>PVBE012245518.1_pt1 | contig 17667 bp, 11 predicted proteins | sample 1631181 | NCBI WGS metagenome assembly PVBE01 (sample SAMN08397723, study PRJNA350692) | Marine metagenome, whole genome shotgun sequencing project. | isolation source: water | place: Pacific Ocean | collected 2012-04 | reverse complement strand
ATTGCCCCGGTCAGCCGTTCTGAGCCGCAGACCTCCACCCATTGCTCGAACGGCAGGTTCGTCGTTACGATGACGCTCTGCTGTTCATAGGCCCGGCTAACGACTTCGAATAGCAACTCCGAACCGGCCTTGGTGAACGGGACGTAACCCAGTTCATCCAGGATCAGCAGATCGAAGCGGCTGATCTGTTTGAAGAGCCGCTGCACAGCCCCCAAGACTGGGTGGACTTCATTGAAACCCAACTACCCGCGGAGTTCATCATCAAACCCACCATTGGAGCCTACGGACGAGGGGTGCGAGCCTTCACCAGAAAAGCAGACGGGTTCGTCGACACAACGGGAAAACTCCTCGATGCGAGACAGCTGTACGACGACATGCAAACCGACCCGCAATTCGACGGATTCGTAGTCCAGGAACGTTTACGGAGTTGTTCGGAGTTGGTGGGCCTGACGGGCTCTGAAGCTCTTCAAACCGTCCGCATAATCAGCTTCATCGACGACACCGGCGAGTGTCTCCTCCTGCACGCACACTTCAAACCGATCGTCGGCGACCATATTATCGACACCTATCTGGACGGAATGAGCGGCAATACCGAGGCGCGTGTTGACCTGGAGAGCGGCCTGCTCGGACCGGCCAATCAGATCACGTCGACGGGCCAAGGAATCAGAACGATACCAGAGCACCCGACAACCGGTGTTGCGTTTGAAGGGTTCCAACTGCCAATGTGGGAACAGACCTGCGGGCTTGTCCACCGGACGACTTTGAAATTCCTGCCACTGCGAACCATCGGATGGGACATCGCCCTGACGCCGAGCGGACCTCTGGTCCTGGAAGGCAATGTATGGTGGGACCCGCCCAACCAGCACGGCGGCATGAGCGACATCATAGACGCACTGACGGCCGATCCGCCACATGACGGATAATTCCGTCAGCGCTGTCTGGTCACCCCGCAACTCCAAAACCCACGAATTCAGTCCAAAAACAAATGGATTCATAGCCTGATCGGAAAAAATTTCGATCGAACATGTCCAAGCGTTCAATTCCGACCTTGAATCTGTAAGTTATTACATGTATATAAGTTCGGTTAACTGACCGAGCAGCCATACTCGGAAAACTCGCATATCTAGCAATTCTTTTTCACAGAAAAGCGAAAAGAGAGTTAAAATTGGGTTGACAGACAGGACATGTTGTACATAATATAGCTCACGTTGTTCAGCTGGTCTCCCCCCGCCAGCTGAAACCCAAGCAAGCCTGGCCTCCCCCTGCCAGGCTTGCTCTTTTTTTGTCCTTGCCAAATCCGGGCCTGTGCACTTGGGTCGCGTTGACGACAGGACACGCACCCGCTGCAAACTACTTCTTCTTTTTGTTCCTATTTCGGCGCGGGCGCCGCGGGGGAGGATTCTTCTTCCGCTTAAGCATCTCGTGAGATATCTCGACGGCGCGTTTGCGAGCGTCGGGACCATAGTCCCAGAACTCGTCGATCACCTTTTTCATCTCTGGGAACCGTTCGTCAGTGTCGCCGTATTTTTTGCGCAGTGCGGCCAGTTGGGTCTTCAACTCGACTACGATCTTCGCGTATTCTGGGCTGTCGTATACGTTGACGACCTCGGTCGGGTCCTTGACCAGATCGTAAAGCTCCCATCCCGGCGGTGTCTGGTTGGAGCCCCTCGAAGAGCAACCGTAGTAGAAAATCAGCTTGTGCTTTTTGGTACGAATTCCGAAGTGAGAGGGATTGTCGTGATGGGCCATGTGCATGAAGTAGCGGTAATACGCCGCCTGCTTCCAGCCGCTGGGCTCCTTGCCCGATTCGCAGATCGACTTGAAGCTGGCGCCCTGCATGCATTCGGGCGTCTTGATCCCGGCGAAATCGAGCATGGTCGGGCCGTAGTCCACGTTCTCGACGATCGCATCGGTGCGAGAACCGGGTTTGACGGTTTTCGGGTAGCGGACCAGGAACGGCATGCGGTGCGACTCGTCGTACATCCAGCGTTTGTCCATGTAGTCGTGCTCGCCGAGCATGAAGCCCTGGTCGCCGGTGTAAATGATCACCGTATTGTCCATCAAGCCTTCTTTCTTCAGATACGCGAACAGGCGTTTGAGATTGTCGTCGACGCCCTTTACGCAACGAAGGTACTTCTTGAGATACACGTTGTACGCAAGGCGTTTGGCCTTGGCGTCGCTGAGGCTCTTGTCCTTTGCGTATGATTTGGTGTAGTTTCGCCTCAGATTCCGCCGCCCTATCGACGTACCGATGTAGGGCAACAGTTCGTCGTTATGTCCGCGTGTGGCGATCGAGCCGAACTTGGGTTGCTTCCAGAGGTTCTCCGGCTCGGGGATGTCCACATCCTCCAGGTACGTATCGTAGCGCTTGGCATTGTCGAACATGTCGTGCGGCGCCTTGTAGTGGTGCATCAGGAAGAACGGTTTGGACTTGTCGCGGATGTTCTTGAACCAGTTTAGAGTGATATCGGTTATACAGTCCGACGAATGGCCGGTCATTTTGACAACGTTCTTGCCAAACGGTTTGCTTTCGGCCTTTTCGCGGAAAGTCGGATTGTGGTAGCTGCCCTGTCCGGGAAGGACGTTGTAGTAGTCGAAGTTGGGCTCCTTCTTCAGGTGCCATTTGCCGACCCTTGCGGTGCAGTATCGGGCCTTTTTCATCTCGATCGCCAGGTACTGGTTTTCCGGAGCGATATTACCGCCCAGGTCAAGCACGCCGTTCTTGATCGAGTACTGCCCGGTGATGATCGAGGCGCGACTTGGGGTGCAGATCGAGTTGGTGCAGAACGCGTTTTCAAACAGCATTCCCTCTTTGGCCAGCGTGTCGATAACGGGCGTGGGGTTCAGTTTCGCCAGCCGGCTCCCGTAAGCTCCGATCGCCTGGGAGGTGTGGTCGTCGGACATTATGAACAGGATATTGGGCCTGTCGCCGGCGGGCGCGGCGCGGGAGATGCGCGGTAGTAGAATCGCTGCGGCGCCGAGGCCGACTGCTTTCAGAAAATCGCGACGTGATTGCATGTTATTTGTTCCTGTGTGAGGGTTATTTACCGGGCTTCTTTGCCTCTTTGGTGATCTCCGGCCAGTCGTCGGTGCGGAAAGGCGAGGCGGGCAGACCTTCCTTGTTGAAGAGGTTGCACTCGGGGTTCGCCGACCAGGCGTAGCGAACCGCGACAGGCTTGGGAACTAACGGGCTGGAAACATATATTTCGTAGTGAACGTAATCTTTCGGAGTCGTCGCGGGGAATATCGCATCGGCCCAAACGAACTTCTTGTCGGCCCCGGCTATGGCGAAACCGACCAGCTTGCCCTCGGCGCCTTTTGCGATCAGCCCGCCGCCGATGTTCCGAAAAGTCAACCTCGCATACTTACCGTCGACGGACATCCTTGAGAACTTCGGGCCTGAATGAACTACATCCTGGTCGTACGCGACTCTTCTGGCCTCCAGGGCCAATCGCTTGCCGACGTCCTGTTTGTTCTTCGGGTGGATATTGCCCCCGTCACCGATATCGATGGTCACCGCCTGTCCTGTGTTCGGCAGGGCAAGGGTCATCGATTGGGCTTCGCGCAGTTCGGCCCAATCGTCATCGACAGGCGTGGTGTTTCGTTTGCGGAAGTTCGCCAGTTGCACCCAGAGGAACGGGAAGTCGCCCTGTCCCCAGGCCTTTCGCCAGTTCTTGATCATCAGCGGGAACAGTGTGCGATACTGGTAGGCGCGGCTTGCATTCGACTCGCCCTGGTACCAGATGGCGCCGCGAATCGCGTACGGGACCAGCGGAGCGATCATACCGTTGTACAGATTGCCTGGGCGATGCTGCGTGGTGATCGGATTCAGCGGTCCGCGGGGGCGACGTATTCGGCGGCGTTTGAGGGTCTTACTCGCCTTCCTGGCCTCGGCGACGCGTTTGGTCTCGGCCTTGATCGCCGCCTTGTGGGCGTCCAGCTGTTTCTTCAGCATCCCATCGAATTTGTCCTGGGAAAAGCCCTTGATCTTATCGTCCCACCACGCGGTGAGCTCTTTCGCCTTCGGGCAGGCCTTCACGACCGCCGGATCGGTCCACGCCTCAACGCGCGTTCCGCCCCATGAAGTGTTGATCAATCCGACGGGGACCTTCAGGGTCTTGTGCAGATCGCGGCCGAAGAAGTATCCGACCGCCGAGAAACCGGCAATCGTTTCCGGGCTGCAGAGCACCCATTTGCCCCCACAGTCGGCCTGCTTTTCCGGAGTGGCTTTCCGCGTAACCGTGAACAGGCGGATCTTCGGGAATTTGGCGGCCTGGATCTCTTCGTCGGCGTTGTTCGAACCGCGAACATTCCACTGCATATTCGACTGGCCCGAGCAGACCCATACCTCGCCGACGAGAATATTGTCGATAACCTTGTTCACGTCGCCGGCTTTGATCGTCATCTTGCAGAGCATCCCGGCCGGCTTGATCTTGCCAAGCTTGACCATCCACTTACCGTCCTTGTCAGCGGTGGTCGTAGCGCCCACGCTCATTACGGCCGCGTTGACCGTGCCGCCCTCAACCTGGTTCAACGAGCCGTCCATCGAGACCGAAACACTCTGGCCCGGATCGGCCCGGCCCCAGATCGGGACCTCGCGATCGACCTGGATCACCATGTTATTGGAGATGATCGACGGGAGCTTAAGCTCCCCCGCCGCCGTGGCGACCAGCGTCAGTAGACATAGAGCTGCAACGATCGTACCGCGTCGAAGAGTCATGCGAATTCTCCTGGTGTCGGGGCCGGGCGCCGGATGCGCCGAAGCTATATCAACAGGCTGAAATGTACCCAATCAACCCACCGCCCGCAATGGGAATCGACCTTTCATATTGTCCCCAAGCGACGGTTTGATTAGATTGTAAGCATAGTGATAATCGACGTACCGATTGATTCAACGCATCACCCCGAGAATCGAGGACAACATTATGACCAGTCGCAGATCGTTTCTTAAGACAGTAGGCATAGCGGCCGCGGGATTGATGATCCCCCGCACAACTCCAGGCGCGGCGACGAAGCCCGATCGCCCGAATGTCGTCCTGATCATGGTCGACGATCTGGGCTATCACGATCTGAGCTGCTACGGACATCCGAAGATCAAAACGCCGGTGATCGACAAACTCGCGAAAGACGGAATCCGCCTGACCAGCTTCTACGCCGGAGCCACAGTCTGCACGCCGTCGCGAATGGCGCTTCTGACCGGGGCCTACCCCAGCCGCGTCGGATGGAAGAAAGGCGTCGTGGGATACATGATCAACAGGAACGAAGGGCTCAGCCCCAAAGCCCTGACCATGGCCGAAATCTTCAAATCCGCCGACTACAAGACCGGAATGTGCGGCAAGTGGCATCTCGGCGACAAGAAACCGTTCCTGCCGCACCGCCAGGGATTCGATTTCACCTACTACATCAACAAATCCAACAACCAGACCAAGGAACTCTGGCGCGACGACGAACTGCTCGAAAAACGGTTCAAGAACCCGCTGCTGACCGAGCAGTTCACCAGCGAAGCGATCAAATTCATCAAGGCCAATAAGGACAATCCGTTCTTCCTGTACCTCCCGTACACGGCCCCGCACTTCCCGGTCCAGCCGCATCCGCAGTGGAAGGGAAAATCGACGTTCGGGAAGTACGGCGACGTGGTCGAAGAACTCGACTCGCGCATAGGCGACATACTCAAGACGCTCCAGGCCGAAAAGCTCGACAAGAAAACGATCGTCGTGTTCATGTCGGACAACGGGCCCGAGCCGGGAACAAAGGAGTCGCTGGCTAAACCGTATCGCGGCAGGAAGTGGTCAGCCCTGGAAGGCGGAACGCGCGTTCCGTGCATCTTCCGCTTATCCGGCGTAATCCCGCCGGCGCAGGAAAGCGCCGAGATAATCGCGGCGATAGACATGCTTCCGACACTAAGCAGCGCATGCGGGATCAACCTGAAAAGCATATCGAAGGGCTCGCCGGTAATCGACGGAGTGAACGTCTGGGACACTATTGTCGGCAAGAAAGGCGCCGAACATCCGCGCAAGGACCTGCTCTACTGGCACGGGTCTCAAGGTTTCCAGGCAATCCGAGTAGGAGACTGGAAGCTATTTCTCAATCGCAAGGGCGCCGGACTGAAGACGAGAGGCAAAGGTCCTGTGCTGTTCAACCTCGCTGATGACATCCACGAAACAACCGACGTCAGCGCCAAGCACCCCGAACGAGTCAAGGCGATGGAAGCACTGGCGAAAAAACGCCTGGGCGAGATCGAGGCCAACATTATCCCGCTGGGCAAACAGGTGTAGACGTCGGCGGACCTCAGCGTGCCGTCGGCTTGGCTGTCTTACGGAAGTACCCGTATCCGTACGACACTTCCGTTATGTCCGCTGCGATCTTGACGACGCCGGACAGCCACGCGGAATTCACGCCCTCTTCGGTCAGCATAACCTGACGGACGGTTTTGCCTTTTCGAACGGTGACGGCAGCCGTCTCGGTCTTGCCGTAATCGAAGTTCAGCGGCGCCTTCATGCGGATTTTCAGCGACTCGCCCTGTCGCGTGAGTTCGAACTCGATATCGTTGTGGGCCATGTACGCCAGCGACAGATTGAACGCCACGTTGAACTGCACCCAGCCTTCGGTGCGGGCGGGCTTGGCGTTAGGATTGTAGGGATACTGACCGCTGATCGGAGCGCCGTCGAATACGAACGGGACCTTCTCCAACCTGCCGATCCCGCCGCGAAAGAACGTATGCCAGCCTCGCTCAACACCTTCGATTTCGCGGGCCGCATCGTATGAAAAATGGCGGCCGGTCGGGTTGCGGCCGAATGCGTTGTCCATGTGCGAGTAAGCCAACTCGACCAACCGGTCGTTGAGTTTGCTGTCGGGCGTTGCGCTGACAGCCGCCAGTGCACACGCGGGGAACCCCAGAACATTGCCCGGCTCGTTCTTCGGGACCGTCCATTCAGTATCGGAGAATTTGCGGAAGTCCCACATGTTCTCCGAACGCTTGACCATCACCTGCTTCCACTGCTCGATTTTTTTCGCCAGCCCCTTCGGGCAGCGGTCCGGATATGTGTCCAGCATCATCGCCAGGCCGGTCATCGTCACGTGCTCGCTCATGCGCTGGCCCTTGGTGGTCTGCGGGTCGCCCCAGTCGAGATTCTTCACGATCCACTCGGTCTGGCGATAGGCGGCGTCGAAGTACTTCTTCGCATCAGTGCGTCCCTGTCGCATCGCCGCTTCGTAAATCAGGAGATTCGGGCCGATAGTATGCCCCGGCGGCAGTTCGCCTTTGATCGTGCCCACAGCCGTCTTCAGCGCCAGGATATTGTGCCCCTTGCTCTTGTCATACGGATACTTTCTCTTGACGGTCTCCGTTTCCCAGCAGGAAAATGCGTATTGCGACACGGCCGCATAATTCTGCTCGGGCAACCACCGCTTTATGTACGGCCAGGCGTACAAGAAATACGCCAGCTGCTCCTTGAGCAGTTCGTGGCCGAGCTTCCGGGTGACTATCGCATCGGCGCCGAAGTGGATCATCTTGACGATATCGGGCGCCGCCTCATTGTACGGCTCCAACGCCCCGCTGATAACCGGCGCCTTGATGTACTTGATCTTGCGGGGCATTCTCTCGTACGCCGCGGGGTTCGCCAGATACTGCGGCACGAGCGTATTGAGCTCCCATCCAAAGTGATGGTCGTCCCGCCAGGCGAACGAACCGACGCACCGCCTGGTGTAGTTGCCGACGTAATGTCGCGACTGGATCATGAAGTCCATCGCATTGCGGTAACTTACCCGCTCCAGCCACCAGTGCCCAATCCTGAACGGATCGGATCTCTCACCGCCGGCTTTTACGTAGAACTCGTCGCTGGAAACGGGATTGAACTGTGTCAGGTCGCCGATATGCCCGCGGATAAGACCGTTGAAAACAGTCTTGGAGTTCCTGGCGTTCACCACCGCAAACGGCGTCTTGTCGTCGAGAGTCGGGGCGGTGAAGCGTTTGGGCCTGTTCAGATTGAAACCGCTCTGATTGAGATAGATCAGCGGAGTTTCGCCACAGGCCGCGCACGCCAGAACAACAAGCGACACCATCCCTGCAAGAACTCTTTCAATTCGCATCTATCGTCACCATCTTTATGTTGGCGGCGGGGAATACGGCGGCGCCGGCGCTGTTATCGGCCCGCGGTTTGGGCTTTTATGTACTCTTTGATATTCTCGGCCTCCTGCTTTTCCCAGCCCAGGCGCTGATTGTGGATCTTCATGTACAGTTTAGCATCCTCGGGCTTCATCCCTTCGGTCCACGAGCCCGAGTGCGGCAGCGCCAGGTCGATCCAGCAGGCTATCTTGTCCATCTCCTCGCGGGTCATTTTCACTTTCTCGTGGCCCTTGCCAAGCAGTGCGATCAGAGGACTTTTCGACGATCCGCAGGAGTATGGCGGCAGCAGAGTCGGTATGGACCAGCGTCCGATCCAGTTTAGGTATTTCGACTTTTCAGCGATAACGCCAAGCCGCTGACTGGTGTCGTTGGCCGGGGGACGCGGACGACCGGTGGAGATCAGTTCGTGGTACGCCCGGTTCCAGTTCTTGCGCGCCGCATTGTCCCACACGAGCTCCGATGTCAGGTTCGGCGGTTTTGTCTTTCCGCCCTTGTGGCATTTAATGCACTTGGCGTCGAAGATCGGCTGGATCATCTTGGGGAAGCTGAAGCCCTTGTTCGAGATGTCGTAGAACGGATTGAGCGGTTTTACGCCTTTTTTCATCGCCATCGTAACGGCTGTCTTGCCGGCGCCGGCCTGGTTCTTGTCCTCGTGGCAGCCGATGCAGCCGAACCGTTCGCCGGGCATCAGGGTCGACCAGGAACGCATTGACTGGGCGACGTGTCCGTTTTCGTCGATCGCCTGGAAGTATACCGGCGTGCGCGCCGGTACTTCGAAGGCCGCCGAACCGTCGGAGTAAACAGGCGTTTCGCCGAGTACGATCTTCACGTCCCAGGCCGCTAAGTCGCTGATAGTCGACGGTCCGTGCTTGCGACCGATATCGGTGGCCATGAAATCAAGCGCCACGACGCGCACCTTCTTTATCGATCCGCGTTTTACGCCTTTCAGCCCGGGCCCGTGATAGATGTCCTGGATCGTAAACACGCCTGTCTTCTTGCGCCAGTCGATCGGGTAGATCGGACTCGGTGGGGTCCGTCGCGGCGCCAGCGGGATCGGTTGGTTGCATGAAATGTTCCGGTCGGCGGCCAACAGGACTCGCTTGCCGTCGATGTTCATGAAGTAAATGCCAAAGTGCTTCTGCGCCTGGGTGCGGAACGTGACGAGGTAGTTCTTCTCGTCCAGCGGATAGGGATACTGCCACTGATCGCCGCGCTGCCCGTACCGATCGATCTTTATAACACCTTTGCCTTTAAGCGATTCGACCGGCGCCACGAGCGTAACGCCGCTGGTCTCCTGGCGGCCCTTTGACGGATCTATGATCGCAAGCTTGCCGCGCTGGCGGGTGTGGTGCCCGGAAAGGACAGCCAGCACTTTTCTCGTGCCGGGAATTCCGCGTGCGTGGAGAATCGTTGTCGGGAAGTACGAATTGTTCCCGTAAAACTCGGTCTGCTGGGCGCCGTTGGGATACATGCGGAACAGCGGCTGGGGATATATCTGCCCGCGATCGTTGTACTCCCATCGCGTGTAGGTCACCAGCCCGGTAGTCGGGTGCACCTGCGGGTAGTTGCTGTGGACCTGGTCGAAGCCGACCCGGCGCATGTGCTTGCCGTCTTTGTTCATCAGGTACATGTTGCAGACGCTGACGTGCCAGCAGTCAACGTTCTGGATGCAGCGGGTCGAGCTGAACATAATGTTACCGTCAGGCAGATAGATCCCCTCGTAGTCGGCGAAACCCAGTCCGAACGTGAGCTGCCGGACCTTCTTACTGGCCGCATCCATCTCGTACAGGTGATAGTCGTCCTGCCGCGCCGACTTCTTCCAGGAAAACAGTATCCGCTTGCCGTCGAACGACACGTCCGGATCGCGGAACACGCCGTCGTTATCCTCCAGCAGCGTGGTGACCTTAACGGCATAATCTTCGCCGATCTCCGCCAGGCACAAGCTCGAACCGCCTTTGAAGTTGAACTCCTTGACTCGCCCCGAGGGGTTCAGCGTGTCTTCATTGCTGACCGCGTCTGTGTAGGCGTAGTGCGACCCGCCCATGTCGAAGTGCTTGGTGAATACGATGCGTCTGATCTTGTCCATGTACGGGGCAAGCAGTTTTTTCGCCTTGGCCGAGCCGAGTTCAGCAGGCTCAGCGCCAGACGACCGCGAGACAAACACCGACAGCGCCAGCAGAACGCAACCCAAAGCAAACACGCCAAAACGCCTGTAAGCACTCATAAGCTCCATACCTCATATCCGCGCGGCAATCCCGCGCTGTCAAATAGCATTGTACCTGATAAGCACTAACGCCGACCAGCCCAAAGAACCGCACGTTGGCCGCAGCAGCCGGCGAAGAGCAGGCTAATCTGAAACGACCAGATTGTCGACATATCACCCCCGGTCCGCTAGAATATGGTATGGAGTTCTACGAGCACGAGATCGACAACGATGTGCTGATTATCGCCGCCGACGGCGGGATCGACAGGAACACGAGCAAGGAGTTCGTCGAGCGGATCATCGAGCTGGTCGAAGGCGGAGTAACCAAGATAATCGTCGACTGCACAAAGCTTACGTATATCTCCAGTTGGGGCCTGGGAGTGCTGCTGCGTCTGCACAAACAGGCCAAGACCGCCGGAGGCGAAGTGAAGATCGCCAACGTGCACAGCCGTATCGTCGAACTACTTAAACTAACGCGCCTTAACAAGGTGTTTGGTCTATATCCGGACGTTAATCGCGCCCGCCTGGACTTTCGGCCCAAGCCCGGAACGGCGGGCGGCCAATAGAACAAACCCACCCCAATCTCGCGCAGGAAACCGCAAGACGGAGGCTAACCACACCATGACAAACGCCGCCTGGATAACCCTACTGGCAATACTGACAGGTCCCCCGCCCGCATCCGAAGCCAACTGGCCGGAATTCCGAGGACCGCAGACCAACGGACACTCGAGCTTGACCGGGCTGCCCCTGAAATGGTCCCCCGAAGAGAACATCGCCTGGAAGACCGCGGTGCACGGGACCGGGTGGTCCTCGCCGGTCATCTGGGGCGACCAGGTATGGATGACGACCGCCGAAAACAAGGGCAAGGAGCTCTACGCGGTATGCGTGAATCGCACCAGCGGCAAGATTGTCCACGATATAAAACTGTTCGAAGTGGCCAAGCCTGGGCGGATCAATCCGCTCAACAGCTACGCCTCGCCAACACCGGTGATCGAGGCCGGAAGGGTATACATAACGTTCGGAACGTACGGGACCGCGTGCCTGGACACGAAAACCGGAAAGGTTCTCTGGTCGCGTCGGGACATAAACTGCGATCACGACATGGGCCCGGGCGTCTCGCCAATCACCTCCGGGGCACTGCTAATCATGCCTATGGACGGATGCGACGTGCAGTTTATCATCGCACTGGACAAGAAAACGGGCAAGACCGTCTGGAAGACCAATCGCGGGATCGACTACAGCAAGCGATCATACGATACGAAAAAAGCGTTCTGCACGCCGATCGTCATTGAGATTTCCGGAATCAAGCAGTTGATCGCACCGTGCGCCGACGCCATCATCGCCTACGATCCGGACACGGGCAAAGAGCTGTGGAAGGTCCCGATTCACGGGTTTTCGATAATTCCGCGGCCGGTGTTCAAAGACGGGATGCTCTACGTAGTCACCGACTGCTCCCGCCCGCAGTTGTGGGCGCTGAAGGTTGCAGTTAAGAACGGAAAACCGGGCGCTTCAGTCGCCTGGAAAGTGAAGAAAGACGCCCCGCAACGATCATCGATGCTGCTGATAGACGGACTTCTGTACGGACTGACGCATCGCGGATACGCCGCGTGCTTTGACGCAAAGACAGGCAAGCCGGTTTGGCGGCAGAGAATGGGAAGCGCTTATTCGGCCTCGCCTCTCTACGCCGACGGGAGAATCTACCTGTTCAACGAGCGTATGGGAACTACGGTGATCAAGCCCGGACGCGAGTACAAGGAACTTGCGGTGAATCGCCTCAGAAGCCGCATAATGGCGTCGCCTGCAATCGTTGGGAAAGCCATCTACCTGCGGACCGACACTCACCTGTACCGCATAGAGAAGAAGTAGTCGTCCGTTCGGCGGCGTATGGTCCGCTGCTTACCGCGACTTACGCTTGCGTTTCATCAGCAGTGGGAGACCTGCGGCCATCAGGATCAGTGTCGCCGGCTCAGGAACCATCTGCAAGGGAAGCCCCTCGGCGCCGGGAACCCCGTTTCCGCTTACCTTTCCGAAGTACTCGCGAATGATCGCGAAGTCCGAGAGGTTTACGGTGTCGTCGTCGTTGAAGTCGGCTTGAAGGTCCGAACCGGTCTGACCGAAGGTGGCTTTCAAGATATCGATATCGACACTGTCGACGTCTCCGTCCCAGTCGGCGTCTCCGGGCAGCGGGACCAGGCGGATCGCGTCAATCTGCGATCGATAGCTCGCCAGGTCGGCATAGTAGGCATGATTACCGTAAACCGCGTTATACACGACATTCGGACCGGTATATCCGTTTGGCGTACCCACCGACAGCGCCACACCGGCCAGAGCCCAGTTATCTTCCGAGACCTGGGCGAAAACGCTTGCGCCCGAATCGTTGACTACGGGCTGGCACTCGTCGTCTCCCAAACCCAGTGAGTCAAAATATGTCTTGAACGTCTTGGTCCTGCCGTATGCGGAACTTGTTGAACTTACGTACCCGCTGGTTTCGTTCCTGCCCCAACGCTTGTCCTTGACTGAAGACAGCTGGAACCCCTCGTATCCTCCTCCGAAATCCACCAGATCGCCAAGCGGACTTCGACCATTGGCGATTATGGTGATCTCCTGGTTCAACGGAGATGAACTGCTGATGCCAATCATGGGCAGATCCGGATTCCCATCGATGCGGAACATTACCAGATCAGCAGAAGTGGTCGAACTATACTCCAGCCGCCGAGCAGTACCCGGCACCTCGTAGTAACGTTGGTCAAGATCGATATGCGAAGCGCCGTCGGGATCGTGACTGTAGACATGAAATGCCGTAAGCACCCATCCATCACCAAGATACGTGCCGGAGCCTATTGACATTTTCCCTACATTGTCCCATCCGGGATCCAATGTCGGAGCGGTCAGATTCCCCCCACCGCTGGTAACCAATGCGAACGAATTTTGTGTCAATGCACAGAGTATGTACAAGACACCCACTAATATTGAAAAACGACTACGGTACTTCATCTACGCCTCCAACGGATGGTAGAACTACCTGATCCGAGGGTTATAAGCCCCCCATGCCCTACGCCACATGAACGGGATAATACCCCTATTTTCTCAGTCCAACAAGTGAATTACTTGACTCATTATCCCCTATCGCCAGCCTCAGGCCGAATGAATCCGGATGTATCCCCATTTAACATGTTGTATTGACAAAGACTTCAGCATGAAAAACATGCATGCAAAAAAAAACTCGGAAAACTCAGAAAATACGCGCATGCCGCGCCTATAATCTACCCGGAGGGGTTTAAATAGTCGGAATTCTTTTGTCAACTATCCGCCTAACTATCGGCCAACTATCTTTCGCTACTTAAGTTGCGTTAGATCCTTGGCCCATGGAACATCATTCTTAGGCGAAATCAGCATGCTGTGCATCTTCTTATTGGCGTAAAGCTTCGGCCCATCGCCCTTGGGATAGTACCAGAATGACTCCCAGTATCGCCTGTCGATCTTGAAGACATCGATCTTGTCGCGGTCGATATCAAAGGCCTCGCTGAGGATCCCGTAGCGTTTCATCTCGCGTATGTAGTACGGATGCGGTTTGAATTCGGGCATGTCCCATCGTCTGTTCTTGGCGAGGCATACCTTGGCCTCGGTCGCCATCTTCAGCAGCGCCTGGTAATCGGCATTTTTGGTATCGGTGAAGAGCAACTTTGCCGCCTGCGCTTGCGCCGGCGACTTGTCGCGAGCTTTGCATGTTCCCAAACCGCCGGCCTTGACCGAAAGCGGCGCCAGCAGCAGCGGAGACTTCTCCGGACGGGACAGATTCCAGGCCATGTGCGAGTCCCAGAAGAAGGTTTTCCTGTTCTTGTTTCCGGCGATGCTGTTTCGCTCCGGTTTCGGTATGCGAGTCTTATGGCATTTGGAGCAGCTCTTCTTGAAAGCGGCTTCGGCGGCCTTGCCGGAGTCGCGGTATTCCTTCGTAACAGTGTTGTTTCGAAGCATGCCTGTGTACAACGCCGCGTACGTGCCCGGATACGGAGCGCCGATATGGATCCAGTTGCGGATCATCGCGATTTCATCCGCCGACAGCTTGGCCTTGTGGTGCGAACCGTCGAGCATTTTCATCAGCGGGCTGGCCGAGTCGCCCACGCCGCGCGGCTTGCTGTTGCCCGATCCGTTGCGTCCGTCGGAAACAAACCCGGTAGTCGTCAGCGTCATGAAACTGTAAGAATAGATCGGCCCGCGATCGCCACTGAGAATCACCCTGCCCTTTGGCTTTTCGGGGCTGTGGCATTTCACGCAGTGCTTGTCGAGTATCGGCTGGATGTGTTTGGGGAAATCAATGGTGTACGGAACGCCGGGCACGGGCGTAAGCTTGCTGGGCGCCCGCTTCATGGCGCTGACGACTCGCCCTACCGCAATGGTCGGAGTCTTGACGCGATCTTCGTGGCATCCGACGCAACTGAGCACCTCGCCGGGCATTACGCTCAGGAAGCTGTGCATGCGTTTTACCGATCTGTTCTTCTCGTCCAGGGCGATGAAGAACAGCGGCCGGTTCGCCGGCAGTTCGAAGTGCGCCGACCCGTCCGGCTCTACGGGAATCGTACCGACTATTCGCGACAGTGTGAACGTTCCGCCGTGGCTGATCGGTATGAAATCGTGATAACCGTTCCCGTAGTTCAGCGGTTTTGGCAGTGTCTCCAGGACCATGAGCTTCTTGATCTCGCCCTTTTTGATCCCTTCCATATTCCGCCCGATATAGACGTTGTTCAGCACCAGCGTACCGTGGGCCTTGGACATATCCACGCGAGACGGAATAACCCGTTGACGTTTCTGCTTGATGATCGGGCGCGGCTCGCTGATCGTGATCTTAGAGCTGTGCAGGTCCATTGCCTTGCCCGCGCCGCTGACGACTTTGATGGATCTCCCAGCCGCTACAATGAAGCAGTCGGCCGACACCGCATACGGGTCGCGACAGTTGGTGTTTCCGATGTACTTGATCGCCGATTTGTCGTCCGGACCGAACTGGTCGGTAACCGTGGCGAGGCGCCCTTCATGCTCTCTGCGCCCGTGCCCGGGTGAGTCGAGCATCACCACGCGGTTTGTTCCGGGAATCGACTTGGCGTCAATATAGACCGAACCGCGATGCATATTCCCGAAGAAGACCATCTGGTTCGTGCCATCGGGATTGCAGGTCCAGAGATGGTGAAAACTCACCTGGTTGCGATCGACATATTCCCATCGCGTAAAGAGAATCCGGCCGTCGTGCAGGACCCACGGCGTGTTGTCCTGCTCAATATTGGCCGAAAGTTGGCGGATGTTCTTTCCGTCGCCGTCGCAGCGATAGAGCACAGCGACCTGCACGAGCCAGCAGTTGACCCATCGCTTCGCACGCCCGGAAGTAAACGCGATCCCGCCGTCAGGCAGATACGTCGCTTCCAGGTCGTCATAGATGCCGTCAGTGAGCTGCTTGAGCCCGGTCCCGTCGACATTGATCTCGTAGAGATGGAACTGCGCCACGCCGCCTTTGCGGTACGAGAAGAGAATCTTCTTCGCGTCGTAGTGAACCTTCGGGTCGCGGATCGAGCCGGTTTTGTCTTTCAGGAGCGTGGTGACTTTGCCGCTGGCGACGTCGAGTTTCGCCAGGCGTGCGTCCTGGGTGTACATCGGGCTGTTTGGACCGGCGAAGTTATAGGCAAAGTTGGCGTACCAGTGCCCGTCGCCGGTGAACTTCCGCTCGACGAAAACGACCTCTCGCACGCCGTTCTTGATAAGCATCTGACCGGCGGGTGAGGCGGCCTGGGCCGTAGCAGCCATCAGGGTTACAAGGCAACTAATCGCTAACAGCAACGCTCGCATTTTCATACTGTATTCCTATGATTCACTGAATTGGCTTCTTACGCCTCGTTCGTTTCTTTCGCGTCTTCGGCCTCCCGCCGCCTTCCGGTATCGGGCCGGTGTATTTCCAATTGCTCCACGGCGTGTCGCGGTGGGACTTGGCGATGATCGCTTTGATCTTCTTGACGAGTTCGGGCTGATCGGCCGACAGGTCGGCAGTCTCACCGATGTCCTTGTCCAGATCGTACAGCGACAGTTTGCCCTTGGCGACATACGCCTTCCACTTGCCCATCCGCACAGCTTGGGCCTTACCAAACTCCCAGTAGAGGTATTCATGTTCGGTCTGCTTCTTGCCCAGAAGCGTCGGGACCAGCGATATGCCGTCAGTCTCCTTGGCAACTTTGGCGCCGCCGAGTTCGGCGAAAGTCGGCAGCATGTCCCAGAACGCCGAACGGTGCGCACTGACGGCGCCCCTGGCGATCTTGCCGGGCCAGCGTGCGACAAACGGGGCGCGGATACCGCCCTCGTACAAACTGCCTTTCTTGCCGCGCAGCGGGCCGGAACCTTTGAACAGTGAGTGCAGACCCCCGCCGGCCGAGCCGTTGTCGCTGGTGAAGATCACCAGCGTGTTGGCGTCCAGGCCCAGATCCTTGATCAGTTTCGCGATCGTTCCGATATCGCGGTCCATTCGCGTGATCATCGCAGCGATGGATTTCTTGGTCTTCGACCAACCGGACTTGTCGGCGTATATGCCCAACTCGGGGACCTGGAACGCCGAGTGCGGAATCGTGTACGGCAGATAGAGCAGGAACGGTTTCTTGCTGTTGTCCCGGATGAACTTCAGCGCCTCTGCGGTAAGCAGGTCGTGCGAGTAATCCTTCTTCGCCCCGCCGCGATTACGCAGCATCACCTTCTTGTCATTTCGCCACAGGTGCGTGGGATAGTACGAGTGAGCCTGGCGTTGGCAGTTGTATCCGAACCAGTGATCGAAGCCCTGCTTTGTCGGATCGCCCGTCGAGCCGGGATAACCGAGCCCCCACTTGCCGATACACGCGGTTGTATATCCCGCCGACTGCATCACTTTGCCGAACGTCTGCGAATCGGCCGGGATCGGAACATTGCCCTCGACAGGCAGTGGCCGATTCCCGCGAACGTAGCAATGTCCGGTGTGCAGACCCGTAAGCAAAACGCTCCGCGACGGGGCGCAGACCGCCGAACCGGCGTAGTGGTCCGTCAGGCGGATGCCCTCTGCGGCCATCCGATCGATGTTCGGCGTCTTGATCTCTTTCTGCCCGTAGCACCCCAGATGCCCGTAACCCAGATCGTCGGCCATTATGTATATAATGTTCGGCCTCAGCGCCTTACCGCCCGCAGTGCTCGCACGACCGGCGTCGCCAAGCAGCGATAACCCAGCAGCCAGCGCAGAGGCATTCTTCAAGAAGTCACGGCGATTCAAGGCATATCTCCTGCGATCGGATTTACTTAAGCGGCTTGATCTTGATGTTGCGGTAGGCCACGGGTCCGTGGT
>PVBE011300154.1_pt1 | contig 17669 bp, 16 predicted proteins | sample 1631181 | NCBI WGS metagenome assembly PVBE01 (sample SAMN08397723, study PRJNA350692) | Marine metagenome, whole genome shotgun sequencing project. | isolation source: water | place: Pacific Ocean | collected 2012-04 | reverse complement strand
CGTGGGACATGAATTCGACCCCTTCTTCCAGGTAGTAGGAAGGCAAGGTGACGAAATATTTGACCGCTTCAGTCGAAGTGGTTCCATTCGAGCTGATTCCCAGTTCCGCTTCCCTTTTCTGGTACGCGGCTTGGTCCGGAAGCGCCGCGTTCCCTTTGAAGAACATATGTTCGTACAGTTGGGCCAAACCGTCCGTCTTGGGGGTTTCGGTATATGCGCCTGTTTTCACGGCAATTTCGACCGTAACGAGCGGAACGGAATGGTTTTCCACCAGGATCACTTCGAGACCATTGTCGAGGGTTGTGGTGGTTAAAAGTTCTTTCGATTCTTGATTGGCCTGAACATGGGTAGATCCAATCGTGATCGAAAGGAGAAAGAGGCTTAGGAACGCGTTGCGCATAAGAACTCCTCATAATTGGGGTTTCGGAATCCCGACAAGTGTAACAAGGATTCGGTGGGAGTCCAGAAGGAAGCGCTTCCCCCCTATTTTAGGGCGAAAAGGAGGGAATCCCTGGGAATTTGGTTCCGAGGTTTATGGGCGGAAATGATCATTTCCGATCTTCGAATGAAAATTGTGACCTGTAGACCATGTATGGTTGACTTGTGGACCGAGGGGGCGGGTTTTCCCTCAATATTATTGTCCGCCTCTGAAATACCTTCTTTTTCAATCCAATCAATTTTTGGGATTCGAATTTCGAGGATTTCGTCTTCTGGGCATTTCCATTCCCAAAAAGTTTTCACCTTGTCCATAATTTCGTCCCAATGTTCCGCGGAGTATTCGGGATGGAATATTTATTGCTCTTATCGGCCGGGGTTTGGGGGGGAACGGGGATGGTTTACATCTCTAGGATCTGATATCGATCCTAATTTCTCCGGATCAAACGGTTTCCGTTTCACCCCGCACTTTTGTCGGGGAACGGTTATTCTCCTACGCGGAAAATGATATCCGATTCCTTTGAAAGTCCCCCGTTGTCCAGTCCGTCCATCCCGACACTGTAGAGAAGGAATCCGTTCCCTTCTCGCCGATACCGGTAGGGAGTCCCGGTAAAGGGGTCTTTCGTAAGACCTGGGACGAGGGCTTCCAATTCCGCAAGGGAGGAGGGATAGTTTCCCTTTGAAGTTCGGTGCTTTTCGAGTGCGACCGCGATGCGTTGCGTATCGAGAATCGCCTGCGCTTTTGCCCGACTTTGAAAAAAATAGGAGATGCTCGGGAGCGCATACTCCGTTACTACTGCGAAGGGGGGCAGGATATCACGTTGGATTTCCATATCAGCGATAACGTCCTTTATTTCATGATAGGGTTGTGGGATCAGGTTGTAGATCTCTTTATACTTCACGATGAGGAGTTCGAGATCATTCGCCCAGTTGGGACTGTTTTCGGAATATGGGCGATCCCATCTAAGAATTTCAGTATTAGATGTTTTCTCGACACTAAGAAGGGTCATCTGATAGATGTCCCCAAGGATCGCCCGTTGCATGTCCGTCTCCAGGGAAGTGGTTTCCGCCAGGAGTCCGATTCTATTTCCAATTTGGCTCCAACGTTCCTGGAATGCGTCGCTCGAAACCCGTAACTTGTGGTACCGGGCATACTGGGAGTGTATATCGGGATCCTGTGAATAAACATTCCCCATGCGCCTCAAGGTTTCGGCGTACCGGTAGGCGTCAGTCCCTTCGGACAGTCTTAATTTCATGAAGATCAGCCGTTGGAGTCTGTCGACCACCCTCGTTTTCTCATAGTGAAATTCGGAGTCGTCGAGATCCCTCCAGTCGATCCCGAAATTAAATCCGGAACGTTGGGATCCTTCTTCGATCAAATCGATCGCGGTCGCATTTTTCTCCAGGTAATCGTGAAGAAGTTTCTCCTGTTCCGCGGAGAGAGGCCTGGTCGACCAGAGAGCCCTGGTGATCTCGGGCACTTTTATCAAGGGTGGGTCGAGTTCTTTAAAAGCCTTCTTGTACAGAACAGCCGCGTTCTGATCATCCGGAATCGGCTCGGGTGTGATGAGGGAAAGCAGTTCATCGAGGATGGTCCGGATGAGTGCCTTATCCCAGTTCCGGATCGCGACAAGAAGTCGATCCATGATCGAATCGTCTTGAGGAAGGCTCTCCATATCCCGGAATGAGGAGTCTATCCGGGTCTGTTTTGTCTCTGGAGTTGTTTGTTCTGCAGGGGGAACGGTATTTGCATTTTCCGTCTCCTGGTGAATCGCGGGAAGGTTTTTCGATGGCGTCGGTCCTTTCCTGACGAAAAAGAACGTTGCGACCAGTAGGGTCCCAAAAAGAAGTGGGATCCTCCATTTGAGATCGGTTTTTGTTTCTCCCGTGCTCATCCTTTTCCTTATGTAATCGGACTGATTAATTGGCCCCGGGGATGAAAACCAACCTCTAAGCAATTTGTACGCTTCGGATCTTTTTCCCGTACATCGACACCAGATTCGAGGACACCTTTGAGAATGGTAAGAAAATAGATCCAACCTCCGCGACAGTTGAGGTGTGTACGGACCTTGTCATATTCTATGAGAGGGATCTTACTTTGCATCAAGTGAATGAGTGCGGCACCATTATTCCTGCTTACGCTTACGGACACCCTGCAATCCAGGAATGTCAAAGTAAGACTCCTTTTACTCTCATCCACCCCAATTATCTTTCCACAGGAAACACTGTTATCCCACCAGGTCCATGAATAAGTGTCTCCTTCCTTAAATGGCTCGTTTGGCTCGCGTTCAATTCCCATTGCATTGACAAAATGGGCACGTTGAACGAAGAAACTCTCCAAACCCGAGGCGCATACCCATCGTTGATAGACATCGTCCGGGGATGCTTCGATATAGAAATAGATGTCAAACTTTGACCAGTCATAGTCCATATAGATTCTCCTCGTCGTGTGGAATCTTGTACGGGAAATCAAACCCAGCCAACCCAACTAATTCCTGTGATTGGATTAAAAATAAAGCGCAGGAGCGTGGGTCTCCTGCGCTTTTGAATCGAGGGGTTGGAAAATTTATCTGTTTTATCGGCGGCGTCTCGTTTCGACAGGAACGCGCCGCTTCGAGCTGAAAACCCGGGAGTGGGTCGGAAGATAGGTCGATTCCCCGTTTCTCCAGTACCTTTTCCGGTATTGGTTAATCAGGTTTTAATAATTCTCGGGAATCAACTTCCACAAGGCCGGGGGCACTCGATCTTTTCGGAATGAGGGCCCAATTGGTTAGGGGTTTTTCGGAACGATCTGGGAGGATAGCAATTGCCTTACCCCTCGCCACCGCGTCAATTGTAAGCTTGAATGCCCCGGGGTGTTTAACCACCTCAAGGTCAAGGAGGGCTCGACTAATATGCCGGAAGTTGCAGTTCCGGAAGAAGACATTGGTGGCCTGCTGTTTGATAACGATGTTGGTGCGAACATGTTCCGTCTCCAACAGATCAAAGATAACACTTTCGGCCCTGGTCAGGGCTACACCCACTTCGCAGTTGTGAATGGTCACATTGCTGAAGATGACACTTACTAAGGATTCGTCTTCCTGTAGGATGCCCGTGGATCCCTCCGCAATTCGTGTCTTTCCGACACTGGAGTCGATGAAGACATCCGATACGGAGAAAGTATCCCCGGCCAATTTCAAGCCCACCGCGCTACCAAACCCTCGAATGAAGACATTGCGAATGCGGGAAGCCTGTTGAGCGCCCACAAAGTGGACCCCATCAACCCCGTCCTTGCTTGTAATGAAGACATTTTCAATCCCCGCCCCAAAGTTTGAATGCCAATGGGTTTTCCCCCTACTCAGAGTGGGATCCCAAGCGAGAACCACATCCCCCTCAAATTCATCTGTGACATAGAACCCGTAGGAGTTCCCCCCATGGAAGGCCACGGGGTGCTCCCCCACAAAGTTAATGTAGGGGGAAATCCCCTTGAGAGGTCGTTTAAGACCATATCGGTCAGTAAGAACTATCGTTCCAACGCGGTCAGATTTTGACGCCCCGGTCGGCCCTAAACGGGGAAATACTTTGGTGCGTAGAAAGGCCTCCCAATCATCGCATAGGTGAGCGGGGCCAAGCTTGGCTACGTGCCCATTGATGAAGGTGACTCGACGACCGGGAATTCTTTTTCCTTTGGCGATGGCTGGTCTGACCTCCTTGGCTGTGTTCAGGGTCCCGGATGCCAAGGATCTGGGCGCCGGAATGCTCGTAACGGCCTTCACGGCACTTTGAGATGAATCGTTAGTGGTGGAGGCCTGGATCACGGCGCTCCGACGAGAGTCTTCTGAGAAAATAGTGGCGCCCAAGATGAAGAGCGTTGCCAAGGATAAGATGAATCGATTCATAAGGCCTCCGAATCTGTTCCCAATAAATTCTACTCGTCGTGCGGAATCTTGTACGGGAAATCAAACCCAGCCAACCCACCAAATTCCTGTGATTGGATTAAATAAAAACGCAGGAGAGTGGGTCTCCTGCGCTTTTGAATCGAGGGGTTGGAAATTTCATCTCTTTTATCGGCGGCGTCAGGTCGCGACGCTCGGAAGGGATGGGGTCGCTCTTTTGAGGAAGAGGATCGCAAAGCAGGTGTCCTGTGTGCCGCCCCAGGTTCCTTCTTCTCTCTGGATCGAGACGAGGTGGTTGGCCCCTGCGTGCAGAAGGGTGTACGCCATGAGGTCGTGGTCCCGGTAGGTACCTTCCCCGTGCCCCGGCCATTCCGAAGGCGTTTGTTCCAGAAGCCATTTGGTCCCTTTTTCGATCGCGGAACTGACCCGAACCTGGTCTACCCCGGGGTGTGGTTTGGCGAGTTCTTGAGCGGCCGAAACGGATGAAAACGCCAAAAACAGCCCAAAAATCACGATTCCAGCCATCAGAAACCTCCATTCCCTTCGATTCTTAATTCCCACTGAGATTCAAAAAAAGGGTTTGGAGGTTTTCCATTAGGAAAAATCGAAAAAATTTATCGTCCGGTCGCCACCCCGGGCAATCCTGGTGTTCCCCGCCTCAAAAACAGGATCGAAAAACAAGTTTGAGAGGTACTTCCCCACGCCCCAGTGGTTGTTTGCAGCTTAATGAGCTGGTTTGCCCCTTTTCGGTACCAATCAAAAGTCCCGAATTTCTTTACCCCAGAGAGGATCCCGGCCCGTTCCAAAGCATACATATAGTAGTAATAGGCTCTATTCTGCGGTTTATGAGGATTCTTCAGGACCGTGACATTCTTGGTCATCCAAATCATCGCTGATTTGACTCTGGGATCCCGTTTCCAGTTCCTTTTGAGATAATAGTCGAGAATGACCACGCACCCGATCGCCCCCGCGGTCATACTCCCATATGAATTTTGGGTCGCGGTCCGGTATTCCCATCCCCCGTCCCGGTTCTGGGATTGATACCACCATCGAAGAGAAAGATCGAGAGTCTTTTTGGGGGGATAGACACCCGATTGAATACAGGCGCGAAGCCCCAATATGGCGTATTGGCTGTTAGAATTGTCCCCCGTTCCCGACCGTTGATTTTGAGGGTAAATCATTATTTTCCGGGGACGGACTTTGGTCTTTCCCTTCTTTTTAACCGGTTTGAAAGCACGGCTGTTGACAGGAATATGGGTCTCTTTCCCGTAATCCCACTGGCCGTTTGTTAATTGGTTATCGACAAGAAATTGGGCGCATTGGGCAATTCTCCATTGGTAGGTCACGCCATCATATTCGGCTAGGAACATCGCTTGAATGGCCACCTCATATGTTTTTAACAGGGGCAAAGTGAGAAGCTTGGACAGGTATTCTTTGTACTTTGGATGAGTGTCCGTCATTCCAGAATGAAGAAAGGTATAGAGGACCAGTGGAATATGTTTATCGAGAATGGGGGCCGATTTCGTTAAATAGCCTATCCCTTTATCAATCGCGAGATCAACTTTCTGTTGGTCTACTCCGGGATGTCCCTGCCCCCACGCTTGAAGGGGCAGCATAAGGAAAAGTATCCCCGCCCAGAATCGAGTTTTCATAGGTAGAATCTCCCTGCACAAGTGGGGATACCTTGGTCAGGGGGGCGATACGGTTTAAGAAATTATCGCCCGGTGGCAACTTTTTTCAGGGGCGGTGTTGCCCGTTTTAAGAAAAGGATTGCGAAGCAGGTGTTTCGAATATTTTTCCACGATCCATCTGACTCCTGGGAATCGAGTAGGTAATTTGCCCCTTCTTTATACCAATCATTCTTTCCAAACTTATCCAACCCCGTTAATACACCGGCTCGTTCCAAAGCGTAGAGGTAATAGTAGTGCCAACTGGTCGTTTTTCCCGGGTTTTCATTGACCCGGAATTCATTCCCGATCCACGCAATCCCTTTTCGGGCGCCGATATCCCGTTTCCATTGCCGTCCAAGGTAGTGCTGCAGAATCACCACACTCCCTACGGCCCCAGAGGTCATACTCCCGTAGGAACGGCTTCCCGCGCGGTGGTACGCCCACCCTCCGTCATTCTGTTGCGCTTGTTTCCACCAATCGAGGGCCAGATCGAGAACCTCCCTCGTTGGCCATATATTCGCTTCCATACAGGCTCGGAGTCCGAGTATTGCGTATTGACTGTTGGAATTGTCCCCTTTGCCGATCCCCGATCTTTGGGGCCGGATCGTTATCCTTTTTGGTTTTTTCTTCCGTTTTCTTTTCTTCCCGGTTGTTTCCACATCTTCCCGATCCGGTTTTTGGAATGTGGGGACATCTTTTGGAATTTTTGTCTGTTCCCCATAAGGCCATTGCCCGTTTTGGCATTGATTGTCGACCAGAAACTGACAACATTGGGCAAGTCTCCAGCGGTATTTTACGGGATCCATTTCCTGAAGAACCATCGCCTGAAGAGCAACGGTATAGGTTGTTTCCAGTTCTGTGGTAAGGATCTTATTGAGAAGTTCCTGGAAAAGAGGCTCTTCAGTATCCACCCCGGCATGGAAAAGGGTGTAGAGAACCAGATCATGTTCCCTCAATTTTCCATCGAGGTCTCCGGGAGCGTCCCATTCACGTAAATTCTTTTTCCCCAGGATCCAACGGGCTCCCTTATCAATGGCGAGATTCACCCGGAAAGGGTCAACCCCTGGATGAGGCTTCTTTTCTTCCTGGAGGCTCTCCGAAGGGAGGCAGAGAAGGAAGAGGGAAGGGATCACCAAGGCAAACCGCATTATTTCGCTCCAAACCGTACTTTTTTAATTACGCATGTCCGATCGGAATGGTTTCGGCCGATAAACTCCTTACCCCCAAATAGATTCTGAATACCTATCTATCATATGAACATCTACTAATAAGATTTAAGAACGACACCCAAACACCCCAAACCAAAAAAACACCTATCCCCGTAAAAACCCAACCAACCTTTGCCAAAACCAAAATTAATCGCCTCCGTCATTGGTAATCAATATCGACCCACTTGCCCCCACCGCTGCCCCGTCAGAATCATTAATAAAATAAACTCCATACAGATCTGTGGAATGGGTGTCTTGTTCATTCCATTGCGTATCATATTTTAGAATAACCCCTTCTCTTCCCACAGCCCATCCTATGGGGGTTCCACTCATATCTATCATATGGATATCCCTTATTTCGCTTTGATCATAACTGGGCTGCCAATTTGTGCCCAAATCTGGGGAAAACATTATTCCATTTTCGCCAGCCACCCACACATTCTGAAGAACAGTTAGGCCCACGCTATAATTGTCCCCAGAAACGCTGTTTGACCCTCCTATACTATCCCAGGAAGTATTATTCCCTTTTCGCCAACTTGGTGTTCCTGCGCCTGGATTACTATCAATATCTTCGCCTACAACGTACCAGTCCGTTCCCTCTACGTTGACACTGATTTTGTTCAGTAAGGTGTTCGTGGATGGTTCTGATGTGCTAATAGTGTCCCATGTGGATCCGTCATATTCCCAAATTTGATCCTTTTCTTCCGCACCTCCTACAGCATATATAGGTACCCCTGTATCATCGAAGGCGATATCACTGATTATATCCGTACCTTCCGTAGAGATGATATCGGTGCCCACCCCCTCCCAATTGCCCCCCCCATCTATGGTCGTTAAATAGGTGTTATTCGTTCCCCAGATATGTCCCGTAAGGGTGTCAGAAAAGTAGACTCCGTATAACGTTTCGGTTGTTAGCCCCGTTGTAATTGCGACCCAATTTTCTCCCCCATCCGAAGTCCCTACCATCGTCCCGTTCTCACCAACCGCCCAACCGGATAGCCAACTATCGCCCTCTTCCAGGAGAAAAATATCATGAAGAGTTTCGGTTGTGGGAGATGTTTTGGAGACCCATCCCCGAGTTGAACTGGAACTTGAAGAAGAAGAAGAACTATGCCAATTCGGCCATGGAGGGGGCCACCATTGGCGGCAACTGACCCCTGTAATGACAAACCCGGTAGCAATCAGGAGAAGAAGCCGGACGAGGGTCGCATTTTTCAATAATCTAGGTCCTTATTTAGCGGCTGAGCCGATTCTCCTTCTCATTATACACCGCTAATTTGATCAGGAACCGGATTCTTCCTTCTTTTCTCGAAGAAGGTCGATCAGCGTTCCGAGGACTTTCTCCCCATCCGCTCTCAACCCGTTATGCTCAAAGTCAGGCGTGACCCAGGTCTTTAATCCGTTGATCATCCTGGCCGTTTCCTCCGAAAACGTTCGAGGAACGTACATATCGTTCGCGTAGATCGCCGCGGCCGAAGGGACGGAATTCGCCCCTAATCGATCCAGATCATATAGGGGAGCCCAGCCATCAAAATGGGCGAGGATCTCAGCCTCTTCTTTCATCTCCCGAAGAACTCCGTATTCATCAAACATCCACGGATAGACCATTTCGCCGGTAAGGAGGGGGGAACCTTCCGCGAATTCCGGGAATTCTTTTCGCACCCTTTCGGCAGACCAGCGCGAAGCGGTTCCTTGAAGATAACACGGTTCGTGAAGAAGCCCGTAAATCGGATTGGTCTGGAAAGAGTAAAGTTGATCCACCTGGTTCAGGAAAGATTCACCCAATTTCCCTCCGGATACAAAAGCAACTTCAAGCGCATAATGGATCATCTCGAATCCATCACTGACTCCGAGAGCCATCCCGATCTGTTGGAACCGTCTCGGAGTCAACCGATCCCCCCGAGGAATCAAAACCTCATGATCCGAAAGATATTGAATAATCTTTTCGACCCGCTCGCGATCTTCCGGATATCTCTCGTAATAGAGACGGTTCTTCTCCCGAACGATTTCGTGCGTCGCACGATAGACCTCATCGATGGGTCGTGTCAGCGACGGAAGTCCCCCGGTGATAAACACTTCCTTCAATCCTTCCGGCGCGGCCGAAAGATAGTGGACCGCACAGAAACCGCCGAAACTTTGCCCGAGGATCGACCATTTATTTTCCGGGCCGATCAATTCTTTGCGGATCCATTCCGCGTCTTTGATGATTGAATCGGCCCGAAAGAGTTTCAAGACATCCGCTCTCTCCTGGCCTGGTTTATATCGGGAAAGAAAAGGAACCCCGATCTGCGTGCTGCATCCTGTGCCTCGCTGGTCAAAAAGGAAGACCCGGTACTCCTTGAGCGCACGTTTGATCCATCCGGTTTTCCCCAACGGACGGGGGGAAGCAAATCCAGGCCCGCCCTGAAGGTAGACAAGAAAGGGAAGGTCCTCCCCTTCTTTGCCTTCGGCGACCAACTCCCGGCCAAAGACTGAGATCGTCTCCCCATCGGGCCGATCATGGTCAAGAGGAAGTTCGAATGAATGGCCGCGAAGAACCATGCCGTCAAACGTCGTCACCAGGAGTCTCCTTGACAAGAGGGATCATATAAATATACTGCTAATATATTACTATTCAAATCGGAGAGGTCAACTTGATGGACAACGAAGATTGGGGCGGCGTATTCCCTGCCATTACGACTAAATTTAAAGAAAATGGAGATCTCGATCTCGACGCCACCACGAAACATATGGAGATCCTGATCAAAGCAGGTGTCCATGGAATGGTGGTTTGCGGGACGGTCGGAGAAGGGGGTTCTCTCCTTCGAGAAGAAAAACTCGATCTCGTTCGAAGGGCCTCGGATGTTTGCCAGGGGGAGGTCCCCCTCTGTATGGGTGTGGCGGAAACGACCACTCGAGAATCGATCCTCTTGACGAAGGATGCCGAAAAAGCGGGCGCAAATGGAATTATGTTACTTCCCGGCATGCAATACGACTCTGATCGAAAAGAGACTCTGAACCATTTTCGATCCGTTGCCCAGGAAACGGACCTCTCCATCATGCTCTACAACAACCCTCCGGCCTACAAAGTAGATACCACTCCCGATATGTTTACCGCGCTCGCCGACCAGATGAATATTGTTGCAATCAAAGAATCCTCCGGGGATATCCGTCGCATGACCGAAATTATTCGCCGCACGGGAGATCGCTACCGCATGTTTGTCGGGATCGATGATCTTGCGGTCGAAGGGTTTGCGGCCGGTGCGGACGGGTGGGTAGCGGGCCTCGTCTGCGCTTTTCCGAAAGAGACCCTCCTTCTATACAACCTGCTTCAGGCCGACAGAATGGATGACGCCTGTTTTGTGTACGAATGGTTCCTTCCCCTCCTTCAACTCGATACCTCGTCGAAGTTGGTTCAAAATATCAAACTTGCCGAGACGATGGTCGGCCTTGGGAACGAAAATGTTCGCGCCCCCCGACTGCCCCTCTCAGGGAACGAACGGGAAGAAGTCACCGGGATCATTCAAAACGCCCTCGATTCCCGGTCACAACTCGATGCTTTTTTCGCAGAGGAAACGGTATGAGCATTGTCAAAGAAGAGGCTCAAACTCTCTCCGCCAAAGCGTATGAAATCATCGAGGATTTGATCGCCACAATAGAATTACCGCCTGGAACCATCTTTTCCGAAGGAGAACTAGCCGCCAAAATCGGAATTGGAAGAACTCCCCTTCGCGAAGCCCTCCTTCGACTCTCCCGGGAACATCTTATTGAAATGATGCCTCGCAGGGGGGTTCGAGTTACCGACATCAACATCACAGACCAACTCGCTCTTCTTGAAGTTCGCCGTGTGCTTGACCGGGTCATTGCAGAAAAAGCGGCTGAACGGGCCACCAAAGGAGAACGAAAGAGACTTTTGGAGATCTCCGAACGAATTATCGCGGCGGCAAAAAAGAAGGATCTTTCGGACTATATGAAATTGGATGCGGAATTCGACCGCATCATTGCGGAAGCGAGTCGGAATCGATTCTGTTATCCCGCGGTCCTTCCCCTTCATGCCCTTTGCCGCAGGTTTTGGGCGTACCACCATCTGAAAGGGGATCCGATTCGGGCCGCAAAGCTCCATTCAACCTCCATGAAAGCGATCGCACGCGGGAACAGTGCGGCTGCAGGAAAGGCCTCGGACAAGTTGATTGATTATTTGGAAGAGTTTACACGGTCTTCTATGGACCTTTATTCACAGAGAGCCTGATGACAAAACTAACCTTCCCCTGCGTCGATGCCCATACATGCGGAAACCCGATCCGGGTCTTCCTCGATGGGGCCCCGGTCCTCGAAGGGGAAACGATGATGGAGAGACGAAATCATTTCCTTCGTGATTTCGACTGGATCCGAACCGGTTTGATGTTTGAGCCTCGCGGACATGACATCATGTCGGGAACCTTTCTCTACCCGTCGAATGACCCCGGCTGCGATATCGGGGTTCTTTTTATCGAAACGAGTGGTTGCCTTCCGATGTGCGGGCACGGATTGATTGGAACGGTCACGGTTCTTATCGAACGAAATATTGTTACGCCCCGGACTCCTGGGGTACTCGCCGTGGAAACACCCGCGGGGCGTGTTGATGCTCACTATACTCTGGAGGGGAGTCATGTTACTGCGGTCCGGTTCTACAACGTTCCCTCCTTCCTTCACTCCAAAGGCTTAAAGGTCGAATGTCCCGAACTGGGAGAGTTAACAGTCGATGTCTCCTACGGCGGCAATTTTTACGCCATCGTCGAACCGCAAGAGAATTACAAAGATCTTTCGGCCATCACAGCGGCGGACATCCGTAACTGGAGCCCCATCTGCCGACAAAGACTCAATGAAAAACACCAGTTCCTCCATCCGGAAGATGACCATATCCGAGGATTGAGTCATCTACTCTGGACCGGAAAGCCAACTAATGGCGTTGCGGATAGCCGCAATGCGGTCTTCTATGGGCCCGCCGCGATTGACCGTTCCCCGTGTGGCACCGGAACCGCAGCCCGAATGGCGCATCTCGGATTACGCAAGGGAGATACGTTTGTTCACGAAAGTATCATCGGCAGTCTCTTTCGAGGCCGGGTGGAAGAAGAGACGAAGGTGGGTGATTACGATGGAATCGTTCCTTCAATAGAAGGGTGGGCCCAAATTACCGGGGACAACCGAATCTATCTCGATGAAAGAGATCCGTTCATGAAGGGATTCACCGTGGCATGAACACAATCGAGACCGATGTCCTGGTGATCGGCGGTGGCGCAATCGGCCTCAATTCGGCCTACTACCTTCGGAAAGCGGGTCGGGAGGTGACCGTCCTCGAACGAAATACGTTTGGGGAGGGATGCTCCTTCGGGAACGCAGGCCTCATCTGCCCGAGCCATCTCATTCCCCTTTCGGCTCCCGGCATGATCGCACAAGGGATCAAATGGATGTTCGACGGCAAGAGCCCGTTCTATATCCGCCCCCGTTTCAGCCTCACGCTCTTCCGATGGCTCTGGCAATTTGGCCGGAACTGTACAAAAGCGCATGTGGATCGATCGATCCCGGTGCTCGGAACTCTTCTGGAAACAAGCCGGGACCTGACCGCCTCAATCTCTTCCGAGAATAATCTCGACTTCGGGATCGACCGGAAAGGGCTCTTCATGCTCTACCAGGAAGAGAATGAACCGGAGACGACCCAACTCGCGGAAGCAGCGGAAAGAGTCGGGATGGAAGCCTCTTTCTATCGAACCCCGGAAGAGGTAAAGAAAATCGATCCGAACCTTCATCTTCGCCGGGGAGGAGGGTTGCACTTTCCCGGCGATTTCCATATTGATCCTCGAAAATATGTGACCTCTCTTTTGGAACAACTCAGGAAGGAAGGGGTTTCCATCGAGGAAGAGACCGAGGTGACCGGTTTCGTAAAAGAATCAGGAAAGATCACCGGGGTCGATACCGCAACGAAACGGTATCGGGCACGGGAAGTCGTCCTCGCGGCTGGATCATGGTCGCCGACCATCGCCCGCCAACTGAAGCTTCGCGTCCCGGTCCAACCGGGGAAAGGGTATTCGGTCACCTTCCCGAAACCGGAAAATTGTTTCTCGACCCCCTTAATCCTTACCGAATCGAGGGTCGCCGTAACCCCCTTTGAAAAAGAGCTCCGGTTCGGGGGAACGATGGAATTCACCGGTTGGGATCTTCAACTTCGAAAGAAAAGAATCCAGGCGATTCTGGACGCTTTCCCCAGATACATCGAAGGGTTTTCGGTTCCCTCCATGGGGGAAACAAAAGTGTGGGCCGGATTGAGACCTTGTTCTGCAGACGGACTGCCGATTATCGACCGGGCCCCCGGATTCTCGAATCTTACCATCGCCACCGGCCACTCCATGCTCGGAATGGCCCTCTCCTCTGTTTCCGGACATTTGGTCACAGATATCATCGAAAATCGCGAACCTGTCGTAGATATAGTACCGTATCGTCTTGGACGATTTTAATAACCGTATAGGGAGCCATCATGACCCGAATCGTACTCGCACTGCTCGTCGCCACCACCGCCTTATCAGCACAGGAACCTCCCGCAGCCAAACGGAATGATGGGAAGAACGCATCCGGTGGGAAGATCCTCCCCGAACAAGCGGCTTATGATGTTCTGCACTACGACCTCGCGCTTTCCGTCTTTCCGGAGAAGCGTGAGATAGAAGGAACGGTCACCGTAACGGCCCGGATCCTCTCCCCCATTCGATACCTGATTCTTGATCTGGCTGATCCGCTTCGGGTCAAGAAAGCATCTTCGGGAGATCGGGAACTCTCCTTTCAACAAAAGAATGGAATGATCTCTATTGATCTGGGGGCCAAAGCAGAAAAAGACCAGGTCATCAAGGTGGCGGTACGGTATGGAGGGAAGCCTCGACTCGCCCCCAACGCGCCGTGGGATGGAGGCGTGACCTGGAAAAAGACCCCCAGTGGTGCCCACTGGATCGCAACCACCTGCCAGGGTGAAGGGGCGGATCTCTGGTGGCCGTGCAAAGACCACCCTTCTGACAAATCAGAAGCGATGGATATCCGAATTACGATTCCCGAAGAACTCTTCTGCGCGAGTAACGGAAAACTAAAAAGTAATCAGAAGAATGGAGATGGAACCCGCACCCTCCATTGGAGACTCGATACCCCGATCGGGAATTACAATGTGGCACTCAACATCGCCCCGTACACCATGATTACAGAGGAGTTCACGAGCGTGACCGGCGAAAAAGTTCCGGTCGCTTTTTACGTCCTTCCCGAAAGCGTCGAGAAGGCGAAGAAAGCGCTCCCCTACTTCCTGAAAGATCTCGCTTTCTTCGAAAAGGTCTGCGGGCCCTTTCCTTTCCGGTCGGAAAAGTATGGAGTGGTAGAGACTCCCCACCTGGGAATGGAACATCAGACAATCATCGCCTATGGAAATAAATTCCGTGCCGCCCGGGGGGGATATGATTGGCTTCACAACCATGAACTCGCCCACGAATGGTGGGGAAATCTCGTCTCATGCCGCGATTGGAAAGATATGTGGATCCATGAGGGGATCGGCACCTATATGCAGGCGCTTTACCTGGAAGATGCCTTCGGAAAAGCTCGATACCACAGAGAAATGAGAAAGACCCGGTTCGGAATCCGGAATCGAAAAGCGGTCGCCCCGCGGGAACTTCAAGACAGCAAAGAGATCTATTTCGGTGCCGGGGGAAATGACATTTACAATAAAGGCTCCTGGATCATGCACACCCTTCGTTGGGTCCTTGGGGAGAAGAAGTTCTTCGAAGCGTTGAAACGAATGGCGTATCCCGATCCGGCTATGGAAAAAGTAACGGATGGATCGCAGGTTCGATTTACTGATACGGAAGAGATCCGGGCCATTGCGGAAAAAGCGTCCGGAGAAAAGCTCGACTGGTTTTTCGAAGTCTATCTTCGGCAGCCGAAGCTACCGAAGATCGTGGTAGATCGTGAAGGGACCAAAGTAACTATTCATTGGAACGTTCCAGATGATCTCCCCTTTCCGATGCCGGTAGAGGTACAGATCGGAGAGAAAACCGAACGAATGAATCTGACCGCTACGATCACCGTCCCCCAAGGAACCGATGTGGAGGTAGATCCTAAGCGATGGATCCTCAGGAGATAACCTCCATCGATCTGCATACGGCAGGAGAACCTCTTCGACTGATTACGGGAGGCTGGCCGGAAATTCCCGGAAAGACGATGCTCGAGAAGAGACGGTACGCCCGGGAAAACCAGGATCACCTGCGCACCACGCTCATGTGGGAGCCAAGGGGGCATGCCGATATGTACGGAGCAATCCTCACCAAACCGGTTACCAGAGACGGGGACGTGGGAGTTCTTTTCCTTCATAACGAAGGGTTCAGCACCATGTGCGGGCATGGGATCATCGCGGTGGTAAAAGCGGGACTGGAAAAACAACTTTTCACGCCAAAAGAGAAATCGGTCGTAGAGATCGATACCCCTGCCGGGAGAGTGACCGCTTATCCCCAATGGAATGGGAATCAAATCGAGGCGGTTTCGTTCCTCAATGTCCCCTCTTTTGTTTTGAAGCATGATCTGGAGATTCATATTCCGGAAGGCCCGACCATTCAGTGCGATATCGTCTTTGGCGGAGCCTTCTATGCGGTCGTATCGATCGATGATATGGGATTTTCCCTGGACCCCACCCAAACAGACCAACTAATCGACCGGGGAAGAAGAATAAATGCGGCCATTAGGGCCCAATTCCCGATCGACCACCCCACCGGGGATCCCGATCTTGGATTCCTTTATGGAACCATATTCGTCCAAAAAGCGACCACAGGAGCCCACAGCCGAAATGTATGCATCTTTGCAGAGGGAGAAGTCGACCGGTCGCCAACAGGGACAGGAGTAAGTGGGCGGGCCGCACTCCATTATGCGCGCAAAGAGATCCAATTAGGCGAAAAGATCACCATAGAAAGCATTCTGGGAACCACTTTTGAGGTATCAGCCGAGAAAGAAATCATGGTCGGAACCATCCAGGGGATCATCCCCAGAGTGACTGGAAATGCCCATATAACAGGGATTCATACCTTCCAGATCGACCCGAAAGACCCCTTAAAAAAAGGATATTTTCTACGTTGATCCGCCCTTGAAATACTGTTTGGAACCCGCTACCTTGAATCTCTAAGGGATTGAATGGGAATGGGATGGACAGGGGCGAGAACCACACCTACGGCATGAGGAAAAAGGCAGGAAATGTACCATTATTCCTGACAGGAATTCTCTGCACCGGCAATCTTCCCTCCAGAAGGATAGGAACCAAATCAGGAGGTGAAGAATGGATCACAAACATACATCGAGGAGTTCAAAAAATATAAGCTAACACATTTTATATGGTTGACAAACATCTTTTATGGTGTAAACTAATGACAGAAGAGAATCAGGTAGGTCCTGAATCCGACACAAAATCATTAAATAATTATATAGAGGGTAGATTTATGGAAACTGTAATAGAAGCGAAGCCCCTGCCGGCGGCGGAAATCGCGGAAACGCGATCCGCTCTCGAACGGGCGATGAAAGAATATAAAACGGGTCTAAAAGCGGTTATTCATTCCTGCAGCGGGGTCCTCCGGGGACAAGCGATTTTCCACGCCTCCTATTCTGCAGAAAAGGTCTCCTCAGAGAGTACCCTGTACGTTTTGAGGGATTGGTATACCCAGTATGATCTTGTCGGGCGGGATATTGCTCATGCAGCCGAATCTCATAGCCGTCATGGGGAAGAGAAGACTCTCATTGCACTCGAACTCGGGTATCGGGGAATGGATATTCCCCATGCGGCCGGGTCTCTCGATTTCTGGCTTAATCTCAAAGATGCCAAACGTGCAATGCAAGATATGCAAAAACTTCTGAAACGGATCTATGCCGACCTTCATGAAGGAGATATCCGCTACGCCGCCATGACGGTGAAGAACCTGGGAGTGGATGCTCTTGAGACCGCACTTCGGGATCGGCATAAGAAAAATGATCGGGAACCGTGGCTTCGCGGGCCTTCTATTCCGCTCATCGCTCATGCGTACCGTCTTTCGGCGCCCCATGCCGGGCAGGCGATCGAAGTCTGTCGAAAAAATGGATCCCGTCGCGAACGGATCGGGGCGGAAGTTCTCGCTTCCCTCGGACGAAAGTTCAACCGGACGATCGAACCACCCAATTGGCTTCATTAATCGCCCAAACATTGCGTTCCCCTCCCCCTTCCCTGCTATAATGGGGGTGTGAATTTGGGAACTTTTATCACGGCGATGATCGCCACAACCCTCCTCTCCTCGCTACCGGCTGCGGCTCAAGATCAACAGATCGGCGCGCGCACCAAGGCGATGGGAGGATCGTATACCGCCTTCGAGGATGACCCGGTCTCCGTCTGGCTCAACCCCGCCGGCATCGCCACGCAGCAATCCCAAGTGGGGCTTGCATACCAGACCTATACCGGATACCAGGTCAAGAAATCGCCAGGAATGAAT
>PVBE012339022.1_pt1 | contig 17678 bp, 11 predicted proteins | sample 1631181 | NCBI WGS metagenome assembly PVBE01 (sample SAMN08397723, study PRJNA350692) | Marine metagenome, whole genome shotgun sequencing project. | isolation source: water | place: Pacific Ocean | collected 2012-04 | reverse complement strand
CCTCGCCAAACAACTCCACATATTCATCGTTGTCGGTGCCATCCTGATCGGTACGAAGTTCGTTGATGAGGATGTCTCCGCCACCACCGCCGCCGCACTCAACGCCCCAGGCGCTGATAATTGCGAGAATGTCGGCCACAGTGACGCAGCAGTCGCCGTAAGGCGCCGGTGCACAGTCGGCAGCCGGGCGATAAGTGCCATCGCCACATTCGCCGAAACTGCCAATAATTGCCAGAATGTCACCGACCGCGACGACGCCGTCACCGTCGATGTCCTCGGCACATGTCGGCAAAGGATCGTCACAGGGATCCGGCAGGGATGACTCCACAACTTCCATTGCTTCTACAAGATGCATGTTGGGGTATCCGATGGCCGCGGGATTGACCCACGAACCGAGACCGCACTCGCCGTAGGTCGTTCGCATCCAAGTAGGCGACGCTTCGCCAGCATCATTGCAGCCGATCTCATGGCCGCCCGGGAATGCGCCAGGGATGACGATTTCCACAAAGACCAAATCGTCGGGTACGAGTTCGATGGGTGTGGCGAAAATCGCCGTGTAGAAGGCCGCCGACGGTGAATCTGCAATCGCAACGCTGGCCGAACCAATGGGGAAGAGATCAGTACCGCCTGCCGCGGGGCCAGCGACACCGTCGGTGTCCCTGTAGATGTTGATGGTCGCCGTGCCCGCTGGTGTATTGTCCGCCATGGCGAAATGAACGCAGGTCACTTGCAGAGGAAGGCCGGCCAGTTCGCTGAGCGAGAGATCGTGGCTTCGCCCATACCGATGCTCGGGAGTGCCAGCACCGCTCCAGCAACTCACTGCATGACCGTCGATCACGGTGGATGTGTCTGCACTCTCAGTAATGAGGACGCCATCGACGCCGTCGCATGCTGGCAGTCCGCGGCTTGCCGCCGCGTGGCCGTGCCCATTCGTGTCAAGTTGGTACCGAGGTGTTGCGTCGCCTCTGGTCAGCCGTGGGGCGGCATCCAGACCGGCGGTCCAGCACAGGGCGATAGCGGCAGTTACGACAGCGGATCGAGTGGGAGTACACATGAAAGGATGACCTCTCTTCTTTCTCACGGCCTCATGCTTGATGCGGCCACAGCGCACCGCAGGTGATCCCCCGACAGACCTATCCTAGGTCAGAAGAGCGGGAGTACAAGAAAATAACGGAGCAGAGAGCGTTAGAATTCCCAAAAGCAGCCGGAGTGGCGGAATTGGCAGACGCGCCGGATTCAAAATCCGGTTCCCGCTTAGGGAGTGTGGGTTCGAGTCCCACCTCCGGTACTCGATAGGTACACTTGACTTCAAAGGTCCAATTGAGCATTGTTTTCATGTCTCCGCAACTCGGGAGAAAGCCCTGATGACCGAACAACGAAATGCCCTGACAAGCCTATTCGCGGCCTGCTGGAAAGACGACGCCCTCAAGCAACGCTTTCTGAGTGATGCCAGGGCGGTTCTTGAGGAGTTTGAAATCAGCGTGCCGTCGTCATCCGTATCGAGATCGTGATCGTTGAGGACTCCGATTCGAGAGTGCATATCACGCTGCCGGCGGCACCTTCAGGGTTGGAGGATTTGTCGGATGAGGAGCTACGGGGCGCTGCGGGCGGATGCGATGCGTGTGACGCATGCTGCTCGTCCTATTGCGCCAACTCGTGCGGTAATTACTGCAACGACAACTGAGGGCCAAGAAAACTAACCGCAGGCCCGCCTTCTCTCGCGGCGGTACACCTTCCAGAACCGTTCGTAGCAAGCCGTCCGGTCATGCCAGTACTGCAGGATCACGGACCAGACATCAAGCGACCACAGGGACGATGGCGTGGGCAACTGGTTCAGATGATCGTGCCACCGATCTTCCGCATCGGCAAGGCATTCCTGCAGGTCGGAAACAGCCTTCCAGATTGCCGGGCTGCCCACTGGCGACCAGTAGCCGCCGTCTGGACACGCATCGACAATGGGGACAGGCCACCCGGGAAGGCTCGGATTGGAGTCGCTCGGTGGTGACGTCGTGGCAGCGAGTGCGAGAATCATGGCTTTCAACATCTGTGTTCCTCCGGTTGAAACGCAACCTATCGTGTGTTTGCAGGCGCACGCCAGGGTGCTGCGGTCTTTCTGCGAGTTGGTAGCATCTGGTGATGCAAGTTGCCGTCATCATTCCAGCGGCCGGGGCAAGCAGCCGATTCGGCGACCGCGACAAGTTGCAGGAGGATCTCGGCGGCAGGCCCCTCCTCATTCGCACAGTCGAGTTCTTCACCAAGCGGGATGAGGTGTCCCAGATCATCGTGGCGGGTCCACCGGCAACCATGCCCGACTTCCGCGAGCGATTCGGCGGGCAGTTGTCCTTTCATGGTGTGGAACTCGTCGAAGGCGGCGCGGACCACCGGTGGCAGAGCGTCAAGGCCGCGCTTGAGGCAGTTGATTCGACGACGGACTGCGTTGCCGTACACGATGCTGCCAGGCCGGCACTCAGCACCGACCTGTTCGATCGTCTCCTGCTGGCCGCGTCTACTCTGCCGGCCGTCGTGCCAGCCGTGCCTATCAGCGGAACCATGAAGGTAACCGGCGTTGAGAGCATTGAAGTGTGTGATGAAGACGCCGTTGCAGACGCCATTCTCGGAGAGTCGAGCAGAAAGACAGTTGAGGTATTCCCAATTGAACGGACACTTGATCGGAAGGGCCACTGGGAAGCCCAGACGCCGCAGGTGGTGGCGACGGACTTGCTGCGGCGGGCTTACGATCAGGACGACCTGTCCGGAATCACCGACGACGCCATGGCGGTGGAGCGTCTCGGAGAGCCGGTACATGTCATTCGCGGCGAGCGAAGCAATATCAAGGTGACCCATCGTGAAGATGTAGACCTGATCAGGGCGATACTCGGTATCAGGAAGGAACCGCCGCGTCCGGTGCACAAGCGGTTCTGACCCATCCGATCAGTACCCCTATGACACACCCCTCGGTCTCCATCATTCTGCCGACCTTCGAGGAGGCAGAGAATCTTCCCGCGATGATCGATGCCATCGCAGCCCTGCGATCGGACGACCTTCCCGGCGCGGAACTGCTCATTGTCGATGACGATTCACAGGATGGCACGGAGGAATTGGTTGAAGCATTGAACCTCCCTTGGGTTCGCCTGATAACCCGCCGCGGCGAGCGAGGGCTCAGCAGCGCAGTCATCCACGGGTTGGAGGAAGCAACCGGCGAAGTGTTTGTGGTCATGGATGCCGACGGCTCTCATCCGGTCGACGCGATTCCGCGGATGGTCGCGGCGCTGGAAGAGGGCGGCGACTTTGCGGTCGGATCGCGGTATGTCCCCGGGGGAACCACCGAAGATGGGTGGGGAGTGCTGCGCTGGATGAACTCAAAGATCGCAACGATGATGGCCCGGGTTTTTACGCGGGTGAAGGATCCGATGAGTGGCTTCCTCGCACTTCGTCGCGAGACATGGGAAAAGGCCGACACGCTTGACCCGATCGGCTACAAGATCGGCTTGGAACTCATTGTCAAGTGCGGCTGCAGGAATGTAGTCGAGGTGCCCATTCACTTCCGGACTCGCCAGGAAGGCCAGAGCAAACTCACGCTTCGGGTGCAGTGGGAATATCTGGTGCACTGCATCCGCCTCTATCGCTACACCCATCCGAAGCATGTGAGTTTCCTGACCTTCGCCGCCGTAGGTGCAAGTGGCGTGGTTGTGTATCTGGCAGCATTGATGGTTGCAAACTCCATCATTCCGACGCGAGGGCTCGCTATCGGCATTGCCGTGCTTGTGGCGATGACATGGAACTTCATCTTCGATCGGCTCTGGGCGTTCTGGTACGCACGTCGCCGAAACGTCGCTCTGGAGTACCTTGGGTTTGTGGCGATCTGCACCGTCGGCGCGGGCGTCAACTGGGGTATGACGCTCTGGCTGTCGAACACGATTGCCATGCCGGTCGCCGGTTTGATCGGCGCAGCGGTTGGTTCCGCTGTCGGCCTCATCGTCAACTTCATTCTCAGCCGGCTATTGGTGTTTCGAGGCGAAGGGCCTCACTGATCACTGCGCCGGTGTAGCTCCCGGCAACATCAGCGACGGCCTCCGGTGATCCCTCGGCGACGATGTCGCCACCGCCGTCTCCGCCATCGGGTCCGAGATCGATGACCCAGTCGGCAGACTTGATCACATCGAGATTGTGTTCGATGACCACGATGGTGTTCCCGGCATCGACGAGGCGATGCACAACACCCAGCAGTCGTTCGACGTCAGCAAAGTGGAGGCCGGTTGTCGGTTCATCGAGTACATACAAGGTGTGGTTGTCGGTCCGTGTGCCCAACTCGCTTGCGAGCTTGACCCGCTGCGCCTCGCCGCCGGAGAGCGTTGTTGATGGCTGTCCCAAGGTGAGATACCCGAGCCCTACAGCCTGCAGGCACCGCAGCATTCGGGAGATGCGACCGTGCGCCTCGAAGATCTCGCACGCATCGGAGATGGTCGTGTTGAGTACATCCGCGATCGACATGTCCCGCCAGCGGATTTCAAGCGTTTCGGGGTTGTAGCGGCGGCCGTGGCACGCCTCACACGTCACGAAGGTATCGGGCAGGAAGTGCATTTCGATTCGCTTCACTCCCTGTCCCTGGCACTCCTCGCAGCGACCACCCTTGACATTGAAACTGAATCGCCCGGGCTTGTATCCCCGGATGCGTGCTTCGCGCGTGTCGGCGAAACGCGCGCGGATGCCATCCAGAATCCCCGTATAGGTTGCGGGGTTTGAGCGAGGCGTGCGCCCGATGGGGGACTGGTCCACTTGGATAACCCGATCGATGTTTCCAAGCCCATTGATCCGAGTGCACAGGGATCGATCTGTCGGTTGGTCCGCAAGCGCTGATCGAACGCCCCCAAGCAGAACATCATTGACCAGCGAAGACTTCCCGGAACCAGAGACGCCGGTGACGCAGGTGAAGAGCCCGATGGGAAAACGAACATCCAGATTTCGGAGGTTGTTGCGGCGAGCGCCCCGCACCGTGATGGCCCGCTTCGGCGAGAAAACCCGTCGCTCCATCGGGATTGGGATCGCTCGTCTTCCGGAAAGAAAGGCGCCGGTGAGACTCGCCTCACTGGCCTCAATCTCGGCGGCGTTGCCTTGCGCTATGACTCTGCCGCCATGTCGCCCGGCTCCGGGGCCGATGTCGATGATGTCATCCGCGGCGCGGATCATCGACTCGTCGTGCTCGACGACCAGCACGGTGTTGCCGATGTCGGAGAGATGCCGAAGCGTGCGGATGAGCCTGGCGTTGTCCCGTGCATGCAGGCCGATGGTGGGCTCGTCCAGCACATAACAGACACCAACCAGTCCGCTGCCGACCTGCGTTGCGAGTCGGATGCGCTGCGCTTCGCCGCCGGACAGAGTTCCGCTGGATCGATCGAGTGAGAGATACTGCAACCCGACCGAGGCGAGGAATCGGAGCCGGCTTGCGATCTCCCGTTGGATCGGATCAGCGACGGTCTGCCGCTCTGCATCCAAATCAAGTTGATCGAACACCTCGACTGCGCGGCCGATGGTCAGTCGCGTCAGGTCGCAGATCCGAAAGTCCTCACCGCTGCTTCGCACTGTGACGGACAGCGCAGATTGCCGCAGACGATTCCCTTCACAGGTTGGACAGGTGCCGCGTCTCATGTACTCCAGCAGGCGATTACGCACATGGTCCGACTCGGTCTGGCGTAGCCGTTTCTTGAGGTCCGGAATGACCCCTCTGAACCGCGACGAACCCGTGCCGCCATGCATCAGGGTGTGTCTCTGCTGCTTGGTCAGGGAGGCGAACGGCGTGTCGCCTTCGACACCTTCCTTTTCGCAGAAACGGCGCAGGAGGCGTGCGTACCTCCGATTCATCTGCGGTCCACTTCGCCGCCAAGGAACGATTGCGCCGCGGGTAACACCCAGCGAGGGGTCCGGGATGACCAGTTCACTGTCGAACTCGTGTACCAATCCCATGCCGTCGCAAGCCTGGCACGCTCCGTAGGGCGAGTTGAAGGAAAAGAGTCGTGGTTCAAGTTCGCTGAGACTGCACTGCGGGTGACTCGGACAGGCGAAGTGTTCGCTGTATCTGTGTTCCTCCCACTCGCCATCCTTCTCAACAAGCAGCATCAGTGATCCGCTGCCGACCGCCAGGGCGATCTCGACCGAGTCGGCCATGCGTTCTCGATCGCCTTCGCACACGGTCAACCTGTCAACCACCGCTTCAATGTCGTGTTGCTCATACCGACCGAGGCCGAGCGGATTGTCGCTGTCCTCGGAGAGGGCTTTGCGAATGTCGATGATGTTGCCATCGACTCGGGCGCGGATAAAGCCGCGGGACCGCAGGTCGTCCAGGACCTCGCGGTGAAAACCCTTGCGGCCGGAGATGACCGGGCCACAGAGCATGACGCGCGTTCCGCTTTCACGGTCCATGATTGCATCGATGATGCTGGTAGCGCTTGTCGGCGAGATGGGCTGACCGCATGCTCGCCCAGACTTGTCGCGATGCCAGCATCGCGGAGTTCCGCAGCGTGCCATGAGCAACCGGAGAAAGTCATAGATCTCGGTTGTGGTGGCGACAGTGGAGCGAGGGTTGTGGCCGCCGCTTCTCTGCGCGATGGCAATGGTGGGTGGCAACCCTTCGATTGATTCAACGTCAGGCTTCGCGACGCGTTGAAGGAACTGCCTGGCATAGGCACTCAGCGACTCCATGTACTTCCGCTGTCCTTCTGCGAATACGGTGTCGAATGCCAGCGAGCTCTTGCCTGATCCCGAGACGCCCGTGACCACCACAAGGCGATCGCGTGGAATCTCGACATCGATGTCGCAGAGATTGTGTTGGGAAGCGCCGCGAATGCGGATCGACTTCTCGGCCTCGGCCGTCATGTGACCTCGCGTCGCTGGAAGAGCAGAATGCCGATCGAGAGCGAAGCCACGATGTACAGCCCGCCGTAGGAAACGGCACGGACGAGGTACTTGCCCGGCACGACATTCTTCTGGGTCAATGCATCCGCCAGCCACAGCACCTGAAAGTCCGGAAGGATGGCTGATCCAATCCGGCATCCAGCCCATGTCAGATACTCACCACCCTCCGTGTAGGAAGAGAGCGAAACGCCCGGGAGAGGCGAGACGGTTTCGGTCACGACCTCCTCCGTATCCCCGTTTGTTTTCTCCATGACGCGGCGGCTCTCGATGAGTTCTGTCTGCCCATCAAGTTCTGCCCGGTCAAGCCAGGTCGATTCGATTCGATGGACAGGTTGTCCGAACCAGGCATCAGACATCATGCCGCCAAAGAAGATCGCGAGTGTGACGACAAGCGTCGGAAGTTGTCCCAGGCGGGTGGATGCAGCAACGGCAATACCTGCGAGAACCAGAACCGCGACCATGATCGCACCGAGCGCCTTCCAGAGGTCGATGCGGAATCCGATTGCCATCGCGTGTTGTCCGAAGTCGGGGCCGAAGTTGAGTGAAAGCAGATAGGCGATGAACAAGAGTGGAGTGGTGACGCAGATCCACGAACTCGAGAAGACAAATCCGTAGAAATAGTTACACCATGTGGCGGCCGCAGTGCCAATCAGAAACGCTGCTGTGCCAAAGACGATGACCGGGACATGTATCGGTGTTCGCACGGTTTCGAGAACTGCCTGTTGATCCACGAGCAGAAACACCAGTCCCATGTTCGCGGTGCCAAGCACAATGGCCGCCGCTACGCCGATGAACTTTCCCGTTACAAAGGCGGGGCGCGGAACCGGCTTGGACACGACGGTCAGCGCCGTCCGATTGTGGATCTCCTGCCCGAGCACGCTCGTGGCGATGAATGCCGCGAGCAGCATGCCCGCCATGAAGACGGTCGCGAGTCCGATGTCCACGAGCATCCGATGGTCGTCGTCCATCGTGAAAGCCGACAGCGGATTGGCCAGCAGGAGCAGCAGTGTGGTGACGAGCACCAAAATCAGCAGGACCGGCTGACGGACGCTCTCAAAGAAGGCGTTTCGGGCGATGGCTAGGGTCTGGCGAAACATGGAAATAGTCCCCTGTGGGCACGCAGAGCGGGTTCATGATAATCTGCCGCCCGCTGAACGAACGGCACATGGTGCGGGATCGTATCCGTTCCATCCAGTATTCCCCGTTTTTCCCTGAAATGGGTTCATGGATTCACGAATGAGGAAGGCGAAGCGGACGCCATGAGAGTCGATCATCACGCCTGCCAGCGTGCAACGAACACCGCCATGACCGGGCTGTTGTTGCAGGCCGGAATGGCGGCGACGCTGTTGATCTACGGACTTGTCGCTGGTGACACACCGCTGGTGTTGGCATCGCTCTATGTCTGGATCGGGCTTGGTGTTTGGATCGGACTGATCATCCTCTTCTACCAGCACAAGCTGGAGCGACTGGAGGCTCTGGAAGAATCTGAACTGGCCAGCGGGGAAGGTGCCTCGGTATTTGAGGGCGCGACGGAGGAGACTCGTCCCGCGGCTCGCCGCCTACGCATGCTGCACCGCTGGATGCTGCCCGCTATCAGCCTCGTGCTGGCCGGGTTGCTCGTTCTGGTCGGTCTCCTGATCCTTCGGTTCCTTCAGCGACTGGATTCTCCTGATGATCTGTTGCGTACCACGCTGCAGTTTTCATCGATGACCGGATGGGCGATTGCGATTTCTCTCGGCTTTACGGTGACGGGGTTCATCTACTCCCGCTTCGTGGCCGGCATGGCGCAAGTTCCGGCATGGACGAATCTGCGCGGCGGCGCCAGTTGGATGGCGGGGAATGCGGTTGTGTTGCTGGGCGTTTCGATCGGGCTGGTTTTCCGGCTCTTTGACAACGACACGGTGCTCATGGCAGTCTGCTGGGCCATTCCGATCTTCATGCTCGCGGCGGCAGCGGAGATCGTTCTCAATTTCATCATGAACCTCTATCGGCCGCGGATTATCGGGACGGATCCGCGGCCCGCCTTCGACTCCAAGGTGCTCAGTTTGATTGCTGCACCGGATTCGATCGTGCGTTCGCTGAACGAGGCGATCAACTACCAGTTCGGCTTCGACATCTCCAGTTCATGGGGATACCAACTACTCCTTCGCTCATTCATCTGGTTGATTGCGCTGGGCATCGTCGTGCTGCTCGGCATCGACACCATGGTCATCGTTGAGCCGACGCAACAGGGATTGCGCATGCGACAGGGCGCGGTTGTTGGTGAAGTGCATGGTCCCGGTGTCATGTGGAAACTGCCCTGGCCGTTCGAGTCGGCGGAGGTCATTGATGTTTCTCGCACGCGGGAACTTCCGCTGACATTTCAATGGAAATCGCCGCGGGATGTCATCCTCTGGTCCGACGATCTGGACACCCAGGCCGTCGCGAAGCCAGAACCGTTCATCGTGAATGCCAGCAGCGGAGACGACAGTTCCCTGGCGCTCATCGATATTCGGGCCGTGCTTCGCTATCGCATTGCAGAGGACGGGCTTCTTTCGTGGCTGAACTTCGTGCCCGGAACATATGATCGCCGCGCGAAGATGACTTCGCGTGAACTCGCGCTCAAGGTCATTGCTGAGGAGACGCTTACCGATCTCCTGCAGCGAGAGGCGATTGAGTCAGTAGTGAGTGGAGATCGTGGAGATCTCTCCTCTCAACTCCGCACGCTGGTGCAGGAGGAGTTCGACGCACGCCAGGCTGGCGTGAAAGTGCTCGCCGTGTCTGTACCTTTCCTTCGGCCTTCGGCTTCCGACACCGCTTCGTTCGAGGAAGTGCCGGTTGCTCGCCAAGGCCGGGAACGCCTGGTCGAGGCTGCCCGCGGCTGGCGGGAGAACATCCTCACATATGAGGTGGGAGACTCGTCGCTCATAGATTCGGTCGTGCTTTCGATCACCGATCTTGATGAGGCCAGGCGGGCCTGGGAGGTTGCTCGCGGTGAGGGTGCCGACGCGGAGGCCGCTGCGCGATCGGCGATGCTTCAACGCCAGGCAGATGTCACGAAACTCCTCGGTGAAGGGCGCGGCGCGGCGTCACTGATTGTCACCGAGGCGAGGACGGATCGATGGATCACGCTCATGGCGACCAAGGCTCGGGCAAGCCGCGTTCGCGGACAACAGACGGCCTACGCGGCAGCTCCGGAACTCTATCGTCAGCGAGGACTGATGGATGTGTTCATTCGGCAACTGCCGAACATCAGGAAATATGTGGTTGGGATCGATCCCAGCCGCTTCAACATGAACCTTGAACTGCGAAGCATCAACCCGCTGCTCAACTTCAGCGAGTCGGTCATTGTTGATGAAGGAGATTCTGGGCAATGAAAAGACCACTGACGATTGTCGTCGGCATCGTGCTGCTGGTTGTGCTGATTCTCTTCAGCATGACTTACACGGTGTCGTTCCATGAAGTGGCCATTCGAAGCAGGTTTGGCCAGACCGATGATGCGAGCATCGTGCGAGATCCGGGGCTCCACTTTCGGCTGCCGTTCTTTGCTGACGCAGTGACGCTCATTGATACCCGCATGCAGGTTCGTCAATCCCCGTTGGTCATGCTGCAAACCGCTGATGGCCAGCAGGTGGTCGTTCGAACATATGTCCTGTGGAATGTCCGGACGGACGGCTCAGGTCCTTTGGATTTCTTTCGCAGTTACGGCTCGATGGATGCCGCCCAAACGGCTATTGATGGGCAGTTCCGCGACGCTTTGTCGGCGTTGAGTGCCTACAAATTCGACCAGTTGACCGGCGAGGACAATGTTCTTGATGAGGCCGAAGCGGCTGTTCTCAAGAGGTTGGCGAGCCTGCAACAGAGCGGCATCGATCCGCAGACGGTTGGGATCAGCCGTTTGCTCCTCCCGCCGAAGACGACAACGGCTGTTCTGGAACGGATGCAGGCGCGGCGGGACACATTGGCCGAGAATGAGCGTGCCCAGGGACTCGCCGACGCTGAAGCCATCCGCGCCGATGCGAGGGCGAAGCGCGACAAGATTACGGCGTTTGCCACGCAGCGAGCCGAGGAAATACGAGCGGAAGGTGAGGCGCAGGCGGCCGAGTATCTGCGGCAAATGGGGCAGGATGAGGAGCTGGCCGTCTTCCTGACCTGGCTGGATGCGATTGAGAAGGCTTTGGCCGACAACACAACGGTCATCCTCGAGACAAACACCGCACCTTGGCATCTGCTTGATCTGCACACACCCCTTGACGCCGGTGGCATTCCGCAGCCCTCATCGACTTCGGAGACTTCTCGTTGACTGACGACCATCCCACTGCCGGCGATCAGCCAAGGCGTGAAGCGTCCGCCCGCTTTGTGGTGGAGGGTGAGGCGGGCCGCGCTGCCGATCTGCGAGAGGCAATGGACACGGCGCATCGGTCATTGGCCGATTCGTTGCACCTGAGTTACCGGGTTCTGCAAGTTGTCATGATTGCGCTGGTTGCCATCTATCTGGTATCTGGATTCCGCACAATTGCGGAAGGGGAGAGTGGTGTTGCGACGGTGTTTGGCGCCATTGAGGGCAACGAGGGACTCTCGCCGGGGCTGCGAGCGACTTGGCCGGCGCCCGTGGGCGGGTACGAGGTGTTTCAGTCGGAGAATCGCGAAGCGGATGTTGGCGGGGTCTTCCTGCCACGCCTGGACGCTCGGTTTTCCCGTGAGCAGCGGATAGAACGATCGCGATCAAGAGACGGTCTCGCACCCGGCCGCGACGGATCACTTCTGACAGAAGGTGGGGAACTCGCCCACATGCAACTGGCGGCCACATGGGAAATCGTGGATCCGATTCAGTATGCCCGCGCGATTCCAGATTCCCACGCTGAAGCTCTGGTGCAGTTGGCGCTTGAGCGTGCGGCGGTGCATGTAGCGGGTGAGATGTCTCTACAGGAACTGCTTGATCAGCCGCTGGAGCAATTGCGGGCCTTGCTCCGTATTGAGACGCAATCAATGTTGTCGGCGCTTGGTTGTGGCATTCACATCGTGGATGTCACGCTGCCGGCAGAGCCTGAACCGCCATACTTCATTCAGAAGTCATACGCACTCTTCGACAGTGCAAGGGTCTCCGCCGAGACACAGGTTGAGCGTGCCGAAGCGAAGGCTCGCGAGACTCTGATCGGCGTCGCAGGCAGCCAGTACGAGAAACTCGTTCTGCTGATTGATCAGTATGAAGATGCTGTGGATCGCGGCGAAGAGGCGGAGCCTGCCCTCAACGCAATCAACGCGATGCTGGAGTCGAATGATGTCACTGGCGATTCGGCCAGGATTATCGAGACGGCACATGGGTATCGCAGCGAAGTCGAAACGACATTGGGTCGCGATTATCAACGATTCGCAAGTCTCCTTCCTGCGTATCGGGACCACCCCGATCTGGTCATCCACGACCGTTGGTATCAGGCATTCGGAACCGTCATCTCTCGCCCCGACGCTGAGATTGTCTATGTGCCGCATGATGTCGGTGGCATTCAACTGGACATTCGCGGCCTTGACGCGGTGCAGCAGTTGCGACATCGGTTGGATCTCGAGCGGCGGGAAAGAGAGGCGATGGTCAGGGACATGGATCTGGAGAACCCATGGATACGGGAGGCCAGAGACATTCAACAATCGGGGCCAGGGCGTGAATTGCGCATCGAAGACGATCGTGTAAAGGGTCGGGGATCACCCTGAACCCATGGCGAAGACCGGTACAACTGAACGAGTCGTCGAGGCTGTAGGGCTCACAAAGGTCTTTCGCGATTTCTGGATGCGGTCCACTGCACGCGCAGTCGATGGCTTGTCGTTCCACATTGAGCGAGGCGAACTGTTCGGTCTACTCGGGCCGAATGGTTCCGGCAAGAGTACAACCATCAAGTTGATGCTCGGCCTTCTCAACAAGACACGCGGTCGGCTGCAGGTATTTGGACGCGAGCCTCACGATGTTGCCATCAAGAAGTACATCGGGTTCCTTCCAGAAGAGTCGTACCTGTACCAATACCTCGATTCACGAGAAACGCTGGACTACTACGGCCGGCTGTTCGGCTTGGATCGATCGACACGCCGCCGAAGAACTGAGGAGCTGCTGGACATGGTCGGGCTGTCGCAGGTTGCGCACCGGCCAGTGGGAGAATTCTCCAAGGGAATGATGCGGCGGATCGGTCTGGCTCAGGCATTGGTGAACGACCCTGAGTTTCTCATTCTCGACGAACCGACAAGTGGTTTGGATCCGATCGGAACGCGACAGGTCAAGGATCTTCTTGCGGAACTGCGTCGCCGTGGGAAGACGATACTCCTCAGTTCGCACTTGCTTGCAGATGTCGAGGATGTCTGCGATCGGCTGGTGATTCTCTACGGCGGAAAGATCCGGGCCGAGGGCACGGCGGATGAGTTGTTGACGGACAGCGACCATACGATCATTCGTATCCCGCGATTGCGACATGAGTCGACGGTGCAGCGAATCGAACAGGTATTGGAAGAGTCCGAGGGAACCGCGATTGAAGCAGTGGAACGACCAAGGCAGAAATTGGAGTCGTTCTTCATGAGGATTGTGGAGGAGGCACAGCAAGAACAGGCCGAGACGAGTGGTGCCGTGCATGGCGGGCAGACCGCAGCATTCCTGCAGCGCGGCGAGGGGGATGATCTGATCGAACGACTGGTCGAAACGGAGGATGCTCCTCCTGAAACCGAAGTGGACCGCCCGGCAGAAGACAAACCAGAGGTTGTGGAGGCGCTTGTAGAGGCCAATGATGAGGAGTCAATCCCGCGGGTTCGCGAAGCGGAAACGACCCTCGAAACGCCCAAGGATGTTGACTCGTCAATGATCGACTCATTGCTGCAGGGCGACGGCGACGAACCTGAGGGTGAGCAGGCCGACTCGTGAGGCAGCTACGCGTCGTGCATCGAGTTCTGCTCGCGTGGCAGCGGCTCTTCTGGGTTCGAGTGACAGGGAGCGTCCTCTGGCTCGCAATTGTCATTGGCTTGGCGGCGCCCGTGCTGCTCACCACGCATCAACTGCATGGCGACAGGGAGGCCATCTTCTCACTCTTGACCGGTCCGGACCAGCATCTGGCCGGCGAGCAGTTGAAGGAGACCGGCTTCATCACACTGGATGGGCGTTCCATTGGCAGCGAACGATTCGCCGGGTTTGACATCATGGTGGACGGGGAGGTCTCCGACGCCGCGACTGTGACATGGCTCTTGGTTTCATCGGAAACGCCTGCGTGGGTTCCCGGTTGGTTGCTTCGCAGCCCCGGAACGGTGTGGATGATCGGCCTATTGGCGCTCGGCTGGGGACTGTTGACTATCTGGCTCGGACTGGCCGTGCATGGACTGTACATGTTGTTCGGTACCGCCGCGGCGTGGTTTCTCCTTTGGCTTATCGGCGCCAGTGACTTGGCGATTGCCTCGCTGGGAATAGGCGCGCTTGCGTTCACATTCACATTGTTGCTGCGGCTCATGCGCTGGGTACTCAGCGCCCCAAGAGAGGTGCCGTCGGTGGCGGGAGGTGTGCTGCTTGAAGCGGCGCGTACGCGTCTGTCGCTGGGGTTCATTTCCATCCTGCTCATCCTTCTCCCGCTGATACCAATGTGGCTTGACCCGGCGTCGCCGTTGCGGCATCGTGTGCAGACCATGATCAGCCGCAGTTTGGGCACGACCTTTGGCATTGCGGCGTGCCTGACGGTTGTGTTGGCGTGCGCAACGGTGGCCTTTGAAATCAGAGATCGGCAGATCTGGCAGGTGGTCAGCAAGCCTGTCGGCCGTTCCCGCTATCTGCTTGGAAAGTGGGTCGGGATTCTAGCGTTGAACGCATGCATTCTCTGCGTGGCGGGCTGCGGCATCTTCATCTTCCTGCAGTATCAGCGAGCGCAGCCGGTGGCAGCGGGAATTGAGGGAGAACTGGATCGTTTGGCAGTGGAGGAGGAAGTCCTGACCGCGCGGCGTTCGGCAAGCCCGGCGATGGAGTTGCTCACACCCGAACAACTCGATGCGCGCGTTGAGGCCAGGATCGATGCAGATCCCGATCTTCGGGGTCATGAGGACATAGAACTGGCATTGCGGCGGAAGATCCGCGTTGAAATGCAGGAACAGTTCATTGCCCAGCAGCGATCGATTCCGCCTATGCGAGGCGGCGAGACATTTCAGCGGACGTATGAGTTTCCGGGGCTGGCCGCTGCGAAGAAGATCGGCGCGCCCATTGCTCTTCGCTCGCAGTTTCACATTCTCTCGTCCAGTGACCACGATACCTATCGTGTCGGGTTGATCTTCAATGACGATCCTGCGACGCGAGAAGTGCTGACCTATGTGCCAACAATGACCCATGTGACGCTCGTGCCGGCCAGCGTCATCAGTGATGAGGGCACACTCCGCGTGTCGATCTTCAACCTGTATGAGCCGCCGCCCGGCAAGGAGGGCAGAGGTGCGGTCAGTTTCGACCCGGGCAAACTGCAGGTGTTGTATAGGGTGGGCGACTTCGAGGGGAATTTCCTGCGGGCGTTGATCATGCTGTGGATCAAGTTGGCCTTCCTGGCGGCCCTTGGACTGGCAGCTGCGACATTCCTGAGTTTCCCTGTCGCCTGTCTCGCATCCTTCACCATTTTTGCCGCAGGCACGCTTGCGCCATGGCTCTCTGAGTCGTTGCAACTCTATGTGCCGCCCGCGGCGGGGAGCGTGGACTGGGGCAATGCAGGCATGGTGATCCAGTGGGCGTTTGAGAATGTGATTCGCGCCATTGCCACGGCGCTGGTATTCGTGCTTGATGGGTTTGGGCAGTTTCAGCCCACCCAACGACTTGTGGAAGGCATGGATATTCCGTGGGCGGCGGTGGTGCGAGGCACATTCATTATTGGCGTTCTGTGGTCGGGCATCACGTTGTTCGTCGGCGGGAGTGTTTTGCGCCGCCGGCAGTTGGCAATCTACAGCGGGCATGGCGGATGAATCAGGACCGGATCATTCAGGCTTGTTGCGGGCTTGTGGCTACGGCATCGGTGACGGCGGGGGGGTTGCTGCTGCCCGGTATTCTGAAGGAGGCGGAAGAAAGCACACTTCGCTACACCAACAACGCGGTCGAGGGTGCGCCGGATTGGGTGAATACGCTCGGCATGTCCATCGGCGCCTTGCGGGGATTGATCGTCGACTATCTCTGGATCAAGGTCAATCGGATGAAGGACGAGGGCCAGTTCTACGAAGTCATGGCCGATGCCGATCTGATTACGAAACTTCAACCTCGTTTTCCGCAGGTCTGGGTGTTTCACGCGCACAACATGTCCTACAACGTGTCGGTTGCGACCAACACGCTGGAGGAGCGGTGGGAGTGGGTCAATGCGGGTATTCGTTTGCTGCGTGAGAAGGGACTCCGCGCGAATCCGAATGACATAGTCCTGCACAAGGAACTGTCGTTCTTCTTCGCCCACAAGTTGGACGGTCACTCCGATGACGCCCACATGTACTACAAGCGAAAGTTCGCCGACGAATGGAATGGCATTCTTGGGCGGCCGAAGGACTCCTGGGATGATCGCACCGCTGCCATGAAGGAAATTGCTGACGCGCCACGGTCGATTGCTGAGGCCGAGGAAGTGTCGCCTGGTGTCAAGGAACTTGCTCGGCTTCTGGAAGAGGAACTCGGAGAATTGCATGATGGTTCCGGGGAGATTGTTGGAACACAACTTCTCAGGGATGTTGCGAGGCGGGAAGCGATTCTGCAGTACTCGACGATCGCCAGGGAACTGGGCGTCGAGGGTGCGGTCAGGTCGGGTTCGCCGTACTTCAATGCACTGGATGCGATGATGCTCGATCCTGAATTGGCGGAGAACTGGCCGGTCCTGTTGGCCACCCTGCGGAAGCAAGTGCTCAAGGACGAGTACAACATGAATCCAGAGCTGATGTATGAGTACACGCGGGATCTTGGGCCGTTGGACTGGCGGCATCCGCAGTCCCATGCACTGTATTGGGCACGCAGGGGGGCGAAGGCGGGTGCGGGCCGGTATGACACTGACGACATCTACAAGGTGATCAACACCGATCGGATGCAGTTGCAGGCGCTGCAGGCGTTGGCGCGAACAGGGCGTCTCTCGTTTGACCCCTTCTCCTCGGAGGTGCCAGGACGATTTCCCGATCCCCGGTTCATCGATGCGATTACCGGTGATGATGAGCGAGAGGGAATCTGGGAGCAGTTGTATCGCAAGCATTACGCGGTGCGAGGTGCCGGTGGTGACACATTCAACGCCTTCCTTCGCAACTTCCTCGGATCAGCGGTCAGGGAGTGGTACCGGCAGGGCGAGCAGGATCGCGCGCAGGCATTGCTCGATCATCTCGACGCCTACTTTGGAAGCGGTGCAAGTCCTCCAAACAATGCATATGCCATTCCACTTGATGCATGGGTGAGGAACCAGACTCTTGGCGCGTATGAACGTCAACCGCTGCTTGCGGTAAGTGATGTGGCTTCGTCGCTTCGTTATGGATTCCGAATGGGCATCGGCCAGGATCGGCCGGATGTGTATCGGGAGGCGTTGCAATATGCGGAACAAGTGACACAGAGTTTCAAGACCAATGACTACAACAACTATGTGACGAAGTTCGGGACCGGTCGGATTGCGGACATCATCGGTGCGCTGGAGTCAAGTGCGCAGATCGCCTTCGAACAACTGATGACGGACCCCATGGTTCCGATCGAGGAACGAATTGCCATTTGGAGCGGGGTTGATGAACTCGAGCCGGGTTTACGCCCTCGGGTCTACGATCGAATAGAGCCGTCGCTGCGAGCTCAGTTTCGACAGAAT
>PVBE011702625.1_pt1 | contig 17679 bp, 12 predicted proteins | sample 1631181 | NCBI WGS metagenome assembly PVBE01 (sample SAMN08397723, study PRJNA350692) | Marine metagenome, whole genome shotgun sequencing project. | isolation source: water | place: Pacific Ocean | collected 2012-04 | reverse complement strand
GGCGGTCTCGGCAGTCTCGGCAGTCTCGGCAGTCTCGGCAGTCTCGGCAGTCTCGGCAGTCTCGGCAGTCCCTTCGGTCTCTTCGGTCGTATTTATCGGCGCCAGGCACTGACGCAGAACCTGAGTCGATTCGTCGTTGGTGAGGATCGGGGCCAGGGCAGCGCGCAGGGACGGGTCACTTAAAATGTGCTTGACCGCGTCGCGGGTTCGAACGCTCGCGACACTGACCGCGAACGCCTCGCGGACCACTTCCGGCACCTCCGTCAAACTTCCCTGCAGGGCGTGAAGCGTCAGGCGCTCGGGGTCGTCGACGTCCGAAAGAAAGGGGCGATCGGATCCGGTCGCCATTTCGGCGCGCTTGTCCCGGTCGGACTCCTTCCGGAATTCCTCCAGCCTGCCGTCCTTGCTGGCGGCGACGGCGCTCCGGACGTGGAGATCCGGGTCGTACTCAAACCAAGTGCGAAGAAACTGGCCGATGATTTCTTTGGCGACCGAAGCAGGCGCCTCGTCGCACGTGGCCTCGATTCGAATCGGGTCTCTTTCCACGAAGTCCCGAACTTCCGGATGCCTGAGCGCGAGTTCGCCCGCGCGGGCAAGGCCCGCGGTTGCGGCCTCTCCGGTCTCGTATGCAACCCGGTGCGCGACGTAGCGCAGACTATCTGCGAGGCCTCGCTCAGCCCGTGCAACATCGGCGAGCTCCGCCGCTAGGACCTTGTCCCTCTTCTCCTGGGCAAGCCCCGCCGCGGTTCGCCCTTTTTCTGCGCGCTCGAGCCCTTCCGCGAGGCGAAAGATATCAGCGTCCTTCGCTTTTTGGGTGGACGCTTGAGCGCTCTTCTCCGCTTCGATTGCTTCGGCGGCTGCTTTCCCCAGCTTCGCGGCAAGAACAGCCAGAGCTTCGGGCGTGAGAGCTGGCCCCTTGTTCTTGCGCCCGGTTTTGTGGTCGCTGGGGTCCCAGCGGCGAGCCTCAACCGGCACCTCCCACTCCCGGTACATTCGGAAAATGAACCCGACGAGGCTCGTCATCGTCAGGCGCTCGAGGTGTTCCTCGCGCATTTCGGTCACCGAGCACGCGAGGTGACGAACCGCCCCCTCGGTCTCGTCGCCCTTAATCACGTGAGTGTACGCGCTCACCTCATCCTGAAGGCGGCGCAGGGTTTCTTCCGATGCGGTTTCAATCCCCGAGCTATCCCCCGCGAGAACCCCCCGCAGAAGAGCGCGGAACTCCTCGTCATCGCCGCCGGCGCCGCCCGGACCCGGAACGTCCGCTGCTCGAGACGTCATCGGCGGGTCGAACGGTCGCACCCGACGCAATTTGTTTTCTCGGGTTTTTTGCGGCGGCCCGAAAGATCTATAAGGCAGGCCGAGTATAGGCAGGGCGCGCCAAAGGGGGATCCCCTTCGAAAGCCGCCAACCGACCCGCTCGGCCCCGCGGATCGCGGGCGAAAGACCTTTCAAACGAAAGCCCTCGGGGAGAACGGAAACGCCTCCGGCCGAGATGGACTGCGGCCTCGATATCACCCGGCGCCGTCTCGCGCTTTTGGCTCAGATGGTCCGGAAGTTTCGCATCATCCAGCAGAACACTCCCGAGGGCGAGGCCGAAGCCGCCCGTGCGGGGGAAAAACTCCGCGAGGCGTCCCTTACCCTGGCGTCTTCGGCAGCGACTCTTCTCGGCGACCGAACCCTCGCCGAAATCCCTCTGCAGGTTTACCAACAGGCGGTGGGGTCGTCGCGGGCACTGCCCCTTCTCGAGCTCATCGCGGCGGAAATTCGAAGCTGCACCAAGCGCACGACCGGAGGAGCACCGCCCGTTACGCCCGAACGAGCGGTCGCTTGGGACGAGCTGCATTGCAGCGCTCGGCAGTGGGACCGAGAGCTGACGACCGCCAACGAGGAACTGACCAAAGCCCTCGCCCGCAAGACTCGCGACGCTCCGGCCGATTTCGGGTCGGAGAAGGACGCGCTCGAGGACAAAACCGAGGGGTTGGGGGGTGGCGAAATGCGCGGGGACGCGGAGGGCGGAGGCGACGAGCGCAGAGTGACCGGGGATCAGTCGATCGCGAGACATTTCGAGCGGTGGGTTAAGCGCATTCTCGGGCAGGAGGGCCATGCCCTGGTCGCAGCCGCTGGGGAGCGGATTCGCGTTCTTGCGGTCGGGGACAGAATCGTCCTTCGAAACATTACGGTGTATCACGTCCGGGATTACCTTCAGAGGCTAAAGTTCTCCGCCCTTTACCCATTTATCGCGTCCGTCATGCGGTGCGTCTCGGGGGTCGCCCCCCCGAACCTTTCCCAAACGACGATCGACCGCGCCTCCGCGCTCTTTACCGAGGTCATCGAGGTCCGGAGCTCAATTTTGAAACTGGTCTCCGGAGTGAACAGCTACACGTACTTCATCTACAAGATCTTCGAGTCGATCATTCCCCCGGAGGAAACTGACCACCGTCGGATCCTGTACTACATCCATCTTCAGAAGCCTGACACCCTGGAGGACCACGACCGGGAATGGGAGCGGGTCTGTCGATTCATCCCCGTGCTGCGCGCAAACACCCCGACCTCTCGGCGCAACTGCACCCGGTACGCCCCGCCCGCACTCACGAAAAAATGAGCGGGCGCGCCTACTCTCCCCCGGCACCGCCCGCGGCCGTGTCGCGCCCGCCGAACGCCCCGCTTTCGCGTTCGCTTTGGGATTCAACGAGCAGGCGCTCTCGCAGCGTTTCGAGCTCGACGTCGCGCGCCGTTTTTCGTTCGTGGCCGAAGACCCCCGGAACTTCCCGGACGAGCTGTGAGGTCCCGGTCGCCAGCAGAAGCTTTCGCAGCCGGGGGTTGTCCCCGAACTGCAACTCGCGAATCTCTGACATGAGGTGGCCGAAAATCGTCCGCTCGCCGGCGGGGGCCGCGAAAATCGGCTGGGCCCACCAGTGGCGCGCCGGCTCGCAAAACATCACCCGCTCTGTGGCGGTTTCCCAGTACCCGTCCTCGGCCAACCGGCCGAACGTTGCCTGTGCAATCAGGGGTTCCGGTTTTGCGCCCCGGCTGCGTTTGGCGAGCTCGCTCAAAATTTCCGTCTGAGCCATGGCCACCCTTTCCGCCGAGCTTTTCGGTGCGTCCGTGGCGGCGAGGTAATGGCGTTCGCCGGCGGCTCGCAGCCGGGCGATGGTGTCCCGTTCGATTCGGTCGCTGACGGCTTCGGTCGGAGAGTCCTTTTCCCGAAGTACCACCAACGCCTGCTGAAACAGCCGGTAGACGAGGGCCGACCGCGGGGTGTCGAACACCACTCCTTCAAGTTCAACCTCGGTCGGGGCATCGAGAGAGAGGCTTTTGCGCCACCGAGGGTCCGACGCGCTCAGTTCGCTGTACCGGTCGGCGTCGGCGACGCGTTCCCCGGGAAACTTTCCCGGAGGGCGGTCGAGCCACCTGTCGTCCGGCTCCGGCCAGCCCTTTTTCTTCATTTTAGCGCGAATGTGAATCCTGTCGAGGCACCCGACCTTTCCGCCCCGTCCGAGGTAGAGAACATCGGGTTCTTTCCCTTCGGCTGCGGCCATGGCGATGGGTCCCTGTGCATTCTTTTCGCGATTCAATTGGCCCGGCAAACGAATCTACTCGGCCCGGCGAACAGATTGGTCCGTCCGGCGGCGCGCTCGAGCAAAAAAAATGCGTTCGCCCAGTCGTCATGGCGATATGTAGTTCGTTAGGCGGCCGACGACGCTGCGAACTCGGAGGCTCATGCGCACCCGGTTTTTCGCGACCGAAACCGTCACCGTTGACGAGGAGACCGTGATGGCGGGGACTCCACTAAAGCCGGGCTTCAGCCGGAACGCCGACGCCGTCGGCGACGCGCCGACGAGGTGCCCATCCGAGCGGTTGATGTATGCGTCGAAGCGGGCCCCCGCGTCGGTGGCAAACCCCCGGACATAAATCCGGTCGTCCTCCGAAAGCGGCGGCATCGCCGACGCCGACGTTCCGAAGTTCGAGCTCCAGGTGAAAAGAAGGTCGCCAGTGTCGACCGTCGGAACGGCATCGAACGTGTCTGTGGGGATGCTGAGCGGGCGGTCAACCCCGCGCAGGACGACAGTCAGGCCGTGAATGTCCCTGATCGGGTCGACAAAGACGTAGTACCCGCGCTCACCCGCGAGAGGAGTCAGCTTCAGCCGGTCGCTGAGCGTTCCCATCGCGGCGTCGCACTCCACGTGATGATCCCGACTCGTTTTGGCGTGGGGGTCCCGCCCCACCCGAGCCTGACGTCCGAACTCCTGAAACTGAACCGTCGCGCGTTCCCCATACGGAAGTTGCCCGAACGGGTGGGTGAGCGCGGTGCCGGTGGGGTCCGAGCCCGTCGCGGCGGTAGCGCCGATAAGGTCCGCAACAACGTCGGCTTCGGCCTTCGACTTGTCCCACAGGTCGTCGGGAAGACCGACCGTAAACGCCTCCAGCAATAGCTCAATTACGGTCGGGACCTCGGTCCGGGTCCCGATCGCGTCGTCGGTCGTCGGGCCCGCCACGTTAAAGTTGAACGCCAAAACCCCCTTCGCCATATCGCTTGCGGGGTTTTTGGAGTACGAGTCGAGCTCCAGGTACGCGTCCTGGACGCCGTAAACGTCCGCGGGGCACGGAACTCCCTTGTCGAAGTGGACATCGCACGCGGATTCGGCCGAGCCGAACATCATGCTCTTTAATGATTCGTGGATGTCTGCGCTCACCGCACGCCCGCCGCCCCCGCCCGAGGGCTTTCGCATCGCGGCCATGATTCTATCTCCCGCGGTCGCCATCGCCAACCGAGTGTCGCCGCGGATCTATACCCGCACCGGCGTCAAAAAGTTGAGCTCGGTCCCGGCCTATGCGTCGCCGCGCCCCCACCACATCCGGTCTTCCGCCTCGGCCAGTTCCTCCGAGACCGCACTAGCCACGAGGCCATACCGACGCGCGTGGGCCCCGGAGATTTGACGCGCAGGGTGCTGATCTCGGGCCCGAACCTGGCGGATAGCCAGTTCGTCCGCCTGAAGGTCCGCGTCGTCTGGCGCGACGCCGCTCCACGGCGCTCCGTTACAATCGTCGCTCAGGGGCGGGCCATCGATCGCGCCCATGTACTCCTCAGTCCGGACGGTTTGTTGTCCACCACCCGGCGGCATGTCAGCGCTTTCTCTCGATGTTTGCGCCGCCAGAGAGGTCGGCGCGGGGTCGTCGGCGAGGAGGTCCCCGCCAAACCCTTTTTCTGCGAGCCGATCCGAAACCCGCGGCCCTGACGCGACCGCGCCGCCAAACTCCTGCTTCCTGTCGACTAAAACCACCGCGGCAATAAGTGCGGCGATTCCAACCGGTGACAGCCCGCGGCCGAGCGCCAGCGCGACCACTACAATGAAAAGAAGAACAACCAGGGTGTGATCCATGGCGCCCGTCGATACCGGCGACGATTTTTGGGACGATCTATGCTTTCGGACCGACCGCGCCGGTTCCTTCGAATGGCCGACCGAACCGCCGCGCGAGAGCGATCGGAACCGGGGAGAACAAACGAGCGGCGCATCGTCTCCGCCGAAAGCGCGGGGTCCGCCGGAACCGTAAAACTCACGGGCGGTACTACTCTCGCGTATCTCTTCGTTCCCTCAGCGTTTCCTCGTCATAACCGCCCGCGCCGCCCGTGGGCTCGACTCCTGAAGCCGACAGGTCGACGGGCACCGCCGGAGCTGCAGGTGGCTCGGCGGGGACGGCGGGGACGGCGGGGACGGCGGGGACGGCGGGGACGGCGGGGACGGCCGTGGATGACTCGGCGGGGACGGCCGTGGATGACTCGGCGGGAACGGCCGTTGGGTGCAACGGTTTGGTATCCGAAACAGCCGGCTCGTCCGCAGGAGCTGGCGGCTCGGCGGGCGTCTCGCTTTCGTCCGCTTTCTTGTCGGCGTCGCGATCGGCCACCTCCATCGCCTGGAACGATTTGTCGACCCGGCCGATAAGGCCCGAGATCCGGGGATCGTTTGCCTTCGCGCCGGCGAGCTTTCGGTAGTGGCTGATGATTTTCCGGAACTGGGCCGCGACCTTCGCGCTTCCCCGCGTTTTGTTGCTCACGTCCATGACGTAGTTCTGAAGAATAATCGTCGGGTCGTTTGAGGCGGCGTAGTCGTGGTAGTACCCTGTGAAGTTGGTTTCCAGGAGGTCCGTCGACTTCCGAATTTGGGCGAAGGCCTCCCGGCACCTGGGGATTTGCGCCTCAACCTTGTCGATCGAAGCGGCGATTACCCGCGTGAACTCCTCCGGGTCGATGTCCGGCATCAGAAACCCCTCGTAAATCGCGTGGGTGATCACGTAGATCTTGTGGGTGCACAGCAGAATCATTTTCATCGCCTGCGTTAGTGCGAGCGCCTTTTCGGGATCGACGTCCCGAAACCGCAGGTGGGCCCCGTAAATGGCAACGTAAAGCCCCTTGAGATTAAAGTCGGGACAGCCGTCGATCGGCGAGATCCGGTGCCCGGCGTCAAGGAGAAACCCGTCCCGAAGCTCCGCCTCGGTTTCAAGGGAGTGTTTGTACGCCGTCAGATTGCGGCAGGTCGACACAGCGACCTGAACCAGGGGATTTTCCTGGCGGATGTGCGCGCTGTACGCGCCGACGAAGGCTTTTTGGGTTTTCTCGGGGATCTCGGAGTACCGGTACACGTCCTCCGTCACGCGCCACTCCGTGATGTCGGGGACGGCCCCAAACGTGCGGCCGAACATCTCGCGCAAATTCGTGGCAACCGTCGCAAGCGCGGAGAGTCCCAACCGGTCGCCGGTAACGCCGGCGATTATCAGACCGTCGCTGATCAGGCCGCTTGTCGCGAGGAGGTTCAGCCCCCGGACAAAGCGATCGCACTCCCTGTAAAGGCGGTCGAACTTGGGCGCGACGATGGGGATCCTCGTGGGGGCGCCGCCCTTCATCCCCATCGCCTCTTCAAAGAGAGACATCACGCCCTTGTCCACCTTCGCTCTGGCCGCCATGTCTGATCGAGCCGCCGCGATATGCCCCGTGTATGCCCGCTTCACGAAAAAGGGTCGCAGGAACGGACCGGTTTCAGCTACCGACCCTTCGCGTGAGAGCGACCGCATCCATGAAGATGTCGAGCATTTCGTTCAGCCGGTCCATGTATTCCTCGCGCCTGGCCACTGGCAGGGACTTGTACATCGCCTTCACTTTGTTCGCGAGGTGGAGGCCGTCACTTTTGTGCTGCTCGTTCGTCGCGTCCCGGGTGATATCGTCAAACTCGTTTTTCAGAAAGTAGTCCTCGTCCCGGGCGGTCAGATGCTCCTCGAAGCTGTACAGGGCCTCTCCGACATGCGTCACGACCTTTTCGGGGTTGATCTCGGCCCCCGCCGTGACTTTGTTCTTGATCCGGTCCACGACCGGGTCCCCGGGAAACGTCGAGACCATGTCAGCCACCAGCTTTTTCATGTGCGCGATAAAACTCGTGACCAAAATCGCTTTTTTGCGATGAATTCGCGCCGCGTCCGCCGGGGTCATTCTTTCCCCGCCGGCCCCGCCGCCGGCCCCGCCGCCGGCCCCCCCGCCGCCCGTGGTCGTCGCTTTGCTTTCGCTCGCCATCACGCCTCCCGTCTCGGAGCGTCGGCCGTCTATGCGGGGAGGACGTAAACGCCCTACCAATCGAAACTTAGTCCGACGGCGTGTTGCTCTCCCAGAACGTGCTCATTAGGGCAACGTCGGCCGCGTCCTCGTCCTCCGCTACGGCGGCAATCGCGGCTGCAACGGCCGCCCCGTCTTGATGGCTGACGGCGGGCCCCTCGCTTGCAACTGGCGCACCAGTTTCACCGAGAGCGGCGGCCGTTGCTGCGTCCCCGGACGTAGCTCTTGCCGCAACCTCAGCCTCCGAGGCGGTCGGTCCCTGAGCATCTTGGCCTCCGGTTCGGGCCCGTATCGCTGCCTGGTACTCGGCGGCGATGTCGGAGCCCACCCCGCCGATTTCTTCGCTCTCGTCGGCATTGCCCGCCGCGGCAACCCAAGCATCACGTGAGCGCAGCTCCTTATCGTAAAACTGCTCGACGGAGTCGTTTCCCTCTTCCGGCGGACCCTGTGCCGCGAGGGTGGCAAGGAGCTCGGTTCCGTTCCGCACGCCGACAGCGAGCTGGCGCTCCCCCCCGATCGTCGCGACTGCCGTGGGAAACCGCGTCACGCCCAGCTCCGCGAGCCGTCCCTTTTGTCGCACCTGTTCGTTAAGGGAAAACTCCTGGGCCCGAAGAACGATCCCGCTCGAGCTGAGCGCCGATTTGTACCGGAGCGCATGCTGAAGAAGGCGGTGGTTGTCGTTGGTTCCGCCGGTCGGGTCACTTCCGACAAGAATCGTCACCCGGTCCCCCCGCGCCGTCGGCACGCCGCCCGGAACTCCCGCGGCCCTAACGGCGCGGGATCCGTTGCCCGCGCCGCTCGCTATCGCCCCCCAGTCAAGTTTAGGGGCCCTTCCGCCCGGCATTGCAATTCGTTCCCCAAGACACGGAGCGCCTTCGAAAGTGCCCGAGGCGATTTGAACCCTCGGATCGGTAGAGGGTGCACGCCGCTGCTTATAGAGCGGAACCTATAGTTGCGGCCGCAACCCGGACCGAAGTTCTCCGAGCGATGTCGGGCGCGAGCGGAAAGACAAGGGGTTCGGCGCGGGGGGGAAGGCTTCCGCTGGTTCGAGAGGTTGTCGTCGACCGGTGCGTCCCCAAAATGGCAAAAATCGCAGCCAGCCTCGGTGTCCGCAAAATACCCCAGCCCCCTCTCGCCCACACCCGCTTCGTTTTCAAAATCGATGCGGGCGGGGTCGGGGCGGTTCTTGGCGCTGCCGGGAACGACTGGCTGCCCCCAGCGACGGCCACGGCGGCTTTGGCCAACGCGATTCGGCGCGTTTTCGTCCAGGAGCTGCCTGGCCCAGCGATCACGTTCGACGCCGAGGGACTCGAGGGCGACGCCGCGACGTTCGAGTCGAACTCGGGCCGAATGCGGGAAGACTTTGTAATCGAGCACCAGGTGAAGCAGATCCCGCTCGCGCCGAGCACCCGGCCGGGGCTCCGCCTAAAACTTGAGGTTCCGAAGGTTACGGGAGAAATCCCCCGCACCGTGCGCGCGGGCGATCTGCGCCTTGAAAGCGGCGGAGCCTTACCCGACGGTATGGTTAATCCCGAGGCAGTCATCGCGTTCCTGTACCCCGGGGAGTACTTGTTCATTCAGGGGCTTGTCGTAACGGAGCGCTCCCCCGAAGGACAGTACCCCGAGCATGCGGCCGTTCCTCGATGTGGAACGGGTCCGGTCGGCGTGCCAGAAATTCCTGTAGAGTTGTGGGCCGCCGGGGCGAGAGTTCACCCAACGAAGGAGGCTGCTTTCGCGGCGCTCGCGGAGTTGGCCGAGGAACCGTTTATTCCCGCCGAAATTGCCGCCAAGCTGCGCGCCCGCGTACTTGCCAACGACACGTCTTTTCTTGTCGCCGAGACGAGCAGGACAGACGATGCGGACGAAGCAAGCGGCGGAGCCGGTGGGGCCTCGACCGCTCCGCCGCTCGTCTCGTTGGCGGATGTTTCCCGACACACCCGGCCCGCGGCATTGGTCGCTACTGGCTGGGAAGTGGTCGCCACCGCCAAGGCACTTCCCACAGGTAAAGGATCGTGTCGGCAGCTAGCGATTCGTGCGGCAAGTCACCTTCGGGCTCAACTGCAACGCTTTGACCGGGGGGTTGCTTCGATCGGAGAGGACAGCGAACGGGCCGCGGTCCGGATCTCGGCGTCGACAACCAAAGATGGCCAGACAATGGTCGATCTCGAGGCGCCCGGATTTTCGAAGACCGTCGGGCAACTCGTTTGCACGTTCGGCAACACGTCGATCTCAACGATCTCGTGCACGATGCGGGGAGTTCTTCAGCTGGTCGTGGCAGCCCCCGGCGGACCCGACGACGCAATCGAGTGCGTAAAGCAAGGAGGCGCTTTGGCGCTCGACTTCGCGAAGCTGCTCGAAAAAGACCTGGCCAAGGCCACCGAGCGCGCCGCGCGGGACGACGAGAAGGTGACAACGCTGGGGTCCGGCCTCTAGGTTCCGCGACTGATTTTTCGCCCAAAGCTGAAAAAGTGCGAAACTTCCGCACGCGGCCCGGCCGCTACGCGTTCATCTGACCCTTGATCTCCTCGCAGATACTTGACCAGGCCTCGCCGTAGTACTCCTCGCAAACCTCATTCGTGCGGATCGTGAGGATACCCGGGGCCTTCTGAGGGTAGCCGGTGTCTTCTAGGAGATCCGGGATCGCCAGCTTGGTGCTGTCCTCCATGCATTGGCAGTGCTCCATCTTGTCGTGGACGCTTGTGGCCGCGGCTCGCGCGCGCGCCCAGGTCGAGCTGGCAACCTCGCCGGTCACTTTTCCCCTGGCGATGTCGGGGCTTTCGCAGAAAACCGCCATCATCATCAGAGCCGTTGCTCCGTGGCACGTTCCCTCGACATGTACGCCGAGGCAATCGCCTGGGGCAGAGCATCGCCCCACCAGGTCGAGGGTACAGGCGCAGCTGACGCAGTCGTCACCCCCGCCGCAAGCGGCACAGGTTTCGCCGTTCTGCTTTAGGCGGCGGCCGTGGCAGCACGAGACATCTGCCCCAATGCCCACCCGAGCAACCCGGCCGTTCCTGTATATGAATTGCATGCTTTCCGGGGCATAACCAAAGAGAATCGTCACCGGGAACCCGCGCTCGGATTTCGTGCCGCTGAGAGCGCGCGCCGTTTTCTCCACGGGGCCGCTCACAGCAATGGTTTGGGCGAAGTCTGCACACGCTGGAGGCGCGGGGTATGCATGGTATGCGGAGTACTGGCTCCATCCGTGTGCCTGCGGGTACGGCACCCACCCCGGATGGTACATCTGATATGGGGGTCCTTCGGCATGACCTGGGAACGGGCACGCCGTGGCGTAATCGACCAACCCGTCGGCATCCTTGACTTCGTCGTCACCCTCGACATTAGTCTCTGCCTCGTCCCCGACCGGAGCCTCAGCCTCGTCCTCAGCCTCGTCCTCGTCCTCAGCCTCGGCCTCGACCGGGGCCTCGTCCTCGACCGGGGCCTCAGCCTCGTCCTCGACCGGGGCCTCAGCCTCAGCCTCGACCGGAGCCTCAACTGAGGCGCCGCCCTCGCCCTCGGCCTCGACCGGGGCCTCAGCCTCGACCGGAGCCTCAACTGAGGCGCCGCCCTCGACCTCGGCATCGACCGGAGCCTCGGCCGCAGTCCCGACCTCATCAATGCCGAAGCCGAACACTACCCTGGGGACGTCGTCCTTGGACGGGTTTTTGGCGCCAGCCCCTTCGGCCAAACCTGTGGAATGTCCGGCCGGGTTAGCGTCGTCAGCATCGTCGGCCCAATCACGCGGTCCTTCGACCGCCGCGATGGGAATGTTGGCGGGTGAGTCCGAGCGCTTGGGCGTGCGCTTGGGCGTGCGCTTGGGCGCGCGCTTGGGCGTGCGCCCGCGCCTGCCGACGGTTGTCCATCCTCCGACCAAGCTTGCGAGCTTTTCGACTCGGGCCGCGGGGGAGGCCATCCTCAATTCGCTCGACGGGCGAATTCGATTGGTTCGCCGGACCGATTGGTTCGCCGGACCGATTCAATACCAGAGAAGGACGTCGGCAAGGCGACCTGAAAGTTCGCCGGGGTTAGGCCTGTCAAGAAATTCAATTTCCGCCGCGCCGGGACCCTCCGCGGAATTGAGCCTAATGTTCCCGCGGCCGGTTCAGGCCGCGTCCAGAACCTTTTGGTACGCGTCCTCGCTCGCGTGAACCTCCACGAACGCGTCAAGGGTCGGGTCGAAACGATACACCCGGGGAGGATCCCCCTCTTTTAGCGCGTACCGGTCGGGGCTGTCGGGCACCGTCACCTCTTTCGCAGCAATGCGCCGGTTGTGCCCGCTTATCGGAGCGCAGGGGTCCGGCATTCGGGTGTCGGCCTCGGGATCAAGCTTCTCGCTGGCTGAGGTCGCGTGAAGGTAAAGGGGAGCGCCGTCGGGACGGCACACGCGGCAGTTGCCGTAGTTGAAGGCGATGCACTCGATTGAAGCCTGCTTGAGAAGATTGCGGAACGCCTCGCTCAGCTGATACTTCCGCACCCCCCGGGCAAGAAACGCCTCATCGACCGTCGTCTCCTCCACCCGGCTTTTAAGGGGAATTGCCGCGTCGATGGCCCGGTTCGCGACGGCGACGAAAATCCACGTGCGCACCGTGCGCTCTTTTTCTGGGAGGGCGGCGTGGCTGCCCATGCGAATTCCGCGGTGCTTCACCTGAAGCTCGCGCGCGCGGTCCCAGTACGGCTCGAGAATGTACACATCGCGCACGTACTTCAGGTCGAGACCTTCCGCGCCCGCGCCCGAAATAATTACGGCGAAAATCGACCCGCCACGTGTGTTGTCGGGGGCATTCCATTCGCGCACGAGCTGCTCCCGGCTTTCGCTGTCGACCTCTCCCGTAAAGAGGGCGTATCGCCGCTTCTCAACGGGTGGAACCGCATCACCGACGGCTTCGATCGGGGAGGGCCCGGGCCCCTCTCTTCCGTGCCCCCGCCACTCGGTGTATCCGCCCGCCCGGAGATACATGGCGATCGCCCGGGCGCCGCTTCGGGCCGCGAACTGTGAGTAAATGACCACGGGCCCGCGGGCGTCCTCCAGGCGTTTCACCAGATTAGCAATCTTGGGTGAGGCCGCTTGAGGGGGCGGATTCCCGGCGCTCATGGCTTCCTCGAGTGCGGTTTGGTCGACGTTTTCTGCCCCGCGGCTTTCCATAAAGTAGGTGCCCGCGCCCGCCTCACGTCCCGGCAGACTGAGCGCCATGTTTTGAGCGGAGATTGGAGCGAGAAAGGCCTCACGGCTGCCGGGCTTTACCCTCGGCCCTTTGCTGCCGGAGGTGGCGGCAGCTAAGGCCTCTTCCCGCTCGCGGATCGCGATGTACCGGCGGAACTGCATCGGGGACATCTCGATTCGAATGACCGTCGTCCCTTCGTCGCGGGGCATTCGGGCCAGCGGTGATTTTTCCTCCACCGGCTCGGGCTCGTCCCCCTCCACGACCTGGGGCAGTGAGTGATCGACATGGGAAACGTACCCGATCAGCCGGTTCGCCAAAAGGCCCGCGGTGTCCTTTCGGACGCCGCCCCGCTTTTCGTCCACGTACAGGCGGTAAAAGGTCTCGTAGTCGGTGGGGAGAAGTTCGCGCCCGGCGAGCATATTAAAACACGGAACGAGCTCGAACGGGTCCTTGCTCGCGGGCGTGCCGGTCAGAAACAGGAAGCGAACGTCCTTGGCGCTCATGGCCATTGCGTAAAACCTGCGCGCGTTGGCCCCGTCCGACGACGCGTTGATGATTGCCCGAAAGAGATTGTGAGCCTCGTCGACGATAACAACCCGCTTGTTAAGGCTTCCAGCCAAGCCGCTGGATCGTCTCGCGCCCTTTTTTCCATCGCTCCGACGAGCTGGAAGGCCCTGGGCAACGCGCGCGATCTGTTCGGCCATGTTGTGGGCGTCGGCCGTAACGAAGCTGAACCGCTCCAGGGCTTTGTTCGCCGTCTCGCCGGCGAGCTCCTCGGACTCACCTCTTCCCGACGCGAGAAGGCGGGCTACTTCGAGGACGGTTTTTCGCATGTTGCTGTGCAGGCTGTGTTTTGCTACGATCAGGGGCGCGTACTTCGTGTCGAGGAGAGCGAGCGCAACGGCCGCGGCCAAACGGGTCTTTCCCATCCCCATCGGATGGTAAACCAGGAGGCCCCGGGGTGCGCCGGGAGTTCCCAGGCCAAACGTTCGACTGGTCAGAAACAGCCGAACGAACCACTGCACGAACCAAAGAATCTGCGCAGGATGGAACGCAGCCGCACGGGTTCCCTCGCGCCACACCCTGTAAAGCGTTCGGACTTGTCCCGCGAGATAGGCGGGCAGGTCCGTCGTCCCCCAAGGGAGGACGCCTTTTTCTTTGGCCCCGTCTTCGGGGTCCATCGGCGGCGGGGCGAAGATAGGACCGTCTATGCCCGGAGCCGTAGCTAACCATGACGGAATTGCAATTCGACTCGTTCCGATTGTCGGCGAAACCGTGCTCCGTGGGTGTTACGGCGGCGGGGGGAAGGCCCCTGTGTTGCTGGTCGGTCGTTCTCTCCGATGAGAAAACAGAAAAAACCTGGACGGGCCGCTCCTCAACGCCCGCCGAGCCACGGGCCGCTTTTCTCGATGCAATTAAAGACCTCACGAAGTTTACAGAACGCGCAGAATTTCCCACGAATGCGACCGGTCTGCGAGCGGCCGCCGAGATCGTTTGGAAAATATGGGCGGGGGGGCGCGATCGCCCGCCTCCGGGCCGCCCCAAACGCTTCGCCGCGCCGGAATGGGACGGGGTCGGTCTTTTGATGCCCAAACACTTTAAATTTACGTGAGCCGGTCGGTCGGGTCAGCGCCGGGACGACGTTTCGGCCGAGGCGTCCGCGGCGTGGGGGCGGACCGACCCGCGCGGAACCTTCGGACCCGGCGCGGCGGGCATAGGCGGGCCCGTTCGAACCGAGTTCGGGAAACGACCCAAGCGCAATGTCGACGCTCTACGAGACAAAATTTCCGGGGGACGTCCACGTCGTCGGTAAGATACGTGCTGACGCCGCGGCTCAAGTTCCCGCACCGGTAAACGCGAGCGATGCCGTTTCGAAAGAGTACGCAGACGGTCTCGCCGTGGGAATGCAGACAAAAACCGGGGTTGCGGTCGCAACAACCGCCGCACTTTCTGACAGCCCCACGTACGATAACGGAGTGTCCGGCGTCGGAGCAACGCTCACTTCGACCGCCGGGTCCGGCAATGCGTTCCCCGCAGTCGACGGTACCGCGGTGGCCCTTAACACTCGCGTGCTCGTCAAGGACCAGGCAACCGCGGCCCACAACGGCATTTACGAACTTACCACCGCCGGCGCGGACGATACAATTCACTGGGTTCTTACGCGCACGACCGATGCCGACTCCGATGCCGATCTCGTTGGCTCGCACGTGCTGATCGTCGGGGGCACCGACAATTCCTGGCATTCCTACGCCCTCGTCCAAGCGGGAACGATTACAGTCGGCACGACGGACTTGGACTGGGTCGGCTTCTTCGGAAATTTGCTCGGATCGGTCGGTACTGGCCTTGAGGTTTTCGAGAGCACGATCCGCATCGCGGCCGCCGCGGTTAGCTCTAACCATATTGCTACCGCGGTTGCTGGCAACGGTCTCACAGGCGGTGGTGGTTCTGCCCTGGCGGTGGGTGCCGGATCGGGCGTGGTCGTCAGCGCGACGGCCGTTTCCCTCGGGTTCGGAAGCGGTGGCGTCGGGGGCGACCCACAGGTAGCCAGCCTCGATTTGGTTGGCTCGACTGACCACCACCACGCGTACACGTTCAGTCTTGGCACAACTCTGACGCTACCGGCCGCGACTGGCTTTCCCGACCAGCAGATTTGGGTTAACGTCGACAACGGCGCGAACCTGTCTTCTCTAGCAATTGCCGCCCAGCCTGGTGACACTATCACCGGCTACGGTATCACATCAATTGCGGCTGGTGCGGTCACGGCGCTAAGCTACTTCTCCGACGGAACCAACGACTGGTACCGTGTCGCAGGCGCTGAGCCGGCAAGCGCATTAGCGACGGCGGGCACCGGACTCGCCGACGAGGGCGGAGGAGTGATCGGCATTGACACGAGCGGTGTCGACGAGACTCAACTCGCGAACAATGCAGTTACTGCCGTAAAGATCGCGAACGGTGCGGTGACGGCCGACAAAATCTTTGACGCCGCGGTCACTGGTGTAAAAATTAGCGCTGGTGCGGTTGGGGCGGACGCGCTTGCGAGCGACGCAGTCACGACGATTAAAATCATCGATGACGCGGTCACGACCGCAAAAATCAACACGGGGGCGGTCGACACGGCCGAGCTCGCAGACGGTGCCGTGAGCGCTGTAAAAATCGACACCGGTGCGGTTGGAGCGGGCGCGCTCGCGAGCGACGCAGTCACGACGACTAAAATCATCGATGACGCGGTTACGACCGCAAAAATCAACGCGGGGGCGGTCGACACGGCCGAGCTCGCAGACGATGCCGTGACTGCCGCAAAGCTCGGCTCCGGCTCGGTCGTGGAGGGCGCGATCGGTGCCGGAGCCATCTCAAGAGAGGGCCTCTACACCGAAGTTCCTCATTACAGCGCCGCGGGATCTGACTACCCGCGGTTCAGCGGCGACGCAACGTTTACCCTCGGCGGCGCGACTTCGATTGAATTCGCGGCGATCTCGGACAACGGCCGTTACGTCGCCTTTCGGGGAACGGCCAATTCCGTCCATAATGTTTACGTCGCGGTCCGCTCCGAAATCGACGGGACGTGGGCGACCCAGGCGACGATAGCCCACACGAATACAACGGATGCGTTCGGGTCGCTCGTCCGGTTCGGCGGAACGGCGGCTCAAACTCTCGTAATCACTTCAAGCAACGGGAACTTTTACGTTTACGAGCGGGCGGATACGAGTTGGTCGCTCCGAGATACGATTACAAGCGCCCCGATTCCTAGTAGAATCGAGGGCGCCGCGAGCGGAAGTTTTGTGGTGAGCGCCAACGCGATCTTCTACGCGTACACGCACTCGAGCGAATCCTGGTCAAGCACGACTCTGAGCGCAGGAGGGGACGCGTTCACAGATCTCGCATTCGCGGGCGATACGGAGGATCGGATTGCCGTCGCGAATGGGACGTCGGCCCGAGTGTACCTTCTTTCCGGCGGCACGTGGTCTCTGGAGGCGACGCCCAAGGCGAGCGATAGTTACAAGATCGCACTTGACGGTAGTGGGCTCGTCCTTGCGGTCGGAGATACGACGGCAAATAAGGAAGTCGATGTGTTCACCCGAGGCGGCGCGAGCTGGACCCTACGATCGACCACCTCCAGGTCCGACAACGGCTTCCCCAATTCGCTCGACATCTCCCGAAGCGGCCGCTTCGTTTATGCCTCAGCCTACGTGAGCGAAACTCTTGCGAACAACGTCTATCTGTTCGGCTGCGGCGACGCGGGCGTTCTCTCCCTCCTGCAGACGTACGCCGACGCGGGTGGGGGGACGGGTGGGAACGGAATCTCGGGCTCAGGCCACGTGCAGGTAAGCGCTAAGTACGGTACCGGAACCGTCTACGTTCATACAGGCGCGGGAGGGACGTCATTTGACGTGCGCCCCGCCCGGCGGCCGATGACTTTGGCCGCCGGAGACGACGCGGGCGTAACGGTTCCCGACAACATCGGAGTTTTCGAGCTGACGACCGGTGGAACCGGAGGCTTTGCCCTGACCCTTCCAGCCGGTAGCGCCGGGCAAATCTTCCACGTGTACAACGATTCGGGACACACGGCAACGGCCGACGACGGAGACTCGACAGCGGTCGCAACCGGGGCCGGCCAAACGTTCGCGTTCACGACGGCTTGGCGCGCGGTGTAGAAAAACGGCCCAGCCGTCAACTTTTTCATGGGGCGCGGACCGACCCCCGGACGGCGATTTGCCCATCGAAAAAGTTGACGGCTGGGCCGGCGATTTGCCCATCGAAACGATCAGCCTCCCCGGACGGCAATCAGCCTCCCCGGACGGCAATCAGCCTCCCCGGACGGCGATTTGCCCATCGAAACGATCAGCCTCCCCGGACGGCAATCAGCCTCCCCGGACGGCGATTTGCCCATCGAAACGATCAGCCTCCCCGGACGGC
>PVBE011410358.1_pt1 | contig 17679 bp, 19 predicted proteins | sample 1631181 | NCBI WGS metagenome assembly PVBE01 (sample SAMN08397723, study PRJNA350692) | Marine metagenome, whole genome shotgun sequencing project. | isolation source: water | place: Pacific Ocean | collected 2012-04 | reverse complement strand
TGGAAATTATGGAGCAAATAAAGTATTCATGAAATATAAAAGAGTAATGTTATTTTTACAAAAACAATGTCTGGAAAGTTTACTGCAATTCCACGTTGCACTTTTTTAAACTTTCCATTATTAGGGGCGGAATCATAGTCATGTTTATTAAGTCGCCGCCGACAGCTTGGCCCATGATGTGACCATCACCAACATCATGTTCTGTTCCCAAATATGGTGTAGACGCCATAACTTCAGGTTGATATTTGATTCTAATTTGTGGATTTGCTTGGTAGCCGCCGGTGGCAAGGAGCACTCCACGGTTCGCCATATAGGTTTCAGTTTCAGTTTCGACTCCAGCCACAGAATTGTTCACTGTTAGAAGTCGGCGAACTCGCGTTTCGGTGATCACTTCAACGCCTGCAGCGCTTAGCGCCTCTTCAAAGAGATATGTGAACATGGTCGTGTCCTTAACGTCAACCATTCGGTTCACGGAGTGCTGCTTGGGCCGGGGTAGGAACCGGTTAAACTCAAATCCTAAATCGCAGAGCCATGCATAGGTGGTAGATGATTCCTCCGAAAAAAGCCACGCTAGTTCTTCGTCAAAAGTGATACCGTATTTCTCACTCTGCCTAGAGATTTCTGCAACCATATCTTGGAGGAATATGTCTGCGCTGTCGTCAATACCTTCCTTGGCTTGCATATCAAAATTCTGAAAAGCTAAATAGCCCGTAGACCGTGCTGCATTTCCACCTATTTGGGTATCGGCTTCTATCAGAATGACTGAAGACCCATTGTTTGCAGCTTCCAGAGCAGCGGCCATACCTCCTGGGCCACCACCGACAACTATTACATCAGCTTCATTATTCAATCTGCCATTCCCCCAGGCTCCATTGCTGATGGAAACTCGCCTCCTCCCATCCAGATATCAAAAGCCGGTTTTCTTGCTATATCAACAAGTTCAAGGCGTAGGCGTGAAGTCGACAATGTGTGGTATGTGAAACCGAATGGGCCTTCAGTATCAGGATTATAGTAACAAGCTTCCCACACATAGCCTGCGTCAGTTAAACGCTTATGGTCCTCCTGAAGATTTTCCGTCCAATATCCTAAGTGATGTACACCTAGATCTGCTTCGCCCCAAACAGTACCTGGGGCAACTCGGATGACTTCAAAATGAGGAGGGCCCGTGGTTGAATATACGACTTTCATATCTGCTGTGACTATTCCGTTCGGTTGTTCACAAACCATTTCGAATTCGGTTACTGACGCCCATTCGAGTCCGAGGTTTAAGCTTAATTCCTCGACTGTTTTGTCGAAATCGCTAGCGACAATTCCATAATGGTAAAATCCGTCTAAAGGAAACATAAATCACACTCCATTCGCAGTCCATCCTCCATCAGCGAAAACAGTAGTACCCGTTACGTACCTAGCTCCATCCGACAGGAGAAAACTTGCAACTGAGGCTATTTCTTCAGGCTCTCCAACTCGTCCCGCAGGAATGCGCCCTTCAAGCCAAGCAACTTGTTGTGGGTCAACTAATCTCTCCTCTGTCATCGGTGTCCGGATTGCTCCTGGCGCTATAGCGTTGACTCTAATCCCAAGTGCAGCTCCTTCTATTGCTGCCGCTTTAGTTAACCCAACGATTGCGCCTTTTGAAGCAACGTAGTGCGCTTGGGCAGGGACTGCGATCACTGCGTTTACAGATGCGATGTTAACAATAGAAGCATATGAGGAGTCCGATGACTCTGGCTTACTTGATCTGCGGCGAAACATGCCCCTTATTCCTAGCCAGGTTCCCGTAATATTAACATCCAAATGTTTTTGGAATTCCTCGTAGGTGGTGTCAACAATAAGATTTCTGGTTCTGATACCTGCACAATTGACTAAGCCATCAAGTGGCCCTACTGAGTCAAGGGCATCTTCCCAAGAGTCTTCACTTGTCACATCGAGTTGTATCCCGCCGTCCTGTTCTTGTAGATCTGCAGAAATCACCTCATCCCCAAGCTGTTCCAATTTCTGGCAAACTGCTCGGCCGATTCCTTGAGCCCCTCCTGTTACTAGCACTCTCATGTCAGTTTCGCTTCTCCAATCATGATGACGTTTGATTATCTGAATCCATAGCATTTACGCTTGACTTCTGAGTAAGCATTACTCCAACTATTAAGATAATCCCACCAAACGCTGCCCACCAGTCCGGAAATAAACTTAGGACAATCCATGTCCACAATAAAGCTGCGAACGGCACGGTATACATATAGGCAATTGTTTTGCTTGCTTCTAATCTCTGAAGCGCCCAAAACCAGATGTAGTACGGAATTAAGGTACCACCAATAACTGTGTACACCATCCAACCCCATTGAGATGGCGTCAAAACATCTAAGTCACCAATGGCGCTGGGAAGAAAAGGAAGCATTACAAGTGTTCCAGCTATAAGGCATATCCCCACAGAACTGAAGGGATCTAATTCAGATAGCTCACGTTTCGATATGACGGTAAATAGTGCCCACATGAATGGAGATAACAGGCAAAGAGTTGCGCCCCAAGGATTATCCACTGAAAGCACGCCAGTGCCCGAACCGGCGGTTATCACTAACAAAGCGCCAAAGAAGGCGACAATAAATCCTGTTATTTGTATTAACTTGAAACGTTCCCTGAGCAGCCAGGCAGCAAAAACAGCTGTCCATGCTGGGGAGGTAGTTATCAGAACAGAAGCAAGTGAAGGTGATAAGTAATTTTGAGCATGCACGGCAGGAAGTTGTGATCCTGGGACTCCAAGAGCTCCAAGAAGAAATAGTGTCCCTAGTTTACGTTTCTCCAGACTCGGTCTCGAACTCTTTAGCAGAGCAAAGATAAGGAGATAGCAGATGGAAATTAGCGCGAATCGAATAGTGACGATCTGCGTCGCATTAATTGCTGGAAGAAGATAGGCATAGGCAACAAACACGCCACCCCACAGAACAACCGCTATAGCGAGGAGAAGATGGACCATCCTATTTGTAGCCAAATTAACCCCCAAGCCTTTAGGCCACGGTAGTGTTTCAAACCTCAAGATTCATGTTTTACAAATTTTGTCAAGATGCACTAAATTGGCATGAGTACATAACAAAGATTGGAGCACCCATGGAAGATATTTTGGTAGACAGGCGAGGTGAGGTCCTATGGATAACATTAAATCGACCTGAACGACTTAATTCTTACGGGCGCCAAACAGTAGACGAAATTATCATGACACTTCGTGAAAATATGGATGCGAGAGTTGGGGTGATTACAGGATCCGGACGAGCCTTTTGCGCTGGAGGATATTTAGGAAATTTAGCTGAGGCCGATTTTTGGAATGTTCGATCAATGTTTGTCGGTAGCTTGGAGCTATTCGATGCCTTACGAAATGCCCCATTTCCAATTATCGCTGCAGTAAACGGAGGAGCATTTGGAGGAGGTAACGAGCTCGTCGTCATGTGCGACCTAGCGATAGCTGCTGAAAGCGCTCAGCTTGGACAAACCGGCGTCAAAGTCGGAAGTGCACCTGTCTTGGGTGGAACAAATCTTCTAGCAATGAACATAGGAGAAAAACGAGCTAAAGAAGTTTCTTTCTTATGTAGAAAATACTCTGCTCAGGAAGCGTACGATCTTGGGTGGGTGAACAAAGTCGTGCCTGATGACAAATTGCATGACGAGGTAGAAATTTGGTGTCAGGAAATAATTCAGATGAGTGCTCGCTATTTAGAAGTAGCTAAGGCGAGCTCTAATGTCATGTACCACCAGATGAGAGACAACATGGTTAACAGTCTTGGAGCTCTTATTCAAGCGATCGGATCTCCAGATATGCTCGAAGGCGCGAATGCATTTATGGAAAAGCGTAAACCTGAATTCCCACCTCGCGGTACACGGTAAGTATTCCATGACAAACTTCTACGAGGAATACAATCCGACCTTTCCTTCTCGAGCCAATTGGAACTCCCCCACTGTTCTCCGTGAACGAGCACAGAAGCATCCGGACAAAATTTATCTTGATATTCCATGGACCAACGAATCTTTTTCTTATGCAGAAACCTTAGAAGCCGCAGAGAGAGTTGGCTCCGGAATGTTAAATGCTGGCGCCTCTCCCGGTGACCGTGTTCTGATCATGATTCCTAACTGTTCCGCCTACATTCTTGCTTGGCTCGGAAGTTCTGTAGGTGGCCTAGTAGAGGTACCAATAAATACTGCTTATCGGGGCGCATTCCTCGCTCATCAAGTCTCAACAACAACTCCATCGATTGCGGTAGTTTCTCCAGAGTATGTCGACAGAATACTTGATGTCAGCGACGCCTTTAGTTCCATAAAGCACTTCTATCTTGTTGGAGATGACGCTGATGTCAATGCAGGGATCGAGACACTTTCCAGCAATGACATGGATGCATCCCCATGGTCAGATTTGCTCTCTTCAGAGATAACGAATCTTCCCGAAGTGAAATATTCTGATCTCGGGTCCATTTTTTTCACATCCGGAACAACTGGACTGTCAAAAGGTGTGATGATGCCTCACGCACACATGTACCTGTTTGCTGATGAGACTGTCTCTTTAACTCGACTTACCGAAAATGATACCTACATGTCATGTGGCCCACTATTTCACGGCAACTCCCAGTTCTTGGCTGCATACCCTGCGCTCATAGCCGGATCAAGATATGTCCTACAAGAACGCTTCAGCGCTTCAGAATGGATCAACCAAATCCGATCGTCTAAAGCAACAGTTACTAATTTCATTGGCGTAATGATGGATTTCGTTTGGCAACAAGAACCAAAGGAGGACGACGCAGATAATGACCTCCGCTGTGTATTCGCAGCCCCCACTGCGAGTTCTATTCTTGATGAGTATAAAGATCGCTTCGGAATCGAGGCATTCGTTGAGGTATTCGGATTAACAGAAACGTGCATGCCCATATTGACCCCTTACGGCGTCGATCGCCCCGCTGGCGCTGCTGGGCTACTTAACAAAGAGTGGTTTGATATCCGTTTAGTTAATCCCGAAACGGACGAAGAAGTTGAAGTTGGTGAGGTCGGAGAGCTGGTCGTGCGCGCAGTTCACCCATGGACAACATGCCAAGGCTATTTCGCCATGCCTGATAAGACATCAGAGGCATTTCGTAATTTGTGGTTCCACACAGGTGATGGACTAAAGAGGGATGAACATGGTTGGTACTACTTTGTTGACCGCCTTAAGGATGCCTTGCGTCGGAGGGGAGAAAACATCAGCTCCTATGAAGTAGAGCAAGCCCTAGTATCCCATCCATCCATTGGTGAAGTTGCCGCAATCGGAGTTCCCGCAGATCAAGAAGCAGGAGAAGATGAAGTCATGGTCTTTATTGTTCCTGAAGAAGGGCAAAGTGTTATCCCTGAGGAGATTTGGAAGTATTCTGAAAAACAACTCCCAGACTTTGCCATTCCGAGGTATATCCACGTTCTTGATGAGCTTCCAAAAACACCTTCAGAAAAGGTAAGAAAAATAGAACTTCGGGAGATGGGCGTTAGCAATGACACTAGCGACAGAGGACCACAACCTAAAAGGAGAAAAAGATAGTGGACCCCAATGACAAACAAACCACGGTCTTCGTTTCGCCGACGGGAGCAGGTTCGGTAATGGCAATGGACTCAGCTTATGACGTTGACGAGCGCAATACCGGAAAGGACGTTTGTGTTAATTCTTCTTATTGCGGGGTGTTACCAGCGAGATTTATTGCTGAGCATTCCCCTCGCGCTGCAATTGGAATGGACTGCGGCATAGGACCTGAAGGCTCAGCAATAGCTGGGCTTTGGTATCTAGAGGCATTAAATATACCTGCCGCCGTGGCAGATGTAATGACAGCCCACCTAGGCAACGGAGTCCATCTATACGAGAACGGTGTTATTAGCTTCGCCAATCAACTCGCTCTCGACTGCGGCGTTCTTCCCGGAGTCAGTGTTAAAGACGCCGCTTATTTACTGCTCGAAAAAGACCCCCAGGAAGCCAGCGCCTCAGAAATAACTAACCGAACAGTTATGGAGACCTCTGAGAACGGCGAACATGTCATTGCTACGGACTCCATCGCTTTTGGGACAGATGAGGATACAGATACAAATGTGCTCGTCACTGCGGGGCATACAGGCCGAAGTGCTGTTCCGTACCTCCTTAAATGTCGGCCAAAGGGATTCATCTGTTCAGACGGCGGCAAAGGACTAGATGACTCTGGAGTAGCTGGGCTATATATCGTCGAAGAAGAAGGTCTAGCTGGTGCAACGGTAGACGCACGGCTCGCCCGAATGGGTAGCGGCTTATCCCATTATTACGATGGAGTCATCTCCGCTGTAAATTCACACGCTACTAGCAAAGGTGTCGCCATAGGGATGGGCGCACCCGAAGCCGCTTCGCTACTCCTAAACAACTAAATCATCTAGACAAGTTAACTTGGAATTTATGTTTAAGCCTGTTGGGCTGCTATCCACGTTGGCTGTTTTTCAGGTAAATCTGTAGGCAGTTGGCCTTCACCGGGGAATCTTTTACGATTTGCCTGAGCCATACCGTCTCGCGCCCACTCCTCCATTGGCATAAAGAAGACAAACTTCAATAAGCGCTCGGAGAATCTCCATCTAGATTCCTCTTTCCGATAGACATCCATGTAACGAAGCCCCGTGTAATACGTCTTTTCCTCTTGAGATAGTTCTGCGTGGGCTAATACGATTCCGGTCGCATTTGACTCATCAGCAAATACGATTTTGTGACTGTGTGGGAAATGATAGGTTGCTCCCATTGAACCTAATCTGCCCTGGTAGAAGGAGACAATTTCGTCTCTGCTTTCCATAGAAGCTGTTCCGTCTGCGTGGGCAAATACACCATCTGCGGTAAATAGATCAGCGATAGTTTCTATATCGCGATCATCAACGGCCACACTATAGTCACAAACAAGCTCACGTATGTTCTCGCGCTGCTCCAAAAAATACAGGCGTTCTTCAATCGTTAGGTCACTTTTTTCATCCATGCGAAGATCCTACTTCTATGGTTGAATATCGGCAAGAGCCTAAACCCCAATCCATTTCGTCAGGCCTCCATTCATTTGACATGACTTCCACTCAATGAAATGTTCTATTTCTATTCAAGAAGTCCATGGCGGGCGATTGCACTTATCAGATGAAATGATGGACATGCCTCTTTATTCCGGTGTCACTTAAAACTAAATCCTCTGAACGGGCAACGATAGCTAGTTGTTGTGCTTGCGTAGGAATGGGTGCTTCTCTTGGCTTCATTCCAGGATTCTTAGCAACTGTTCTGAGCGAAGATCTAGATATCTCCCGTGGAAAAATTGGCCTGATTGTAGGAATATATTTCGGAGCAACCGGAATCGGGTCAATACCTGCTGGCCGTTTTACAGACAAGTTCGGGGCCCGAAATGTCGCAACTATAAATATGCTCCTCGTGGCTGCGTCATCACTTCTGATTGCTGTCTTTGACACGTACGCCATGTGGATCGCCGGAAGTGTCGTAGGAGGAATGGGCTATGCGCTCGGAAATACAAGCACAAACGTCGCTATAGGGCATACCGTTCCTCTTGAACGCCGAACCTTAGCCATGTCTGTGAAGACATCGGGCGTCCCCCTAATGGCGACGATAGCTGCAGCAACTTCACCTTGGGCGGCAAATGTTTGGTCGTGGCAAAGAGTGTTAGTGTTCAACGCAGTCGTTGCTGCGATAACGGGACTATTTACTTATGTTGTCCTCGACGATGACCGATCAGAATCAACGAGAGGCGCAGCGCCTACTCCCCTTCCTAAAGACTTCTACTGGTTTGGGATAGCAGCATTTCTATTAATCGGCGGATCGCAACCTTTATATTCATGGACGGTTTCGTATTTAGAAGAGTCACTTAACGCTCCTGCAAGTTTATCCGGTGGGATTATGGCTATCGCTTCGTTCACTGGTGTGATCGTCATGATCTGTAACGGCGTTTGGGCTGATCGCCTTGGGGCCCTCAAACGAATACCACTCGTGATGCTCCTCTTAAGTGTAAGTGCGTTATCTGTTTGTCTAGTTATTCTGGGAACTGTCATTGGAACTTTCATAGTTGTTATTGGCCTCACACTCGGAGTATCAACCCAATTAGCAGCCATAGGAACTATGCATGCCGCAGTCATCGATAAGGCGCCAAAAGGTGTGGGCCGAGCCACTGGAATCACGATGACCGGCTATTACCTTGGGGCTCTAGTTACGCCAGCGGGGTTTGGTCTTCTTGTGGACATATCCGATACTTACATATACTCGTGGTTAGCTACTTTAGCGATACTCATAACAGCGGTTGGAGCTTGGTACAGGGCTGGGAAAATCCAAGCCCAACGACATTAACTAGGGGGATAAGCATGAGATTAGACGGGAAAGTTGCAGTAATAACAGGTGGAGCTTCGGGTATCGGCGCATGTACTGCTGAAAGATTTATCCAAGAAGGCGCGAAGGTCATCCTCGGCGATATTCAAGTAGATCTTGGAAACAAAGTTGCAGATCAACTTGGAGACTCTGCAGATTTCTTCAAGTGTGACGTCACTAGCGAAGATGATATCTCAGGACTTATTGATTTTGCGAATGATACCCATGGGGGGAAAATCGACATAATGATGAATAATGCTGGCGTCGTTGGTGCACGAGGACCCATAACTCAAATCCCAATTGAGGAATTCGAAGCTACGATCCAAATCCATCTCATTGGTACCTTTCTTGGAATCAAACATGCTGCTCAAACTATGAAAGAGCACGGGAGCGGATCAATCATAAATTTAGCAAGTACCGCTGGAGTAAACGGTGGATGGGGCCCGCACGCCTACGCAGCTGCCAAAACTGCCATCGTGGGATTAACAAAAAACGTTGCTGCAGAACTATGCAGATACGGAATTCGTGTTAATTCCATTGCACCAGGGTCAACCGCTACTCCACTTGTCGCAAAAGCCCACTTAGATGACCATGAGGCAATATCAGATGTTAAAGAACGCCTTGCTGAACTCTCACCCATCCTCGGGAGGCCTGGACAAGCAATCGATGTTGCAAACGCAGCCCTGTATCTAGCATCAGAGGAGTCAGGAAATACCAATGGACATTGTCTTGTCGTTGACGGCGGAGCAACGACGGGATCAAAACCTGGTGATCCGCCATATTCAACCCCCGAGCCATTCCTCCGCGAAGGTGGAAAATCAGGTATATAAGATTTTGAGATCATCAACGGAGTACCCCCGAAATATTCTAAATTTGTTTTCCTCTTTTCTGTCTAGTAAGACAAATAAATGAATATCGGTTTGATTCCCAAGAAATGGGCGCGTTTAACACCTAACAGTGAAGCAGTAATCGACGCCTCGACAGGTCAAAGAATCAGTTATGCAGATTTCGACTACCTTATTCGAAAACTAGCGAATGGGCTTCTAGATCTAGGCCTAGATAAAGGTGATCGCGTTGCCATATTAAGTCAAAACTCTATTGAGAATCTTGCGATATTCTATGCCTGTGGTCGAGTTGGCCTTATCGCGCAACCAATGAATTGGCGGCTGTCAACTCCAGAGTTACTTAGGATAATCGGAAATGGAACTCCAAAAGTCCTGATCTCCGGAGATGCCTTGGCCGACCAAAAAACATTATTGAAACAACAAGATACCTCTATTCAATACTGGTTTGAATTCGGCCCTCTAGGCGACATGAGCTTCGAGCGGCTTATCGAAAAAAGCAATGACAGCGAGCCGATTAACTCCGATCTGATCGGCGACGACGATCCCTTTTTTATTCTTTACACTGGTGGAACGACCGGTGAATCCAAAGGAGCCTTACATTCGCACAAATCGGTCTGGTATGGAATGTTAAATCAAACCGTCGCGGAACGAATCGTACCTTCTGATGTTTACATGCTGACTGGCCAGATGTTCCACATTCCAGTCGTTCTCGCCATGAATTATCAAGCACACGGATGCCCGCTCGTATTAATGAACTTCGAACCCACTCTTGCACTAGAACTTATTTCAACGGAGAAGGTATCCGCATTCCTTGGAGTAACAACGATGCTCAACTGGATGATGGCTGCAGAGGGCTTTGATAGCTATGACCTCAGCTCACTTCGAAATATTCAATACGGTGGTGGCCCAATGCCTAGTCGAGTTATTGCAGAGGCTTTAGATGCATTTCCTTGCACATTGATACAGGGATATGGGCAAACCGAAGGAACAACCATGACATTCCTTTCTCAGGAGGACCACATACGGGCTATTCGAGATGGATACAGAACTGAACGCCTTCGTTCGTGCGGCAGAGAAGGGTATGTGACATCTGTGAGAATAGTTGATAAAGACGGAAATCTAGTTCCTAAAGATGGAAAGACACCTGGAGAGATCATCGTGAAATCTCCAGCAAATATGCTTGGATATTTTCAACGTCCAGATCTCACAGCTGAAACTATACGGGAAGGGTGGATGTGGACTGGAGACATAGCTACGTGGGACGAGGAGAGCTACTGCTTCATAGTTGACCGTGCAAAGGACATGATTATTTCAGGTGGTGAGAATATATATTCTGTGCAGGTAGAAGAAGCTATCGCTAAACATGATGCTGTACTTGAAGTAGCGGTTATCGGCGTGCCGGACGATGAATGGGGAGAATCCGTGAAAGCATTTGTGGTCCTAAAACCAGGTAGGACCGCTAGCGAAGCTGAGATAATTCAGACCGCTAAAGCGAACCTTGCAAGTTACCAGAAACCTCGAAACGTAGAATTTGTTGATGCCCTACCAAAGGCGCCAACAGGAAAAATCTTGAAGCGCGAACTTCGCGAAAAGCATACGTAGATATTTCTACCACTAGCTAAAATTAGGCTTCCAGTTCTTCTGAAATCATTTCGCGTAGTCGCACTTTTTGAATCTTAGTTGCAGACATCGGCCATTCAGTGATGAACCGAACATGGTGAGGTATCTTAAAGCTGGAAATTTTTCCTTTGCAGTATTCGATTATCTCATCTTCTGAAATCTCAGCACCCTCTACGACCTGTATGTAGGCAGCGGGAACCTCCATATACTTCACATCAGGAGCTGACACTACTTGAGCCAAGACAACATCGGGATGCCCAGAAAGCAGTCCTTCAATCTCTGCCGCTGCCACATTTTCCCCACCTACTTTGAGCATGTCCTTTAATCGGGATTTGTAAGTCACTCTTCCCTCTTCGTCAAGAGAGCAGATATCTCCAGTTCTAAACCATCCATCTTCTGTAAATGCAAGTTCGTTCTTTTCTGGGTCTTTGTAGTACCCCTCAAAGAGGCAATACCCTCGAACAAGTATTTCGCCGGATTGATCAGGTCCCAAGATTTCATCTGTCTCAATATCTCGAATTTGCACTTCTATTCCGCGAAATGGCTTACCGCTCGTCTGAGTTCGTTTCTCAAGGCTGTCGTCAACGTCCCCAAAACATGAAACTCCGCCACATTCAGTCATTCCATATGCACTTATTTGAGTGGCATTCGGCATTCTTTCCTGCATAGACGCAAGCATTTTCGCCGGGCCGACATTATTAACAAGGCGAATTTTCAATTTATCGGGATCATAGTTTGGGTGATTAAGCAAGGCTTCAGTTATCGTTGGAAAACTTGCGAAGTTAACCGTAGCTTTTTCTCTTTCCATATATTCGATCGCCAACCCTGGCTCAAAATATTCCATAGTTAAGAGCGCAGCACCCGCATCCATACATGCAAGGAGAGGAAGAACGAAGCTCATGTGAAACATTGGCAATGGATCCCACATGCGATCGTCCCTGCTTAGAAAGAACCTTGTTCTTCCAGCTTCTAGGGCAGGTCTAACGAGTGCCTCATGAGAAATCGGACAACCCTTTGGCATAGCTGTAGTCCCAGACGTATACATCATCATGGCAATATCACGCGTAGCAATCCGCGATCGGGACAGTTCAACTGCAGCTTCAGTCGTCCCAGATGCCATTTCTTCAAATTCGCCTTGGCCCATCATTCCAGCAGGCGACCTCTCCCCAAAAAGTACAATATTTTTCAGTAGAGGCGCATCATCCATATCTAACTTAGTCGCATCCTCTTGCCCAGCAAGATTAGGAAATGCTTCATCAAGGAGTGCTACGAAATCTACATGCTCAACAATCCGATCGGTTGTAAATAAGATTTTGATATCTGCGTTTTTAATAACGTAGTTTAATTCTCGCGCTTTATAGCGGGCGTTAATTGGCACAGGCCAAGCCCCTAATAATTGTGAACCAAGAAAAATATCTACAAATTCTTGACAATTGGACATAAGAATTCCGATATGGTCGCCTTTACCGACACCTAATGTTGCTAAGGAACGCGCTGACATAACTGCCCGCTCATAGAGTTCCGAGTATGTGATATCAAGATCTGGGAAGAGAATAGCCTTATCGTCTCCCTCTCTATTTACTGCACGCACCAGCAAATCTGGAACCGTATAGACGTCTGCGACGTCTGCAATTTGATTCATAACGATCCTTAATCTTGCAAGATAGAAAACCCACCGGCAAGCTAGATGTATGGGAAATGAAGCAGCCCACCGGACCACTTCAGAAGTAGCTGAAAATCATATTAGTGCAGTTTTGGGTGGAGATCCCAAGCAGATGGCGGATGACTACGCAGAGCACGCAATTCTTGAACGAGGTGGCGATACCTATAGAGGTAAAGCCAAGATACAAGAATACTTTCGTACTGTCCCTGAGCGCTTAGGTGACGCTGAGATATTTTTTGACAAACTGATTATCGAAGGAGAGAAAGCAACCTTCTTTTGGCGAATGGTTGGCGACACGCTCATCGCATCAGGACAAGATGTTCTAACCATTCAGAACGGAGAGATCACATATCAGGTCGTGCACCTCGATTCTCAGGACTTTTGAGACTACCTATAGGAGTTAGTCGCGACCTTCCATAATTCCGTCTGCACCTGGCAGCCACGATGCAACTCCTGCGACCGGTAGTGCACAGATAACCGATTCAACTATTTCGGCTTCACTTGCTCCAGCATTTCGAGCTCCGTTTGCATGGACATTGACGAATCGCGAAGAGAATTCAGCTGCGTTTACTGTGCAAAGAAGCAGTTCAACATGTTTAGCATCAAGTAAGTTCTCAGCTAGGGAAAATTCTCGCATAAGAACGTAGCCTTCAAGTGCCCGTGGAGCTTCCTCAGCCATAAGCTGCACGTATGTTGGAATGAACCCAAAGTAGCCTTCGAAATATTCCAAACACGCATCTTTATCTAATTCAAAATCTGGAGAAGCTTCTTCTGGGTCCCCTATCTCTTCCCCATAAAGGCTATTCACAGCATCAGTAAACTTTGCGTATACACCCTCACCTCTACTTATAAATACTGTTAATGCAGCTCCACGAGCGTCATTTAGTGACAACCCTAGATCTTTCGAACGGCTAAGTTCTTTCGCGAGTAGTGAGTCGTGCCCCTTAACTGCAGCTGCAGCTGCCATATATAAAGCCTTAGCCCAAGCAGGAACAGCGCCGTCACGATCTGTCACATCTCGCACTCTCGCATATCCTTCCGCGAACTTATGAGACATCGCAGCAACCTCACCGGATAAAAGCGCATCACTTCCTAAAGTTTTGTGGTCAGAATTTGTAGACATATTTCCCCCTATTAAAGCGAGTTTACTTCACCACCATCAGCAACGAAACACGAACCCGTTACGAACCCTGATTTACTTGAAACCAAATAGGAAACTAGCGCCCCAATCTCAGATGGTTCTCCCATTCGTCGAAGCGGAATTTTTCTTAAACGCGCATCCAGGATTTTCTCATCCTCTAAAACTGCTGATTGCGCATCAGTTACGAATGCTCCGGGGGCAACAGTATTGACTCTGATTCCATATCGAGCCCATTCGGCTGCAAGTGCTTCTGTCAACCTCATCATGGCGCCTTTCGAGGCGGAATAACCGACAAGCAAAGCCTTACCTTTAAGGCCAGAGGTCGATGCAATATTTACTATGGAACCTTCAACTCCACTTTCGATAAAGTATCTCGCAGCTTCTCTGGCAAGAATCGCAGGAGCGAAGACATTTACCGCAAAAGTCTTTTCCATAATCTCTATGTCGGTGTCAACAAATTTCCCAGCAGGAGCAATCCCAGCATTATTCACCACCGCAGACAGAGAGCCAAAAGTTTCAACAGCAAAATTTACGAGTCCTTGCACCTCGTTGCGATTTTCCATATCTGCGACACAAACGGCTATCTTCCCAGGTGAATAGTCGGAGATTGCTTTAAGTGCACTTTCTGACCTTGCGGCCGCAATTACAGACGCTCCTTCGTCGACAAGATCTTTTACTATCGCCTCGCCAAGCCCCCTGCTAGCTCCGGTAACTATGACTACCTTATCAGCAAGGTCAAGATCCATTCCCAAGCTCCTTCACAAGTCGTGATGCAATCCCTAATCGTAAAACTTCTGAGGCCCCTTCATATACTCGCATTGGACGCGCTTGACGGTAATATTTTTCGATCTTCGATCCCCGAATCAATCCCCAACGGCCCATTGACTGCACGCACCGATCTACCACTCTCGTGGCAGCCTCGGTTGCTGTTAGTTTTGCTAGCGAGGATCGATCCAAGTTTCCTTCCGGATCATCTGCCGCCATTGCAGCAGTTTGGTAAGTTAACAGACGAGAAGATTCAAGATCAGACCATGAATCAGCTAACAGTGTCGCAACTGGACCATGTTTAGCCAGCGGCCTTCCAAATTGCTCTCGCTCAGAACAATGACGAACCGCTTCTTCAAGAGCACCCTGCATCAAACCAACAGCAGCACCAGCAACAGAAATTCGAAAGACAGAAAGAGTAGCCAACACATGGCGAAACGCTGCCCCAGGCTCTCCCAATCTGGAGGATTCTGGGAGTACTACATTATCAAATGCCAATTCGCCCAGAACATGCGGGGCAATTATTTCGGGAGAGGGTGAAACTGTTAACCCGTCGACATCCGCAGGGACAAGGAATAATGAGTACCCATCCCCTTCTTTTGCAAGCGTCGTATAGAAAGAAGCCGAACCAGCGTTAGAAATAAACGATTTTGCCCCAGTTAAGATCAACCCATCCTTCGTCACTTCGGCTTTTGTATTGATCCCCTTAAGGTCAGATCCAGCTACTGGTTCAGTCAAAGCAAGAGCTGCCAAAGCATCACCTTTCCCTACAGCAGGAAGCCATTCTTCTTTTTGGGATTCTGAACCGGCACGAGAAATCGCATAACTTCCAATACCCTGCAACGCAAATAGCGAATCTAAATGAGAAGAGGTCTTCATGAAAACCTCACGAGCCAAACACACCGCAAGTGGATCTACTTCATCGAATCTTCCGCCGTAAGCGGCTGGAACCATAAGATTCGAAAGGCCACTAGAGCGGAACGCATCTAAAGTAGGAGCGTGCATTACGCTAGATTCATCAGCTTCGATCGAGAAGGGTTCGACTTCGTTCGCTAGCGCTCGGCATTCATCAACCATTTGTTTATGATCAGAGCTTATTTCGATTGGTAATGACACCTAACCTCCAGTCAATCAGGTCAGCCTTGACATGTTACTTGGATTATCAGCGAAGAGGAAGTGAACATACATAATGACAGGATGAAATCACCAAGATACAATATTTCAAAGCCCCTAGGAGGATCCACCTATGACAATGACCGAGACCCACGTTGACAAAAATGAACTTGCCGAAATGACTCCAGCAGAGTTTGTAGGCTTAATTAGGACAGAGTGCATGAAGCCGGGACGCGGGATGTACGACCACCCGTTAGTCAATGGACTCGAAAATGGATCCATCACAACACCTCAACTTCAACTATTCACTGAGCAGTTCTATCTTCATATTTCAAAGATGCTTCCTTGGATAGGAGCGATCTACGTTCGATGCCCGCATGAAGATGTCCGAACATCGCTTGTAAAAAACCTCGCAGAAGAATGCACCGGATATGAAACTCAAACAGATGCACACCCTGAACTGCTTCTTCAATTCGCCCAAGCCCTTGGATCTGACACCGATGCCATAAGGACGGCCGAACAAAGACCAGCTGGACGAAGAGTCACTGACTATTTCGAATTTATGGGCCTGTGCCGTGATTGGTACGTCCCCTTATCCGCAATTGGAATTGGTCTCGAATCCTTTGTCCCTGAAACATTTACGCGAATGGTTGCTGCCTTCAAAGATAACTACGGTATGTCCGATGAAGATGTGATTTTTTGGACTATGCACATTCTTGCTGACCAAGACCACGGGGACGAAGGAATAGAGATGGTCGAGAATTACGCAATTACGGGCGAAGCGAGAAAAGCGGTGTTTGATGGAACCGTTGAAACCAGCCGACTTTTCCATGACCTTTGGATGATCTACGAACAAGCGTAACTCACCTTTATAGGACTCCTTATGGAAACTTCTACTGACCCAAGAGATCGAAAAGCTCAGGACACTCCTGAAAGTATCGCAGCCGAGCTTAACCGAAGAGGCCACGTAGTAACTTCATGGGAACATCTCGGTCAAGTGTGGATGGAAGAAACAGGTATTGAAACAACACAATACCGGATCGGACTTCCCACAGAAGATTCTTCCCCTACTGTTTTTAAAGTTTACTTTCCCCCTAATTGCCGAGTCGAAGCTCATACCCATGCTTGCGACTACTCGGAAATCATTCTTCAGGGAAGCCAGAAGGTTAGCGGGAAATGGCTCTACGAAGGTGATATAAGAATAGGCCTAGCTAACCGAGGATACGGACCTCTAATCGCCGGAGATGAAGGGGTTACTGTGCTGGTAATTTTTAAGGACGGACATTGGCCACCTGTACAAATTGGTGCTGGTGATGGAAGCACCATCAATGCGGAAAAGCTCCTTGAAGAATATAGCGCCGCTGACTCTGACCCTGTTTAAACTCAGTAAGTTATTGCCCTAGTTGGACACAGGACTGCCGCCTCCTCAAGAACATCAGCATATTTAGCGTCAGGTTTCTCAACCAAGACTTCCCCTAAGTCGTCGGCTCCTATAGCAAAAATCTCGGGTTCCAAACGAACACAATAGCCAGTCCCCTGGCAGATGAGTTTGTCAATTTTTACGTGTAATTCGGGATTTGACATTTGTCGTTATAAATTCCTCAGGATCACAGGAAATGTTCCGTAAGCGTCGTGATAACTCAACTCTGTAAATGCCGGCATCTCAGTTGGGTCCAACTCAATTCCTGCCTCAAAAAGCGCTAGCGCAATATTTACCAATGTTCCATCAGTTCCCTCGTCTCCATCCGTTCGTGCGGAAAGACCGGTAACCAATGTGCGCCCAATACAAGTATGTTCTCCCCCGCCGAATGCAAATCCCCAAGGTTTCACTCCATCAGCTTCTCGATAGGGATCGAATGATTTTGCATCTTCACCAAAGACGGAAGTGTCTCGGTTCGCTGGGGTGAACAAACATGCGACGCGCTCCCCTTCAGCTATTTCTGTTCCGTCGCTCAGGACTACATCCTTTAATGCAATTCTTAATAAAGCAGGGGAAGGTAAATGCAGGCGTATGGCTTCATGTCCTGCACGTTTTAAAAATTCTCGATCAAATCTTTTTTCGTAGTCTTCTGGGTGTGCTTCAAACCACTCGTGGAGATGCATCATCATATGCGGAACTGCATGGGTGGTCGTTTGGCTTGAAGCAACCGTGTATAAGGTCGCTTCCCTTAAAGGAAGTTCA
>PVBE012136007.1_pt1 | contig 17683 bp, 7 predicted proteins | sample 1631181 | NCBI WGS metagenome assembly PVBE01 (sample SAMN08397723, study PRJNA350692) | Marine metagenome, whole genome shotgun sequencing project. | isolation source: water | place: Pacific Ocean | collected 2012-04 | reverse complement strand
CTATATATACTACTATTACTGGTGGTACTCCGAATTATACTTATTCTTGGATAGTGAATGGGAGTAGTATTCCTAGTAATGACGATCTAGTTACTGTTATTAGTGGATTATATTCTTTAACAGTTACTGATGCTTTAGGCTGCATTTCTGCGGAAGTTTATACCATTCCCGAACCTGACCAATTTAACATCTCTGGAATAACTACCAACCTGACATGTAATTCCAACTCATCTGGAGAAATTGACTTAACTATTTCTGGAGGCACTCCAAATTACAACCTATCTTGGACTGGACCTAATGGATTTACTTCAGTATTAGAGGATTTAACATTATTAGATACTGGATCATATATAATTAACGGAACTGATAACAATGGATGCGCAATGCCAACAAATACTTTTAATATTACCCAGCCAGATTCTATTGATTTAACTTTAAGCTCTACCCAAACTGCTTGTGATGAAGCATCAGGAACCTCCAGCATAATTGCCTCAGGGGGTACTATAGCAACTGACTACACTTATTACTGGTTAAATTCTCTAGGTGACACTGTTAGCTTTACCTCATCTGCTGATTCACTGGATGCTGGAACTTATTATGCTAATGTATATGATGACAATGGTTGTTTTGGACTTGACAGTATAACCATCTCTCAGGTAAGTGGTCCAGCAGCCTCATTAGATACGATTATTCATGTTCCTTGTGCGGGTAACGAAGATGGTTCAATCTTTATTTCAGTTAGCGGGGCAGCAACACCTTTTACCTTCAATTGGACTGGAACGATTTCTCCTGATCCAGCTCATCAATTCAATGAAGATCTGTCTACCTGGTTTGCTGGAACATACGTTGTAGTAGTAACTGACACCAATGGCTGTACTGACAGTTTAACTGGATTATTGATAGAGCAGCCCCTACAATTAAATGCTAATATTAACTCAACCGATGTATTATGTAGTGGTGATAGTACTGGGGATATAAATCTAACAATAACTGGTGGAGCTACACCTTATATTTACGAATGGACAAATACAGGAATAGTAATTTCTACTTTAGAGGATCCAACAAACCTTCCAGCTGGAACCTATGACCTATTAGCCACTGATAGTAATGGCTGTATAATTACAGATCAGGCTATTATCAATGAAAATTCTAGCCTAGTCCTAACAGGAAGTTCCGTAAATTCTACATGTGGTAATTCTAATGGAGAAGTCTCTGTTGTAGCTTCTGGTGGTACTGTGGCTGTAGATTATACTTATAGCTGGTATGATATTGGAAGTGGTTATCCAGGGTCATCTATTGGTTCAGGGAATGCTACAGAAACAGGGCTACCTGCAGGAGCTTATCATGTGATAGTTTCAGATGATAATGGGTGTGCTGACTCAACTATTGTTACTTTATCTGATGTGTCTGGACCCCTTTTAACATATGTTTCAACTAATATTCTATGTTTTGGATCTGCTAATGGGTCTATTAATTTAACTGCAACTGGTGCAAATCCATTTAGCTTTTCGTGGGTAGGCCCACCTCCTTTTACTGACCCAGGAACAGAAGATCTTAATGGTCTTGAGTCTGGAACCTATACTGTAATTGCAACTGATGATAATGGCTGTATCTCAACTGAAGCAATAGATGTTGCGGGTCCTAGTGGTGCTATTCAAGTAAGCTCAACAATTACTGATTTAACTTGTTTTAAGGACGCTAGTGGTGAACTTTTGATTGATATAATTGGTGGAACACCTCCCTATCAAACAACATGGTCTGGCCCTAATGGATTTGCCTCTACACTCGAGGATCTTATTGGATTAGATTCTGGACAATATACACTTGATATACTTGATGCTAATTTATGCCCCTTGTCAGGTCAGCTATTTGATGTTACTCAACCAGATTCAATTATTATTGATACTACCGTCATTGAACCTACTTGTGGATTAGCAGATGGACAAATAGATGTATCTGTAACAGGAGGAACTATTGCTGTTGATTATATTTATAACTGGGACGACCTTTCTACTCCTTCATCAAATATTGGGTTTACCTCTTCTCTAACTGGATTAGCTGCAGGAAATTATCAAATTACTGTGGCTGATGATAATGGATGTACAGATAGTACAATTATTGCTATTTCTGATTTGACTGGTCCAATTTTGGCTGCTGTTACAACTGATGTTGATTGTGTTGGGGATGATGATGGAACCATAAACCTTGATATTACAGGTAGTGGCTCTTATGCTATAGACTGGGACAATGATGGAGTTGGGGATAATGATGACACAGAAGATCTTATTGCGTTACCAGCTGGAACTTACAATGTTGTTGTAGAAGACCTTATAACTGGCTGTATCGCATCTCTATCTGTTGATATTAATGTGGCTAATTCGATGACCTTATCTTTTATTTCAACTGACCTTACCTGTAATAATGACAGTACAGGAAGTATTGATGCTACTGTTTCAGGGGGAACGCCTTTTTATCTTTATGATTGGTCGCTAGGCGGCTTCACTGTTTCAACAATAGAAGATCCAAGTGGGTTAGCGGCTGGAAATTACCTGCTTACCATTACAGATGATAATGGGTGTAATTATACAGATTCCGTTGAATTGTTTGAACCCACTGATATTACATTAACTGGATCATTTTTAAGCTCAACATGTGGGAATGCAAATGGAGAGGTCTCTGTTGTAGCATCTGGTGGTACAGTAGCTACAGATTATACTTATGCTTGGTTTGATATTGGTAGTGGTTATCCTGGTTCTTCAATAGGAGGGAATAATGACTCAATAACTGGACTATCTTCAGGTGTTTATCAAGTTGTTGTTACTGATGATAATGGCTGTGTTGATTCTACAGCAGTATCTGTTTCAGATGCTAATGGTCCAGTTATTTCCATAGACTCAACTGTAGATGTTTTATGTTTTGGAAATCTTACTGGAGAAATTTATTTAACAATTACAGGTAATGGTGGGTTTGGTTTTAGTTGGACGGGGCCACCATCATTCACTGATCCTGGAACTGAAGATTTGACTAGTCTTGAATCTGGAACATACTCTGTTATTGTAACTGATATTAATGGCTGTACAGCGTCTGAAAATATTGATGTTTCAAGCCCTTTATCTGCGATCAGTATTAATTCTTCAGTAACAAACTTGTTATGCTATGGTGATTCAACCGGATCAATAGCTATTTTAATTAATGGTGGCACTCCTTTATATTCAACTAATTGGTCTGGACCCAATGGTTATACTTCTACAGATGAAGATATTTCAAATCTTGATACTGGGCAGTATATTTTAGATATTATAGACGCTAATGGCTGTCAGCTCAATGGAAATTCTTTTATCATTACTCAACCAGATACGCTTTCAATAATATCCAATATTACCTATCCTACATGTAATGCTTCTGATGGACAGATTTCTGTTAGTGTTACGGGGGGGACTGTTTTTGCTGATTATACATACAATTGGGATGATATTAGCACCCCTGCATTTGGAATCAGTAGTTTTTCTTCTCTAACGAATATTGGTGCTGGAAACTATGAAATTACTGTTACTGATGATAATAGCTGTTCTAATAGTGAAGTTCTGTCTATAACAAATGTAAATGCACCCACCTTATCTGCATTAGTTACCCATGTTGACTGTAATGGCAACTCTACGGGTTCTATAAATCTTGACATAAGTGGGTCAAGCTCTTATACTATTGACTGGGATAATGATGGCGTTGGAGATAATGATGATACAGAGGACTTAAATAGCTTAACTGCTGGAACTTACTCTGTTATCATCAATGATCTTTCTACTGGATGTATTGCTGCCTTATCTGTAGATGTTTTTGAGCCGGGCATATTAAGTATCTCTGGCGTTTTAACAGATCTATTATGTTTTGAGGATTCGTCAGGTAATATCGATATAACTATTAGTGGCGGAACATCTCCTTTTTTATATGACTGGGATAATGATGGGACTGGCGATAATGATGACACAGAAGATCTTGATAGTCTACTTGCTGGAAATTATTCCATTACTGTTACAGATAGTAACAACTGTATACAATCAGAACCGTTTACTATTATTGAGCCTTCAGAAATTACCGTTTCCGCTATAATTACAGATAATCTGTGTTTTGGAGACAGTTTAGGTGAAATAGATATTTCAACCCTAGGTGGGAATCCAAATTACTCTTTTGAGTGGTCAGATAATTCAGGTATTATCAGCTTGATTGAAGATCCTTCTAATTTAGCTACTAATACATATTTCTTAACAATCACTGATGATAGTACATGTACAAAAGACACTTCATTTACAATTTCACAACCACTAGAAATTGATATAGCGACTACAATTACTGGTGTTGATTGTAATGGTAATGGTAATGGAATCGTAGATGCTGTTATTTCAGGTGGTGCCTCACCATATACGCCTTTATGGACCATAGTCACCCCTGGGGGTGGGTTAATTTCAAGTAATGAAGATCAGTTTGCATTAGATGGAGGTGACTACCAGCTATTAATTACTGATAATAACGGGTGTGTAGACTCCACACAAGTTACCGTCAATGAGCCTGAAAATATTATCTCTAACGGTATTATTACTAATATAACCTGCTATGATTCTCTTAATGGTGCTATCAACCTTTCGCTCACGGGTGGTGCACTACCGTATAATATTACATGGCTAAGCTCAGACCCCTCTTTTGTAGATCCAGGAACTGAAGACCTCTTTAACCTAGACTCTGGCTCATATGCCATTACGATTATTGATGATAATGGCTGCCAGTACGATACTACTTTAATCATTACTAAGCCTGCTAAAATTTTTGCCAATGGCACTACTACTAATTTAAGCTGTTATAATGACTCTAGCGGAAGTATAACATTAATGACTAGCAACGCTGTAGGAGCTAGTTGGTCTTGGGTGGGTCCGGGAGGTTATAGTTCAAGCTTAGAAAGCATTGCTGGGCTAGACTCAGGTACATATTCAGTAACTATAACAGATAACAACCTTTGTATTAAAGACACAACTTTTGTTGTAACATCACCTAGTCAGGTCTTGTTTAATATCTCAATAACAAACTCAAATTGTGCTTTTCAGATGGTTCTGCTTCAGCAAATGTTTCAGGCGGAACGCTTATAAGCCCTGATTATATTTATGATTGGGATAATGATGGAACTGGCGATAATGATGATGCTAATTCTATTACCTCTTTAGCTTCAGGTAATTATAGCTTAACTGTCTATGATGATAATGGGTGTCAAGCGGATACCACAATTACAATTAATATAATAAACGGTCCTTCAATATCTATAGATTCAACTACTGATATTAGCTGTAATGGAGGAGATAATGGGGCTATATATACATCAATTAATGGTGGAACATTGCCATACTCTTATATATGGAATCCAGGTATTAGTCAACAAAACGAAGATATAATCGGTTTAGCTGCTGGAACTTATTACCTTGAGCTTATTGATGGTATTGGATGTATCTCATATGATACTATTATTCTTAATGAGCCAGCGCCCATTACATATACTTCCTCAGCAATAAACACATCTTGTGATTCTTGTGATGGATCAGCAACTATTGCTGCTTCAGGAGGAACATCAGCAGGGTCTTATGTTTATCTATGGTCATCTGGTGACATTGGCTCATCAGGAGACTCTTTGTGTTCTGGCTTTTATTCTGTTGACATCTCAGATGATTTAGGTTGTTCAGTAACCGCCTTTGTTGGAATTAATGATAATAGTGGTCCTCTTAATGAAACTTTAATTACAGTTGATCCAACTTGCCATGGATCTAACGATGGAGTTATAAATGTAGTAGCTAATGGAGGCATTGCTCCTTATAGTTATTACTGGCTCCATGATGGGTCTACTAATAACTCTATTTCAAACCTTTCCGCAGGAAACTATATGGTTGAAATGACTGATGCAACTGGATGCACAAAAGTGCTTGAAATCACATTAATAGATCCAGCAGAAATAACTTTAACTCCTATGGTCTATCCATCTAATTGCATTTTGAATGATGGTCAAATTATATTAAATGCAAATGGTGGTGCTGGTGGGTTCTCTTATTTATGGTCAACATCTTCTACCGGTTCTACGATTAATAATTTAACTGCTGGAGTATATAGTGTTACGGTAACTGACGCAAACAACTGTCAACAAACTGGAAATTATACATTGTCTAATTTTAATAACTTAACTCTTTCACTTTCTACAACTAATGTTAGTTGTTTTGGGTTATCTGATGGGATGATTTCAAGTAATATCTCAGGTTCTGGAGGGTCTGTTAATTATAATTGGGTAGACGCCTCAGGGAATTCACTTTCTACAAGCACTCCAGATATTTCAAATATTAATGCTGGTATGTATTGTCTTGAAATTACAGATTTAAATAATGGCTGTATTCAATATGAATCTACTACTGTTTCGGAACCTTTAGATATTTTTATTAGCATGCCTAATATTCTTTCTGCCTCATGTAATGATGTATGTGATGGAATTGCAACGACTGTAATGTCTGGTGGTCAATTGCCTTATGTATTTAGTTGGTCAAATGGTGAAACCACAATTACCGCAAATTCATTATGTGCTGGCCCTTCAACTGTTACTGTTACTGATGTTAATGGATGCTCTGTTCAAGAAACCATTAATGTTGATGAAAATAATACACTTTCAAGCACCTCATCAGTTATTGATGCTGCCTGTGGGGTATGTGATGGTCAAGTGTCGGTAATTCCAAGTGGTGGTTCTGGAAATTACAATATCACATGGTTTGATGGAGCTACTGGAAATAATCATTCTAATTTATGCTCCGGTATTTATGGTTATGAGATTACTGATGTTAATGGATGTAATTTATCAACCTCAGTTTCAATAAATAATACTGGAGGACCTAGCAATGCAACAGTAAATACAAATAACGTTACTTGTTATAATGGGTCTGACGGTTCAGCATCTGTAATCCCAAGTGGCGGTACACCGCCTTATAACTATTTCTGGGTTCCTAGCGGACATAACACCAACATAATTACTGACCTTGAGGCGGGGGTATATCATTTAGAAATTTTAGATGCTAATGGCTGTATTCAGGTAGTTCCTGTAACCATTGATCAACCTAATGCGATTGAAGTACAATCTGTTATTTATGACGCGTCTTGCGGAAGCTTAAATGGTAGTATTGCTCTTATTTTAAGTGGTGGTGCCGCGCCTTATTCTGTTTCTTGGAGTGGTCCAGGAGGGTTCAGTAACACTGGCGCTAATATCGCAGGAATTTCTTCTGGTTTCTACAATGCCTTTGTGCAAGATGTTAATGGCTGTATTGATACTAATATCTTTTCTGTAAATGAAATTAATAATGCTAATGTTTCTGTTTCTGTAACAAACCCTACATGTTATAATTCTTGTGATGGTCAAGCGACTATAAACATTAATAATGGATCTGGAAATTACAATTATACATGGAGTAACGGAGGTAGTAACACAAACTCAAATACTAACATGTGTGAAGGTCTATATAGCGTGGATGTTTTAGATATAACGTCAGGGTGTATGTCTTCTTCTTTCTTTAATATAGTAGCTCCTGATTCTATTTCACTAAGCATTCCTTTTACTTTAAGTTCCTCTTGTAATGACACTTGTAATGGAGAAGCATCTATTATTCCATCAGGAGGTGCTGTTTCCTATACCTTTAGCTGGAGCCCATCATCTGGAACATCAATTTATGAAACAGGACTATGTGCAGGAACTCAGACTGTCACCGTTACTGATGATAATAATTGTTCAACTACTCAGGATGTTATTATTTCACAGCCCGATCCAATTACTATAATAGTTGATAATATTACAAATGCTTTCTGTTCAACTAACCCTGATGGATCTATTGATATAACCACAACAGGTGGTGATGGATCGTATAATTATTCATGGTCAACATCCCCTGCTTCATCGTTTAGCTCTTCAAATGAAGATCTTGCAAATCTACTACCCTCTACATATGTTATTTCTATATTAGATGATAATAATTGTCCTGGCTCAGATACAATTATAGTTGATGCTACTAATGTATTAATAGCAAATGCTGGAATTGACACTGCTTTTTGCATGAATGGGTGTATTACAATAACAGGAACTGGAACTGGAACATCAACATTTACACTTCAATGGTTGGATACGCTAAATAATGTTGTTTCTAGTGCTGATACTATAGAAATTTGCTCTACTACTCCCTCTATTACAAATTATATTCTACATATAAGTGACCAGAACTGTAATGATTATGATACAATTTCTGTTTTAGTCAATGACCTTCCTATGGTAGATGCCGGCTTGGATATTACTGAAATATATGGTGAAATCACAAACCTTGGTGGTTCTCCAACTGGTCCAGTAGGATCAACATTTAGCTGGACACCTCTTATTAACTTTATGTCACTTAATGATTCAACTGTAAGTAATCCTGAAGTTGAGCTATTAACTGAACAAGAATATATCGTATATGTAACTGATAGTAATGGATGTATCAATAGTGATAATATTTTAGTTACGCCAATTCCAGAAATATATTACCCTACAGGCTTTACTCCAAACGGAGATGGTGTTAATGAAGAATGGCAAATAGATAGAATCGAAGATTTTCCTAACTGCGTTGTTGAAGTCTATAATAGATGGGGTGAATTACTTTTTAGGTCAGCTGGGTATACTGAAAAATGGAATGGACTTTTTAACAATAAACCCTTGCCGGTTGGAACATACTATTACATAATTGAGTTGAATGACCCTAAATTTCCAAATCCATATACTGGGCCAATAACTATAATGAGATAATATAATGATCAAGTTAAAATATAACATACTGTTTACTATCATTTATCTTTTGTTTTGTCAAATAGATTATGGACAGCAATTACCTATATATAGCCAATATTTATTAAATGACTATGCTTATAATCCTGCAATAGCTGGTTCACGACCTTATTTTGATGTTAAGTCTAACCATAGGTATCAATGGGTTGGAATTACCGATGCCCCTAGAACGTATACGCTCTCAATTAATGGTCCAACAAAAAAAAGAAACATGGGGCTTGGAGGATTCCTATATACCGATCATGTCGGACCTACTAGAAGAACTGGATTCCAGTTTTCTTATGCTTATCATTTAAACATTACTAATGATGTTAGGCTTTCACTTTCTTTAAGTGCTGGATTAATAGAATGGAAATTAGATGCCCACAAAATTTCTTTCTATGATTTGAGCGATCAGGTGATTGTAAATAATGTAATGAGAACTATTGTCCCAGATGCTAAATTTGGTTTTTTGGTTTATCATGATAATTGGTTTTTTGGTGGTGCAGCTCCTAACTTAATTAGAAGTAAATTAACTTTTACTAATTCTAATTATACTGGTTTAAGTAAATTGGAAAACCATTTCTATTTTCATGGAGGGTATGATTTGTCTCTAACTGATGATATTGATTTCGAACCTTCCGCTATGATTAAATTTGTATCGCCTGCTCCAATTCAATTAGACCTAATGACTAGATTTATATGGAAAAAACAATTATGGTTAGGGGTCGCTTATAGAACAATGGATGCCGCTACTGCTATGATTGGTTATGTTTTTAAGCAAAATATCCTTTTAGGGTATTCTTATGACTTTACAACATCAAACCTAAGGAACTATAGCTCTGGAACTCACGAATTAATGCTTGGTGTTCGTTTTGTAAGGGCTCATACTTTTGAGCCACCTAAAACTGATTGATCTTTTACATCAATAGCAAACAACAATATACTATTGATTACAATAAATATAGCTACACCGGCTTGTCTGTCTAGCATGTCATCTGACATAAATCCAATAAATATTATTAGACTGAAGGCTATATATAAAATTCTCATTTTCTTTTTTAGTAAAATAACTGGGTATATTAAAAGCATTAAAAAAAGCATGAAACCAAAGATGCCAAATGTGATAATCAATGACAGGAATTGATTATGAACTCCTTTTTTTTTAGTTCTCTTGTCAAAGTCTTGTGAAAGAAATTCATATTGTTTTGAAATTTCCATCTTCACCTCTCCTGGACCTACTCCAAACCAAAAGTTCTTCTTTAATGCCATCAGGCCAGCCTTTAAAAAAACTACTCGTTGTGAAACAGAATGTTTATTTGCCTCCCCTTTATCTCTAAGTAATTTAATCTCCAATAAAATTTCTCTGATTCTTCTTTCAAATCCATTATAATTAACACAGGTGGTCATTCCTTGTTCAATATTACTTATGTCATTCTTTGATAATTTAGACATCCCTAATGAGTCTTTTGTTAAACCCTTTGAGCTTAAATACCTATATAGGGTAAATTTTATATCCTGACCCTTTTTATCAGTAGAATCAAAATTACACTTACTTACTGTGCTCCAAAACCTTTCACATTCATGTGGAGCAATATTTATCCCTACATAATAACCATTTTCTGAGGTTAAATCATTGGTGTCGTGTATATATTTTTCACCATTAACTGAAACTTCAGCAAGATTTAATAAATTGTTTTTATCCTTAATTTGATAGAAGTCACTTATTATAAAAAATATATAGATACTTACTAAGGTTAATCCTAAAAGCCACATATATCCAATGTAATAAAAAGACTTTGAATAATTTTTTTTATAAAACAACAGTAAAATTGATGAAGCAATTAAAAATGCGCTAATTCCGGTTATTGATGGAATAAAAAAGATCATCATAGACATCCAGCAAACTATAATTATTAACCATTTTTTTTCTTTAAGCTTAGTATTTAAAATAAGATATAGGGCAACTGTTATAGCTATAGAAATTAAAAGAGAATATCTTATATGATGTGAAAACCTTGATAGCTCTCTAAAATCACCTGTACTCTCTTTAGGGGGGATTAATCCAAAATAGATCATTATACTAAAAACTGTACTTAGTAAAAGACCTATATAAAAAATAATAAGTAAGGGGGTTAGTTCTTTTTTGTTTATCCTATCTGATGTGCCTATCACAATTGGAATACTAAATAATGGTAGTTTAATCAATAAATATTCAAATGTTTTTTGATTAAGCCCTGTTTTTACATTAAGTAGCCATACAACATACAAAATGAATGTTAGTGATAGAATTAAAGGTGCCCATTTTAATTCTTTTAGTCTATCTATTTTTTTGTTAAATCCTCCTTCAAATAACCAATTTACTGAAATTCCTATGGTTCCAATGCTTATGAAAAATTTTCCCATTGAAAGGCCAAACAACAAAATGATTAAAAAAAATAAATAAATAGTCCGATGTGGTATGTATTTTTCTAGCACAACCGTTTTATTGATCTGTAGGGTTTAGAATTTTATGGTACTTATTTAGGTCTCCAAGAATACTAATGGCCTTAAGAACATAAGGGTCATTTTTTAAGCTTGCCTCTACTCTACCTGTTTGATAAAAGTACCTAGAAATAATCTCATTTTCTAAAACTTCAATGATTTCTTCTTTATACCTGTCTAAGTCTTTAGGAAGGTCTGGCTTTAAATTAATTTTTAAATTCTCTAAAGCTTCTTTGTTATGGTTATAATATTTCTCTCTTTCTGAAGAAACGATCAATTCATTTATAAGATCACTGCTTTCGTTGGTATACTCAATATTATTAACCGTAATAAATTCTTTAAACTCATTATATTGCTCATCACTTAATTTAAAGTCTTTTACAGATGGGATTATCTCATGAGCGTCAACATAATTATTAACATATTTAAAAATATAGTCATTGTAAATTAAAACTTCTGAAAGCCTACTGTAATAGCCTGTTTCAATATTAACATCTGGCTCCACTCCTCTTGAGTCTTTTACTTCTCTTCCATTTTTTGTATAAAAAGTTTGTATGAGACTATCTGCTATTTCATTGACATGTCCATATTGATTTTTATTTGAGTAATCTAATTTTTGGATACACCTTCCACTTGGAGTATAATATTTCGCTACAGTTAATTTTATTTTCGCTCCAAATTTGATGTCTTTTGTTTGTTGTACCAGCCCTTTACCAAAACTTCTATTTCCTATTATAACACCACGATCAAGATCTTGAATACTTCCAGCAACAATTTCACTAGCTGAAGCAGAATACGAATCAATAAATACCATAACAGGCATGTCAAGATCAAAAGGTAAATTACGAGTATTATAAACTCTATTTATTTCTTCAATTCGTCCCTTTGTTTCAACAACTTTTTGGTCTTTTGGAATAAATAAATTAACAATATTCACTGCCTCACCAAGAAGACCTCCACCATTTCCTCTTAAGTCAATAATGACACTCTCCATGTTTTTATTTTCTTTTAAATCTCTTAAGCCTTCTAAAATCTCTTTACTTGCACTCTCAGTAAAAGAAGTAAGTTTAATATAGCCTATATTGTTTTTAAGAATACCATAATATGGAACAGCAGGAATTGCTATCTTTTTTCTTATAACTATCACCTGTTGAGTTTGGTTATTTCTAGAAAATTTAATGTTGACTTGGGTTTCTGCAGCTCCTTTAAGTAAATTACTCATGTCTTCAATTGATCTCCCTTTAGTTGTTTCCCCATCAACTTCTAGAATTATGTCTCCTGCTCTTAAATCAGCCTTCTGAGCTGGTGAGTTTTCATAAGGTTCTGTAATAACAATATCACCTTCTATTATTTTTATAATCGCTCCTATTCCTCCATATTGTCCTGTAGTCATAAAACGATAATCCTCAATGTTACTTTCAGGTATAAAAACAGTATATGGATCCAAGGATGCTAACATAGCATCAATACCTGTTTTCATAAGCTCTCCGGGTATTGTTTCATCTACATAAAGCGTGTTTATTTTTTCATAAATAGATGCTAAAATTTTTAAGTTTTTTGTGATCTCGAAATAATCTTGATTTTCGTAATTATGTTCATTTGAAAATGGTGTGGTAAACCCAACCAGCATCATTAAAACAAAAACAAAAAAAACTTTAATTGGTCTTTTTTTCATCGCTATAATGTTTTGAAATAAATTTACGAAATGTAATTATCATCTTGCTTTCTAATTCCTTAAAATCAATCTTTTGATCTCCAATATAAGTAATAACCAAGTTAATATGCTTATATTGTAGGTAAGGATCTATGATCTTTTTATATAAAACTTCTCTAACTTGTCTTTTGATTAAATTCCTATCAACTGCTTTTTTAAACTTTTTTTTGGGTACTGATATTAGCACCTTAAAATTATCTTCCTCTTTTCTTTTTGTCCAACTAAGTCTAAATGGGAAATTACGAAAGGTCTTTCCGTGTTGATAAACATTAGAAATCTCTTGCTTATTGGTAAGTTTAAAGTTCTTTTTATTCTTCTGATTCATGAGAAATTAACTTTCCTTCAAAAAATAAGAACTTACTTAAACAGTAATTAAAAAAATAAGAGCCTTATTTGTTTGTGTTGATAAATTGCTCAATAGCCATTGTCATAGATGGGATACCAGGGCTTGGAGCCTTTACATCAATTCTTAATCCAAGATCTTCTGCCGCTTTTGCTGTAGTGGGTCCAAATGCAGCAATTTTAGTTCCGTTCTGCTTAAAGTCTGGAAAGTTTTTTACTAATGATTGTATTCCTGATGGGCTATAAAAAACCAACATATCATATTTTACTTCTTTAAGATCAGAAAGGTCACTACATACTGTTTTGTATAAAATAGCATTCTTGTGTTGTATGTTTTGCTGGCTTAATAATTCTGGAATAATTTTTCTTTGAATATCTGAGCAAGGGACTAAAAACTTCTCTTCGTTGTGCTTAATAATTACATCCATTAAGTCCTTAAAGCTATGTTTGCCAAAAAATATTTTTCTCTTTCTGTATACTACATAGTTTTGTAAGTAATAAGCAACTGCTTCTGAAATACAAAAATATTTCATAGTATCTGGTACTGCAAAACGAGTTTCGCTGGCTATTCTAAAAAAATGATCAATGGCCATTCTAGAAGTAAAAATAACTGCAGTGAAATCACTTAGGTTGATTCTGTCTTTTCTGAAATCCTGAGGAACAACACCTTCAACATGAATAAATGACCTATAGTCTACTTTTAACTTAAACTTATCAGCTAAATCTGAAAAGGGGTTTTTATTGTTCTTGGGTTCTGGTTGGGAAACTAAAATTGATTTAATGTTCACTTTGGTATTGATTTTAGTTCATTATTTCAATATTCACCAAAATAACAATATATAAATATAAATGGTGAAATTTCAAGAGTGCAAAGGTATAAAAATATGTTAAAATAAGAAATCTTATTACCAACTCCTTTAATAGCTAGGTGATATATTCTAAAAATATACAATATGGAAACTATAAAAATTAAAGTAAAATTGAAATAAAAAAACAACTCAGAATCAATGCTTTTTGAGAAATAAATAATATTAAATGCTAAAAAAGGAATAGCTATAATAGCTGTCGCTTTGATAAAAGAATTATAATAAGCTAGGTATACGCTAAAGAGTTGCTTTTTATTAAATAAATATCCTGAAACCTTAACAAGTATTGCTTTTAAAAAATAATAAGTAATAACAAGTAATATTATCAGCGCACATTCCGTAAGGATGTGTTGTCCAGAAGATAGGTCTATAATACCAGTAGATTTTATAAAAAGACCAATTATAGACAAAGAAGATATCACAACCAGATCAAGTTTACTTTTATTGGCCTCTTCTGTTTTATAAGTAATTTTAAAAAACTGAAAATCAACAACTCCCTTAATTGTAAGGTAGTAAAATTTAGTTTTTTTTTGATTTTCAACAGCAATCACGATTAATAAAATTAAAAATGGAATTAACAGCCATATTGATTCATTAAACCCCCTTTCTATTAAATGCATATCCCTTGATTAAACTATATCTTCGATAAAAATACAAATAAACCCATTTTTTAATTCAATTATTATCTCATATATATTTCTAAATATTTTATCTTCGCAATCCATTAAAAATTAGGGTACAATTCATGTCTTTAAAATATCCTGAATATAATAAGTTAAACTTATCTGATATAGCTGATCAAATATTAGCTCTATGGGATGAAGAAAAAACTTTTGAAAATAGTATTAGTAGTAGATCTAATGATAATCCATATGTATTCTATGAAGGGCCCCCTTCATCCAATGGAATGCCTGGTATTCACCATGTTATGGGAAGGTCTATTAAAGATGTTTTTTGTCGATATAAAACTCTAAAAGGGTTTCAAGTTCATCGAAAAGCGGGCTGGGACACCCATGGATTACCTGTTGAATTAGGTGTAGAAAAAGAATTAGGGATAACAAAAGAGGATATTGGTGTAAAAATTTCTGTTGAAAAATACAATGAAGCTTGTAAAAAGGCTGTAATGAAATATACAGACGTTTGGAATGATCTTACTAAAAAAATGGGCTACTGGGTAGATATGGAAAGCCCATATATTACTTATGAAAGTAAGTACATGGAGTCACTTTGGTGGTTATTGGAAAACTTATACAAAAAGAACTTACTTTATAAAGGATACACTATTCAGCCTTATTCTCCTGCGGCAGGCACAGGACTATCGTCTCATGAGATCAATCAGCCTGGTTGTTACAAGAACATAAAAGACACAACTGTTGTTGCGCAATTTAAAGCTCTTAAAAACAATGTTTTTTCTGAGGAAACATATTTTTTAGCTTGGACGACTACACCATGGACTCTTCCTTCTAATACCGCTCTAGCTGTTGGTTCAAATATTGATTATGTTTTAATAAAAACCTTTAATCAATACACTAAAAAACCTGTCAATCTTGTTTTAGCTAAAAGCTTAATTTCTTCAATCTTTAAGGATAATTATTTTCCTGTAGATAAAGAAGCTGATGTTCTTTTTAATGAAGCCAATAAAAAGATACCATACTTTATTTTAAGAGGATTTATTGGTAAAGATCTTATTGGGCTTAAATATGAACAACTATTGCCCTTTACAATACCTTGTGAGAATCCAGAAAATGCATTTAGTGTAATTCCTGGTAGTTTTGTTACTACTGATGATGGTACTGGGATTGTTCATATTGCTCCTACTTTTGGTCAGGATGATTCATTAGTAGCTAAAGAAGCTAACGTTCCCGCTATGTTGGTTTTAGATGAAGCAGAAAATAAAGTACCTCTTGTAGATTTGCAAGGAAGATTTAGACCAGAAATGGGTAACTATGCTGGAAAATTTGTTAAAAATGAATTTTACCCAAAGGATCAAGCTCCAGAAAGGTCAGTTGATGTTGAAATTGCTATCCAATTAAAAGAAGAAAATAAAGCGTTCAATGTAGCAAAATATGAACATAGCTATCCGCATTGCTGGAGAACAGATAAACCAATATTATATTATCCACTAGATTCATGGTTTATTAAAGTCACAGAAGTAAAAGATAAATTCATAGCACTAAACAAAAAAATTAACTGGAAACCAAAAAGCACAGGTATAGGACGATTTGGCAACTGGCTAGAAAACGCAAATGATTGGAATCTATCTCGTTCTCGATATTGGGGAACTCCTATTCCAATTTGGAGAACTGAAGATGGTAAAGAAGAAATATGTATACCTTCAATTGAGAGGCTGAAAAAAGAATGTGAAAAATCTGTTTCCGCTGGGGTAATGAAAAAAAACCCTCTTGAAGGTTTTGTGGTAGGTGATATGTCTAAGGAAAATTATTCATCTGTAGACATTCATAAAAATCATGTTGATCAAATTATTTTAGTATCTGAATCTGGAAAGCCCATGAAAAGGGAATCAGATTTGATTGATGTGTGGTTTGATTCAGGTTCCATGCCATATGCTCAATGGCATTACCCCTTTGAAAATAAAGATCTAATTGATGGTAATAAAACATATCCTGCAGATTTTATTGCTGAAGGTGTAGACCAAACGAGAGGTTGGTTTTATACCTTACACGCCATATCTGCTATGTGCTTTAATTCTGAGGCATATAAAAATGTAGTTTCAAATGGATTGGTTTTAGATAAATCAGGTCAAAAAATGTCTAAAAGAATTGGAAATGTTATTGATCCTTTTGAAACATTAAAAAAGTTTGGCCCTGACGCAACTAGGTGGTATATGCTTACCAACGCTCAGCCTTGGGATAATTTAAGGTTTAATTTAGATGGTATAATTGAGGTGCAAAGAAAATTATTTGGAACACTTTATAACACTTATGGCTTTTTTGCTTTATATGCAAATTTGGACAATTTTCAGTATACTGAGGCGGAAATACCAATTAATGAACGCCCTGAAATTGACCGCTGGATCTTATCAAAACTAAATTCTTTAATAAAAAACGTTGATCATTCTTTTGAAAGCTATGAGCCTACAAAAGCAGGAAGGTTAATTCAGTCCTTTGTTGTAGATCAGTTAAGTAATTGGTACGTTAGGTTGTGTAGGAGGCGTTTTTGGAAAGGGGAATATTCACAAGATAAACTATCTGCATTTCAAACACTTTATACTTGTTTAGATGTTGTTGCCAGACTCTGCTCGCCTATTGCGCCCTTTTATAGCGATCGATTATTCAGAGATCTTGATTCTGTGACAAAAAAACAAAACTTTAAATCTGTTCATCTTTCACACTTTCCAATATGTGATCCTAATATTATTGATATTGATCTAGAGGAACGTATGGAAATAGCTCAAAGAATATG
>PVBE010905325.1_pt1 | contig 17686 bp, 19 predicted proteins | sample 1631181 | NCBI WGS metagenome assembly PVBE01 (sample SAMN08397723, study PRJNA350692) | Marine metagenome, whole genome shotgun sequencing project. | isolation source: water | place: Pacific Ocean | collected 2012-04 | reverse complement strand
TTGACTACTCGAACTCCGTTAACTGATTCGTCGACAACAGTTGCTATCTCCGCTTGCCGCGACTGAACTACCCATGAGAGCGGGAACATGATCTTTCGCAAACGTTGACCGAGGGCGAAAACTCCAGGCAAGGCCACCATAGTTACCGCTGTAAGCGGAATACTGATTGCCGCCATCAGGCCAATGGCAATGACAAAACTAAAAAATTGAACCGCCATTATTGGAGCGAATGCCATAAACATCTGAACTGACCTGATGTCTGAATTAGCTCGACTAATAATCTGTCCACTTTGAACCCGATCGAAAAACGAAAATGACAACCGGCCGAGATGTTGAAAAAGCAGTGTCCTCAACTGATACTCGACCTTGAAAGCCATCCCATAAAGGCCGTAGCGGTAACCGAAAGTCGCAGCTGCTCGAGCAACTCCAAGGATCAAAAGAATGACCACGAAAAGCGAAAGGGCACTGGTGCGTTCAATGAGGGCACGATCCACGGCCAGACCTACGACTCGAGGCACCAAGATTTGAGCAAGCATGGCGATGATCGCGGCTACGACCGACCAGATGATCCGCCACCGGTGCGTCATAACAATCGGCCTTATACGTTTCAACCAACCCAGGGAGCCATCATCCCGAATTGTCTCTTCAACAGGCGGGTAGCTGGACCAGTCGCGCACCGGTTCGAAGGTGGCGGCGTCCTGATGCATCGACTCGAGGCTACCTTGGCGTTAGCCAAGTGAGGCTAGAGAATGAATCGCGGAGGTGTTAACCATCGATCCCCTTTTGGGCCTAGCAGCAGTGCTAGTTCTCGTTGCTCTCAACGGAATTTTCGTTGCAGGTGAGTTCAGCCTCGTCGCTGTTGATGTTGAACGCGTCGAAGTTATGGCTGAGCAAGGACATCGACGCGCCCGTGTAGTTCGAAAATTACTGAGTCGGTTGAGCTTTCACCTCGGAGGAGCCCAACTAGGTATTACTGTCACCTCGTTGCTACTGGGCTTACTTGCTGAGGACACAATTGGGGCTGTTTTAGACTACTTGCCCGGGGTTTCATTGAGCCCAGGCCCAACGCGAGCCGTAACGGCGATCGGAATCGCTGCGATCGTGCAGATGATTTTCGGTGAACTAGCCCCGAAGAATTTAGCTATATCTCGTCCGCTCGGAACAGGGCTCTGGCTTGGAACGATTCTTAGGATCTATGGACTGTTAGCGGCTCCGATAACTACTGCCTTTAATGGGCTAGCCAACAGGCTGGTTCGTTTAGCAGGAATAGAACCCGTTGAGGAGTTGCGATCTCTGAGGTCACTTGAGGACCTTGAGCATCTAGTACGGGCATCGAGTGCCAGAACTATCAGTGAAGATGAAGCGAGGTTGATTACGCGAACCTTGCGATTGTCTAGGAAAGACGAAGCAGATGCTTTGACTCCAAGAACCTCCATGGTGGCGTTGCGACGCTCAGGCACGATCGCTGATTTGGTCCAAAGCGCGAGAGAAAGTGGATATTCGAGGTTCCCGGTGATGGGCGCCGACATTGACGACATCGTAGGAATGGTCGAAGTAAAGGATGTGTTCTCACTCAGTGCGGATGATCGTGAACAGCGATCGTTAGGGGACATAGTGCGGCCTGCAGTAATTGTTCCCGAACATCGAGAGTTAGATGGAGTGCTGGTTGATCTCGAGCTATCTGCCAGTCGATTAGCAGTCGTAGTAGATGAACATGGGGGTACCGCTGGTCTTATTACTCGCGAAGATATCTTGGAGGAGCTCGTCGGCGACATAGCCGATGAGTATGACGAGCCTGTGCCTATTACAGCTTCCCAAAGAGACGGGCGTGTCATCGTGGAAGGGTTGAAATCACGAGACGAGATAGAAGAAATCCTCGGACTACGTCTGCCCGATGGGCCGTATGAGACACTTGCCGGTTTTATGCTGCAACAGACAGGCTCTATCCCAGATATCGGACAAATAGTCGAGTGGCGAGGCTGGAAGTTTGAGGTTCTACGAAAAGAAAACTTAAGAATCGCGGATGTAGCTGTCGAAGCTCCAGGGGATGTAACTGATTCTCATATAAATCAACGAGGCTCAACATGACGATTCTGGCAATCGCAGTCGGATCGGTTTTGGTTCTCTTTAATGGAGCCTTCGTAGCATTGGAATTTGGGTTACTCGGAGCCATGAAGTCAGCGATCGACGCTGAAGCGACAGGTGGACGCAAATCGGCACTAGCAGCCCAACGTTTACAACGCGATGTCCTAACTACATTGGGTGGCGCACAACTGGGTATCACAGTTTGTTCGATGGTAATTGGTCGGCTGGCTGAGCCAGCAGTGGCTTCGCTGATCGAACGGCTGGTTAATCAATTCACCGAAATCAGTGAAACAGTCCTTCATTCAGTCAGCTTTGCCGTTGCGTTAGCGCTAGTGGTAATAGTGCACATGGTCCTAGGTGAGATGGTTCCGAAAAACCTTGCCATCACAGGCCCCGAGAGGACGTTGCTTCTCTTGGCTCGTCCGATGGCGCTGTATCTCAGCATGACCCGGCCGGTGATTCGAATTCTCCTCTGGTTCTCCAACGGTTTACTTGGGTTGTTCCGCGTCGAACCGGCATCTGAATTAGATGAATCAACGACTAGTGCTGAGCTTGCCTTAATGGTGGACGAGTCCTATGACCAGGGCATCATTGACAACCAGGAGTACGCGCTGATCGAAAGCGCTATTGCCTTTGGGCAAATGTCCGTGACATCGGTAATGGCAGAAATAGACGCTGTTCACTCGGTATCAGTTGATTCTGAAATAGTCGAAATTGAAGACCAGATTGTGGAGACCGGCCATACCAGGCTGGTCGTACACGGCAGCGATATGAACGATGTTCGAGGTTTTGTGCATAGCAAAGACCTTCTCGGGGTAAAAGAAAAGAAACAGTCCCTGGCCCCAGATCTCATCCGACCAATGCTACGAGTTGACCCGGATAGCACTTTGCCAGATGTCCTTCAACTAATGAGACGATCCCAGATACACCTCGCAGTAGTTACCTCAGAAGGGCTCAACTGCGGCGTTCTCACCTTGGACGACGTGATGCGCGGCTTAGTTGGGCCGTTGTTGCAAGAGCAATAAATCAAGTGCCCCGCAGGGAGCTTATTAAGCCCCCATGGCGTGATATCCGCCGTCTACATGCACGATTTCACCTGTTGTCATTGGAAACCAGTCCGACATCATGGCCAACGTCGTTCGCGCCACGGAGTTCTGATCGTGTACGTCCCACCCCATAGGGGCTCGAGCCTGCCACGCATCTTCGAAATCCGAGAATCCCGGGATCGACTTCGCCGCCATGGTTCTGATTGGTCCCGCTGAGACGAGATTTACGCGGATACCATCCGGGCCCATAGATTTCGCTAAGTACCGAGCCGTCGATTCAAAAGCGGCTTTCGCCACGCCCATCCAGTCGTAGACGGGCCATGCAACAGATGCGTCAAATGTAAGTCCGACGACACTGCCTTGAGCCTTTGCTAGCAAAGGTTGAAGTCCCCCAGCTAAAGCTTTGAGACTGTACGCGGAGATATGCAAGGCGACGCTAACGTCCTCCCATTCGGCATTAAGAAAATTGCCGCCAAGACACGCTTCAGGCGCGAACCCGATGGCATGTAAGACACTGTCTACATAGCCCCAACGATCGGCGAGCTCGGTAGCTACCGCCTCAATTTCAGTGGGCTCCGTGACATCGAGCGCTAACACGTCGCATGGTTCCGGAAGCTTGCGAGCGGTTCGTTCTGTTAAACGCATCGCCCTGCCCGCTCCGGTCAGTACCACCTCTGCTCCCTCAAGCTGAGCCAGCTTTGCAACTTCAAATGCCAACGAGGCATCAGTAAGAACTCCTGTTATCAGTAGCTTTTTCCCATCCATGAGACCCATGAAGGCTGTCCTCCGTTTGGTGTATCGGTGCTTATATAGGGCACCTTTGTCGTAACTCGCGGAATGAAGTCACCGTATCCTGCCTTTGGACAGTACCGTGGCACCTCATGCGGATAGGCATTGTTGGTGGAACCGGACCTGCAGGATCAGCTTTGGCAGCTCGTCTTGCTGATGTGGGTTATGAGGTCGTTTTGGGTTCTCGATCGAAATATCGCTCGATGGAAGTAGTTGACAGCATCGTTGACAGGTGGCCTGACAGGGAGTTGGCGGTCAGTCCATCGAACAATGTGGGTGCAGCGCAATGCGAATTTGTCGTGATCGCTACCCCGTGGGACGCAGCAGCGATCACTGCACGAAGCGTCGAAGATCACGTGAGGGGCAAAGTAGTGGTGACAATGTCCAATGCGTTGGCTCGTGTAGACGATGAGTTTGTTCCGCTCATCCCACCAAGAGGCTCAGTCGCCGCATCCGTGCAGGCATCGCTACCAGATTCCAAGGTTGCAGCGACACTGCAACACGTCCCAGCGCAAGAGTTAAGTGACCTCGATCAACCCCTTGATAGCGACATCCTTATCTGCAGCGACGACCGAGAGGCCACAGACCTAGTGGCCGAAGTAGTGGGAAAAATTCCGGGCACTAGAGCCCTCGACTGTGGCAACTTGTCGAACGCAACAGCGATCGAAGCCTTTACAGCGGTTCTACTCCAACTCAATACTCGATACCGAACTAGGGTTGCTTTGAAGCTGGTAGGCCTCGAATGAATGTTTCGCTGCCGGTGTCGGTTCATCTTTGCCAAAAAATGGAATGGCTACCGGCCAAGCGCCTTATCTTGCCGATGAAACAGATCACCGGCTTCGGAAATCCCAAATTATTCGACCTGGCTGGACGTCCCTAATGGATGGTTTAGAGAGAATCTGGGCTACCTGGAGGCATGAATATGTAAGCGGCGAGACCGGTGAGATCTCAAGGGCCTCTGATGGTGATTGTGTGCTTTGCTGGGTTGTTGGTTTGAGAACAGGTCAACCTGAGAAATTGGTCTACTGCGGCGAATCAGCGGCCGTCATTTTAAATGCTTACCCATACAACACAGGTCACGTAATGGTCCTGCCATACGACCATGTCTCCAATTTCGAAGATCTCAAACAAGAAGTCCGAATGGAGATTTTTGATTTGGTTACTAGGTCAATTTCGGCTGTAGAACGTTCCTACGGTCCGGACGGGATCAATATGGGAGCAAATATAGGACGAGGAGCCGGTGCAGGAATTCCAGATCATCTTCATGTGCACGTCTTGCCGCGTTGGGATGGCGACACGAACTTCATGACCACAGTCGCAGGTGCGCGGGTTTTGCCCGAATCTCTTGATTCCACACTTGAACGCCTCAGAGAGGCTTTTGATTGAGACCTTGTTAAAGCACTGTTGGCAGGTAGCGTGATCAACGTGGACGACCGAGAAGTACGCGATGAACTTCCCGAAGACCTCGATCGAGGATTCGTCGGCGCCTACAAATTTCCCGATAATAAGCGTCGAAGGACCACAGGACTCCTATACCTCTTAGTGGCAATCTTGGTAGGCGCCTGGTCACTTTGGGTTGATGGCGAGCCGGTGTTGGTGAATCGAGGTTTGATTATTGGGTGTGCAGCGTTGGCGTTGTTCGGTCTTTATAGCCTCCTAGCGGGAAGAGCCTTTGGGCTTGACGAAAACGCTGCGCTCGTCGCTGCAAATCGTGCCGTTGGTTTCCCTGTAGGCCATGCCAGCGCTCAACTTGGGTGGCGAGGTCTGATGAGTCGACCTACATGGAAAATGCTTGTGTATTCGGCAGAAGATCCACCCGTCAACAGGGGTCTCGTCCTGGTTGATGCGATCGACGGCACGGTCGTCGAATTTTACGTTGAAGAGAACCCAGAAGATTGGATCCAAACTTCTGGTCTAAATCATGGACCGGAAAGTAGCGACTGATGTTTGACGGAAACTTTCGCAACGGTGTTGATCGCGTGATCCGCCCGGTCGGCCGCATGCTTGTCAGGTTAGGAATCAGCGCAAATTTTCTGACCTGTGTGGGCCTTGCGATGTCGATAGCGGCATGTGTTCTCATTGGGAATGGTCAGCTACAGCTAGGGCTTGCCTTCCTAATCTTGACTGCTGTTCCCGATCTTTTGGATGGAGCCGTAGCGGTAGCCGCTGGTACCTCTTCCAAACGGGGTGCTTTCTTTGACTCAACAGCTGACCGGGTAACCGACGGCCTTTTGCTTTGTGGGATTGCTTGGCATTTAGCGGAGAGTGAGGGCGGAACAATCATGCTCTTACCAATGGCTGTCTTAGGTGTCTCCTCTTTGATTAGCTACGAAAGAGCAAAAGCTGAGCTATTGGGCTACGACGCTAAAGGCGGCTTAATGGAACGGGCAGAACGGATGGTCGTTCTGGGATTCGGCTTATGTTTTCAGACTCTGTTAGTTCCCGTGCTGTGGGTAATGTTGGCGCTCACATCGCTTACCGCAGTTCAACGGTTTTTCAAGGTCTGGCGACAGGCAACTGCCGACGTCCCTCATTCAAATAGTAAGAGTTGATTTTGAGCGGACAGGGTGTGACAGCGCTGTACCGGCTAGGGGCTTTAGCCGCTCGCAGTTTGCCTGGCCCTGTTGCGAAACTGTTGCCATCCATTGCTGCATTCCCACTTAGCTGGGTATTAAGAACGAAACGATCGATGGTTCAACGCCACATGAAACGGTCATTGGACTCCGATCATGACGACAAAGCAATCAAGGTTGCAGCCAGGAAGGCCTTCGCTTCGTATGCCCGTTACTGGATTGAGTCTTTTCGACTTCCAACACGCAGCGGCAAACAGCTATCCAGAGGCATAGAAGTCCCTGACTACCGATTCGTTGAAGAAGCATTGAGTCGCGGTAACGGTGTAATTCTTGCCCTCCCGCATCTGGGAGGCTGGGAATGGGCAGGATTTTGGATGGCTACCGTCAACAAATTGCCAATCACCGTTGTGGTCGAACCAATCGAACCACCGCAATTATTTAAGTGGTTTGCCAGTTTTCGCTCGAAGCTAGGAATGAAAGTAGTGCCTCTTGGCCCGTCGGCTGGAACTGAGATTGCCGCCGCCTTAAGAAGGAACGAAATTGTTTGTTTGCTCTGTGATCGAGATATCTCAGGTGGAGGAATTGAAGTGACTTTCTTGGGTGAACGCACAACTCTTCCAGGGGGACCCGCTCTCATGGCTTTGCGGACAGGCGCATCTGTTTTACCTACAGCGGTTTATTTTGAACCGAACGGAAAACATCTAGGTCTCGTGAGACCTCCGATTGATACCAGCAGAAAAGGAACCATCAAAGAGGACGTGGTCAACGTCACAACTCGACTTGCTGAAGAATTAGAAGTTCTGATTCGCCGAGATCCGGAACAGTGGCACCTGTTCCAACCGAATTGGCCAAGCGATCTTTTGGACCAAACATGACCTGTCGCAAATTTCACTGTGGAGAGCGCGCATCATCGCGTAGCGTTATTTGATGTGAGAATCGGAATCGTCTCCCCCTATAGCCTTAGCAGCCCTGGAGGGGTCCAGAGCCAGGTTCTTGCGCTTTCGAGAGCTTTGAACCGGCTTGGTCACAGGGTCCGAGTTTTGGGTCCTTGCGACGGAGCGCCGCCCGAAACTGGGGTCACCTCATTGGGTGCAAGCATCCCCACCTTTGCTAACGGTTCTATCGCTCCCATCGCTCCAGATTTGGCGTGCACACTCAGAACGATTAGAGCATTTCGCGACGAAGAATTTGATGTCATACACATTCATGAACCTATTTGTCCTGGTCCCTGCCAAACCGCACTGTTTTTGAGGACCGCACCAATCGTTGGGACTTGGCATGCCGCCGGAGGAAGCAAGGCCTATCTGACACCGGGAGTTAAGTGGCTCGCGACACGAATGAATGTCCGCACGGCCGTCTCTCACGACGCTCGAGATATGGCACATGAAGCTCTTGGAGGAAACTACGAGATTGTCTTCAATGGCATAGAAGTGGACAACTTCATTGATGCAGCAGCCACGAAATGCGATGGTCCGACCATCGCATATGTCGGTCGGCATGAACCCCGCAAGGGATTAGAGGTACTCCTTGAGGCGATGACTTCGTTGCCACAAAATGTGACCCTCTGGATCATGTCGGACGGCCCGCAAACAGAGGAGTTGCGTTCAAGATATGAAGGAGACCACCGACTTCTCTGGCTCGGAGCAGTAAGCGAAGAAGAGAAAATAGAACGAATAAAAGGTGCCGACGTATTTTGTGTGCCTTCTCTACGTGGTGAGAGTTTCGGGATTGTCCTTCTAGAAGCCATGGCAGCTGGAACGCCGGTCGTCGCCAGCGATCTACCTGGGTACCGCAACGTTGCGTCTCAGGGCGACGAGGCATACCTTGTGCCACCCGGTGACGTACAGGCCCTGAGCGCCGGTTTGTTAAAAGTCCTTGAAGATGGGGAGTTGGCCAACCAGCTATCCGAATCTGGCAGCAAACGAGTGTCGGAGTTTTCCATGGATCGGCTTGCTGCAATTTACGTCGATGTATATGAGCGGGCGATAAATCTTGAACGTCAAGACCCTGACAGGGGTGGCTGGCGCGGGGAGTTGAGTCGAATGGGTTGGCCGTTCAAGCTTGGCGGTAAAGCTGACGAGACTCTGTGAACCGTCGGGAGCGCTATGTGGTTAGCGCCGTACACTGCGACACAGAGTTACCGGGAAATATTGGAGACGCGGAAGATACATGGACAACCTGAGCGAGAAGAACCGACAAAGCGCAGGTTTAGTGACGGCACTGTTCGGGGTATCCGTTCTGGTGTTGTCGGGACTTGTGTGCCTTTTGATGCTCGCCGTTGCACCATCACGTTGGCTAGCGCTCGTGTTTGCGCCCCTCACTGCACTTTCGCTGCTTTCGGCCAGTAAGACCAGCGAGCGACGCATTTTGAGGAAATTGCCCGGTACCCAACTAACCGACGGAGAACATCCTCGGCTCAACAACTTGGTCGAAGGTCTATGTCTATCGACGGGCGTATCTCCACCGCGAATACACATCCTTCCAACGGAAGGCCGCAACATTGCAGCTATAGGACGGTCCGTCGACGACTCAACGCTGATTATCACGACGGGCCTTCTACAAGCCGCCACCCGCATCGAGCTGGAGGCAGTTCTCGCCAACCGAATTTTTCAAATAGCGAGCTATAGAACTGCCTTGGCGACCACGGCAATTACAACCTTCGGCCTTTCTATAGAACTCTTACCATTTCCGATTCGACCATTCTCGATCTTGCCTACGCCTCTTCAACGAAAATTCGGTCTGCAAGTTGACCCGAGTCACGATTTTGTAGGAGATGCTGCGGGGACAGGTATTACCCGGTACCCACCAGGGATGGTTGAAGCAATCCAAATGACAGAAAATCGGACGATGATTCCGGAAGCCAGCCCAACCCTCGACTCGTTTTGGCTTTTCCCCTCGGCGTCGAACACAAATCGACCAACAGCCGAAGCACGAGCGACAGCGCTCCGCGAGATGTGAGGCGTCGATGAAATTAGGTGGCGTTATCAGCGGGTGTTGCGCCCTCCTTCTCTTCGCATGCGCTGCTGACGCACCAGATGCATACGACACGGAAACTCCTGAGTCGACTGGCCCTGAATCTCGATCTACGACTACCAGCGTGGCATCGACGTCACTCGAAGGAGACGCCCAGGATTCCGACTCGGCGAAGTCAGTAGTCCCCGAATCTGCATCAACCACTACCTCAGAGCAGGGTCGGGGTGAAGCATTAGCTAATCAACCTCTCGCACCGTACCGAGGAACTCCGGTTGACCCATTGGTATTGATGGAACCGCGGTTAGCACTAAAAATAGATAACGCTCCGACAGCCATTCCTCAGCAAGGCCTCCAAGAAGCTGACATCGTCTTTGAAGAATTAGTTGAGGGAGGCTTAACGAGATTCCTCGCGATTTTTCAGTCCCAAGTTCCCGAATTTGTTGGGCCGATTCGGTCGGCACGTTCGAGCGACATTCCTCTGCTGATGCCGTTCGATGGGGCCTTGTTTGGATGGAGCGGTTCAAATTGGGCCTTCCGTCAGTTATTAGACACGGTGGCGATCACTGATGTTGGCTTGTACCGGAACCCAGCGCAGTATTGGCGTAAAGATGACCGCCCTGCCCCAAGCAACTTATGGGCACGATCTACTCAGTTATTAGAACAAGCTGAGGATGAAACATCACCAGTTGAACCGCTTTGGCCCTTTCGCGAGTCTGCCCATACGGGTGTAGCAGCGGGTCGTAACATCCGAGGGATAGAAGTGGATTGGGGTTCAACGCAGGTGTCATTTCTTTGGGTCGATGAGAAGAACACATGGCAGAGATTCCAAAATGAAGAAAAGCACCGAGCGTTAAATAGAAGTGGAGATGAAGTCGACGTAACCGCGCGAAATGTGGTTATCCAATTCACGAAATATCTCTTGACCAACGAAGTCGATGGCAATGGAGCCCGAATTCCAGTCGCCCAACTATCTGAAGGGTCTGGAACGGCTTGGATACTGAAAGACGGACAAATTACCGAGGGACGCTGGGTGAAGCCAAACATCACAGTGCACACACAGTTCGTTGACGAAACTGGCAAAGCTATTGCAATGACACCTGGCGCTACATGGGTTTTGTTAGCGCCTAGAGACACAGCCACAATCATTGATCTTGACGACTAAGCGAAGCGACTCGTTCTCACCTAACCGGCTTAGACTGGAGGAATGGCAGATAGTACGAGTGGATCGAACTCACAAGTTGGCACCGTGCGCGTGAAGCGAGGATTAGCTGACATGCTCCGCGGAGGCGTGATCATGGATGTGGTCACCCCCGCTGAAGCGAAGATTGCAGAAGACGCCGGTGCTGTCGCAGTGATGGCTCTCGAGCGAGTACCAGCTGATATTCGAAGAGACGGGGGAGTGGCACGCATGAGTGACCCCGTAATGGTCGAAGGTATACAAGAAGCAGTCACTATCCCCGTGATGGCAAAAGCACGGATAGGGCATTTTGCCGAAGCCCAAATTCTTGAATCGCTTGGAGTGGACTACGTCGACGAGTCTGAGGTTCTGACCCCCGCTGACGAAGCTCACCACATCGACAAATGGGCGTTCACGGTTCCTTTTGTCTGCGGAGCGACGAACCTTGGTGAGGCCCTTCGGCGTATTTCCGAAGGCGCGTGCCTGATCCGTTCTAAAGGCGAAGCTGGAACTGGCAACATTGTCGAAGCCGTGCGTCACTTAAGGTCGATCTTAGGAGACATACGAAAGATCACCCAAGCTGACCAAGCGGAACTATTTGACTGGGCGAAGCAATTACAAGCCCCGTTGGGACTGGTGCAAGAGGTAGCAGAGTCAGGTTGTTTGCCGGTGCCAATGTTTTGCGCTGGTGGTATTGCGACCCCAGCTGATGCGTCGCTTGTAATGCAACTGGGAGCCGAAGCAGTGTTTGTCGGATCCGGCATTTTCAAAAGCGAAGACCCGGCGCCCCGAGCGAAAGCCATTGTCGAGGCGACGACTCACTTCCGAGATCCAACAATGGTCGCCAAAGTAAGTCGAGGACTAGGAGACGCGATGCCTGGTCTTGAAATCGGCGAACTTGACACCAAGCTTGCCGAACGCGGCTGGTAGAAAAGCAAATTGTCACCGACAGTCGGGGTCTTGGCACTACAAGGCGCCTCCAGAGAGCACACTGCTGCATTAGGAAAGCTCGGAACGACTGTACGTCAAGTCAGATTACCCGAAGACCTCGACGGCCTCGACGCGATAGTGATCCCTGGAGGTGAGTCAACAACTATCTCAATGCTCTTAGAGTCAAGCAAAACCTTTGAACCCTTGTCAGACCGTTTGGCTCAAGGGTTACCTGCTTTAGGTACTTGTGCAGGGATGATTCTTCTGGCCAAAGAAGTCCTGGACGGTCGACCTGACCAGAGAAGTTTTGCTCGAATCGATATTGCCGTTCGTCGAAACGCCTTCGGTCGTCAGATAGCGAGTTTCGAAACAAACCTAGATGTCAAAGACCTGACCGAACCATTCCCAGGGGTCTTTATCCGAGCACCCGGGGCCCGGATACTTGACCCGTCAGTGGAAATACTTGCCAGTGTCACACTCGAGACAGGCGAAGAAATACCTGTGTTCTGTCGGCAAGAAAACGTGATGGTCACCAGCTTTCACCCTGAATTAACGGATGATTTGCGGCTACACCAATTGTTTCTAGAACTCCTCTAGTCCGCCTGCAGTCCGAACTGAGTGTTGTAACGGCGTTCAATTCTCTCGGTAAGAGTGGCAGAATGAGACTCGGAGGTATCGAAGTGTCCGGGCATTCAAAATGGGCGACCATCAAACATAAGAAAGGTGCGGCCGACAAAGCTCGCGGAAAACTTTTCGCGAAGCTAATTCGCCAAGTTGAAGTCGCGGCCCGTGAAGGTGGAGGCGATCTAGAGTCCAACGCGAATCTACGGACCATGTACCAAAAGGCGCGTGATAATTCGGTGCCGCTCGACACCATTGAGCGAGCGATTAAACGAGGAACCGGCGAACTTGAGGGCGTTAACTATGAGCAGGTCATTTACGAGGGTTATGCACCCCACGGAGTAGCCATGTTCGTTGACGTACTCACTGACAACAGAAATAGAACCGGTGCCGAAATCCGAAGCGTCTTCACTCGAGCCGGTGGAACCCTTGCCGAACCAGGGGCCGTAGCATGGCAATTCGACCGCAAAGGGGTGGTCATAGTTCCCGGAACGGCAGACGAAGATTCTGTCATGATGACGGCGCTTGAAGCTGGGGCCGAAGATGTTGTTGCAGAAGGCGAGGTATGGAGAGTCACCACAGACCCGTCGGACACAATCTCAGTGAGGGAAGCCCTGGAAGGGACCGGGATTGAAGTTTCTTCAACTGATCTGACTTACTTGCCGCAAAACGTTATCGAACTCTTGTCTAGCGGCGACGCCGCTCAAGTCTTGGCGGTAATGGACGCCCTTGACGACCACGACGATGTGCAGGGCGTCTATGCGAACTTCGATGTTCCAGATGACGTACTAGCAGAACTAACCAAAGGCTGATCGGTACCACCGACCTCGTCATGTACAATCGAACCTGTGTTCGTTTTGGGTATTGACCCCGGCCTGTCTCGTTGCGGTTATGGCGTCGTGGAACAGTCCGGTCGAAAAGCTGAGGCTGTTGCCATCGGCGTCATAAGAACGCCAGCTAAAGCCCCCACAGCCGAACGTCTTGCCTGGATTCAGGAAGAATTTGTCAAACTCATTGATGAACACAAGCCGGATGTCGTAGCAATAGAACGCGTCTTTTTTCAAGTAAACGCCCGAACAGCTATGGGAGTCGCCCAAGTAAGCGGCATCGCAATGGCGATAGGTCACTCATCTGGAGCTGAAGTCGTCGACTACACCCCCAATCAGGTTAAGGAAGCTGTTGCAGGCTGGGGAAGCGCCAACAAAGAGCAAATGCAACGCATGGTGCAGTCTTTGCTTGGATTGCCCGAAATCCCATCGCCGCCAGACGCTGCCGATGCGGCAGCCGTCGCTCTCTGTCACCTAGCTCATGCCTCAAGTCGACAGCTTGCTAAGAGTTCGAAGCTGTCATGATTGGCTCACTTCGCGGCTCGCTTATTGACAAGGATCCCGAAGGGGAGATTGTCATTGAAGTAGCTGGAGTTGGATACAGGGTCAATGTCAACCCCAGAACCCTTGCCGACCTCTCAGACGTTGGAACTGAATCGTTTGTGCATGTCCACCACCACATACGCGAAGACGACCAACATCTTTATGGTTTTGCGACATTGGGGGAACGTAAATGTTTCGAAGCAGTAATAGGTGCTCATGGTGTTGGGCCAGCATTGGGTATGGCGGTATTGGCCACGTTGCCACCAGACGAACTTCGTCGAGCAGTAGCAACTGAAGACGTCGACGCGCTTTGTTTGGTGCCTGGAGTGGGTAAGAAAACTGCTCAAAGAATGGTGTTAGAACTCAAGAACCGACTCGAAGTTGCAGGCTACGAGGGAGGCGGGTCGAGCTCTGACCCCGAAGTAACCTCATCCGCACTAAGCGATGTGCGCGAAGCATTACACCAGATGGGTTTCGGACCCGACGAAGTGCGGCACGCCGTTGAGGGCCTCGAAGGGGAAGACACCCCGACGATGCTACGCGAGGCCCTCCAACGAATGAAGCGCCAATGAGCGAAAATGAATGGGGTCGAGAAGAAGGTTTTCGCCGAGGTGAGAACGAAAGTCGAGATGAGGTCCTGAGTGCTGGTTTAGTTAAAGAGGACAACGATGAAGCTGGTTTGCGTCCGCGCCGGTTAGATGAATTTGTTGGCCAGGCAGAACTCAAGGAACATTTAGGAGTGCTACTGGAAGCAGCTCGTGCACGAGAGCAAACTCCAGACCATCTACTATTCGCCGGCCCCCCTGGTCTCGGGAAAACAACCCTGGCAGGAATAGTGGCAGCTGAACTTGGCGTGACTATGCACATCACATCGGGTCCAGCAATAGAGCGAGCAGGTGACCTCGCCGCAATTCTCACCAATCTTGCAGATCATGATGTGCTGTTCATCGACGAAATCCACCGCCTTCCTAAACAGGTGGAAGAAGTGCTGTACCCAGCTATGGAGGATTTTCAGCTCGATGTTGTGCTGGGCAAAGGCCCAGCGGCCCGTTCGATTCGCTTTGATTTACCCCCGTTTACTCTTGTCGGCGCCACGACTAGAACGGGACTAATTGCAGGTCCACTTCGGGATCGCTTCGGACTCGTTGAAAGACTCGATTACTACAACTCTGAAGAGTTGCAACTAATAGTTGAAAGAGCTGCGGGGATCCTCTCAGTCACGGTCGACTCAGATGGTGCCGCCGAAATTGCGGGAAGAAGTAGAGGGACCCCTCGTATAGCTAACCGTTTGCTTCGTCGAGTGCGAGACTTTGCTGAAGTTCGGGCGGACGGAGATATCGATGTTGATGTCGCACGCGACGGGTTAGCGCTTTTCGGAGTCGACGAACTCGGGTTAGACAAGGTCGACCGGTCGATTCTGGAATCAATAGCGCTCACTCACGTCGGCGGGCCCGTTGGCTTATCAACCTTGTCGATAAGTGTTGGCGAACAGTCAGAGACTCTCGAAGACGTATACGAACCTTTCTTAATTCAGCAGGGACTCCTTCAACGCACCCCTCGCGGGCGCGTTGTCACCGCTGCAGCCTTTGAACACCTTGGAGTGTCACCGCCAAAACAATTTGGCGAAGGCCCTTCTTTATTCGACGAAAAGTAAGACTTTCTAGATGAGTTCTGACCGAGTTTGGTACGGCGCTTACGGCTCAAACATTTTAGAAGCGCGTTTTATGCGCTACATAGAAGGTGGTAGCTATCTGCCGAACCACCCTCAGCACATCGGGGCCCGCGACAACGAAAAGCCAGGGCCGGAGTCACCCATAGTTCACGGCCCATGGAGCCTATCTTTTGGCCTTTCGTCAGAGAGGTGGGGGGGAGGTGTGGCCTTCCTCGACCCAGACGTTGACGAAGGCGCCTGTCTTCGTTGTTGGGACATTACAGCGCAACAATTCATGGACGTCGCAGCACAGGAGAATGGCCTTCAACCCGGCGATGTAGAGATCGATATTGCACAAGTAATAGATGCGGGAGAAATCGAGATCGGAGACACTTGGTACTCAAGAATTGTTTACCTGGGTGACTATCATGGCCGGCCACTGATGACCTTCACGAGTCCGAAGCCGGTAGAGCCAAAACCGCCAGGGGAACCCTATTTATCTGTGATTTTGAATGGATTTTTGGAAGCGGCACCAACCCAGCTAGATCAACACTTAGACCGATTAATGCATGCACGCGGAGTAGATTCTGCATGGACCCGAGAGGCCTTAACGGGACTAGCTAACTTGGAGACATGAAATCAGCGACGAAGTGAGTGTCGAAGAGCCGGTCCAAAATATGAAGGAATTCGATTATGGGCTACCCGCAGAAGCTATTGCCCAAAACCCTGCTGTTCCGCGTGACAGCGCGAAGCTACTTGTTGACATAGGGGCTGATCATCCTCTTCAACATTTGACCGTCGCTAATCTGCCCGACCACCTAGCCGCTGGCGATGTAGTTGTGGTGAACGAGACCAGTGTTATGCCTGCACGCCTGCCACTGCGAAAAGTGACTGGCGGTGCCGTCGAAGTCCTGTTGTTAGAGCCTGTAGATAATGGCTGGGCCGCTCTGATAAAGCCGAGTCGTCGCGTCAAAAGTGGGACTGAATTGCGGAGCGAAAAAGATAAAGACCTTCAGGTCATAGTTGGCGATGAAATTGGCGAAGACGGTCAAAGGAAAGTGGTTGTCCTACACGGAGGGACAGCGGTCTCAAACCCGAACGAGAGCGAGAGGCTCTCCATGGCCGGGGAATCTCCACTCCCACCCTACATAACGTCCACAGGGCATTCTCCGGAGCGGTATCAGACTGTTTACGCCCGGATACCAGGCTCAGCAGCGGCACCTACGGCTGGCCTTCACCTCACCAAAGAACTTCTGCAAAAAATTAGAGACAAAGGTGCGCGAATAGAGAAAGTAGATCTGGTCGTAGGTATTGACACCTTTCGACCTGTAACAGTGGACAACCCGGCTAATCACATCATGCATACCGAGAGCTACAGAGTCGATGAACGCACTTGGGAGGCATGCCAAGCAGCGCATCGAGTCGTGGCGATCGGCACCACTACAGTTCGAGCTCTCGAATCAGCAGCCCGAGGTGAGTTGTCAGGCCGTACAAACCTGTTCTTACGACGCGGATCCCAATTCGAAGTCGTAGATGTTTTGATGACCAATTTCCATATGCCGCGATCAACTCTCCTCATGATGATTGATGCCTTTATTGGTGAACGATGGAGAGAGCTGTACCAAGAAGCTCTCGAAAACGACTACAGATTTCTTTCCTTTGGTGACGCAATGTTGCTGCACCGGGCTCCTAGTTGAGCACCCCTCTGCCATGCTGTAGCAACTGTGCCTTTCTCCTTCGAACTACTAGCTTCAGATGATCAAGCTCGACGTGGTCGAATTCACACTTCCCGAGGCTCAATTGAAACACCGGTCTTTATGCCAGTGGGAACGCGAGGAGCGGTAATCCACCTTGACCAACGTGACTACGAAGAGCTTGAAATTGAGGTCGTTCTTGGAAACACCTACCACCTCATGCTTCGACCGGGGGCTCAAATCATTGAGGACCTAGGAGGGCTTCATTCTTTCACGTCCTGGGATGGTCACATGCTGACTGATTCGGGTGGTTTTCAGGTCATGTCGTTGAGCGACAACGTAAAGATTGACGATGATGGGGTCACGTTCACTTCAATTTACGATGGTTCAAAAGTACGTTTCACACCTGAAGATGCAGTAGCCACACAGGAGCAACTTGGGGCTGACATCCAAATGACGCTTGACGTTTGCCCCGCGCTTCCCGCGTCGCAGGACGAAATTGTTAAAGCGATGGAACGAACCCACGAATGGGCTTTACGTGCCAAGTCCGTGCACCGGAGGGCTAACCAAGCTTTGTTCGGCATTGTGCAGGGCGGTACCGATCCGACACTTCGGACTCAGAGCGCCAAACATTTAACCTCACTCGATTTCGCCGGATATGGAATCGGAGGCTTATCGGTAGGTGAAAGCCACAGCGAAATGATGCCGGCTCTGGATGCGGCAACCATCGAATTACCTGAAGATAGACCTCGCTATTTAATGGGCGTTGGTGACCCG
>PVBE012642071.1_pt1 | contig 17688 bp, 15 predicted proteins | sample 1631181 | NCBI WGS metagenome assembly PVBE01 (sample SAMN08397723, study PRJNA350692) | Marine metagenome, whole genome shotgun sequencing project. | isolation source: water | place: Pacific Ocean | collected 2012-04 | reverse complement strand
TCTCCGTCTGGTACTCCACGTGCGCCGTCGCGATCGTGATGCCGCGCTCCCGCTCCTCGGGCGCGTTGTCGATCTCGTCGAACTTCTTGATCTCGCCGCCGCCGGCCAGCTCGGCCATCACCATCGTGATCGCCGCCGTCAACGTCGTCTTGCCGTGATCGACGTGGCCGATCGTCCCGATGTTGACGTGGGGCTTGGTACGCTCGAATTTCTCCTTCGCCATTTTCGCTTCTCCGAGAGCGTCCCGGCGGGTGCCGGAGCGGTTGTTGAGGAAAGACGCTTTGGAACGGAATGGTGCGGCCTCGGGCCAGTCGTGCTGGGCCGAGATCGGCCAATCAGCGAGAGCTCACGATGGGATTTGAACCCATGGCCTCTTCCTTACCAAGGAAGTGCTCTACCCCTGAGCTACGTGAGCGGAATATCACAGAGAGAGCGGGAGACGGGACTCGAACCCGCGACATTCAGCTTGGAAGGCTGACGCTCTACCAACTGAGCTACTCCCGCGAATGGTGCGGGGTCTTCGTCCTCGATTTCAGTGGAGGGTGGTGGATTCGAACCACCGTAGGCATCGCCGGCAGATTTACAGTCTGCTCCCTTTAACCACTCGGGCAACCCTCCAGCGGGGACTCCGTCGCGGCGGCGACGGCTATGTCTCGTAGAGCTGGCGATGGGACTCGAACCCGCAACCTGCTGATTACAAATCAGCTGCTCTACCAATTGAGCTACGCCAGCGTGGCGTCCCGCCAGCGGCGGCGCTCGTGAACGCTCGGGTGCGTTCGGAATTGCGGACCTTATTCATTCGCCATGCGCTGTCAAGCCGTTTCCGATCGCCGCTGACGCGCCCATTCCCACATCAGAATCCCGGCTGCCACCGACACGTTCAGACTCTCGATTTCCCCCAGCGGAATCGCCACCTCGACGTCACATCGAGAAGCGACGTTCGGGCGGATACCGCGGCGTTCCGACCCCAAGACCAGCACCGTCCGTTCGGCGAACTCGACCTGCCCCAACGCCTCGCTCCCAGACGCGGTCGCCCCGTAGACCCAGAAGCCCGCTTCACGGGCGTGTTCGAGGAACCGCGCCAGGTTGGTCACCTGCGCCACCGGCAGCGACGTCTCCGCCCCCACCGCGACCTTGCTCACCGCCGGCGTCACCCCGACGGACCGGTGCTTCGGCAGGATGATCCCGCTTGCACCGAGGCCGAGGGCGCTGCGGATCACCGCACCGAGGTTGTGCGGGTCCTGGACCTCGTCGAGCACGACGACCAGCGCAGGACCCGCGGCGTCGAGCAGCGTCGTGGCGTCGGCGTAGGCGAAGTCGGACACCCGCGCGCCGACCCCCTGGTGCGTGACCTCGCCGACCGCGCGCCGAAGCTGAGCGTCCCCGACCATGCGAAATCGCACGCCGCTCTCCTCGGCGAGCGTGCGGAGGCGTTGGCGCGCCGGCCCCGGCCGTCGGCTCTTCACCAGCCAGATCTCCTGGATCCGTTCCGGCGAGCCTTTCAGCAGGCCCTCGACTGCATGGATGCCATAGGCCCAACCCATCGGATCACCCGAGCGGCGTGTCGCGGATCGCCTCGAACGCAGCTCCCGGATCGGCGGCCGCGTGGATGGGACGCCCCACGACGAGGTAGGAGGCTCCGGCTCGAACGGCGTCGGCCGGCGTGGCGACCCGCTTCTGGTCATCGGTCGATACGCCGGAGGGCCGGATTCCCGGCGTCACCAGGAGCGCGTCGCTCCCGAACTTCAGCCGCAGGTGTTGCGCCTCGAAGGGCGCGCACACCAGCCCGGCCGCACCCGCTCCGATCGCCACACCGCCGAGCCGCACGACGGTCGACGACATCGCCTCCTGCCGCATGGCGTCGGTGCCCCAGAGCGCCGACATGTCGTCGATGCCGAGGGAGGTGAGGACCGTGACGGCGAGCACGTCGGTGGCGTCGCCGAACCCTTCGACCGCCGCGGCGATCATCGCGGGTCCGCCGGAGGCGTGGACGGTCGCGAGCTCCGGCGCCCATCGGCGCAGCGAGCGGGCGGCGCCCTCGACCGTCGCCGGGATGTCGTGGAGCTTCAGGTCGAGGAAGACCTTGGCTCCGGCGTCGCGGATCGCCGCCATCACCGCGTCACCGCCCGCGTAGTACTGACGCATGCCCACCTTGTACCACCGCGCTCGTGCGCCGAGCGTCGTGATCAACGCGAGGTTCTCCTCGGAGGTCTTGCAGTCGAGGGCGACAATGACCCGGTCTGCACCGATCGTCTGTGTCATGGCTCGTTTCCGGCGATCTCCTCGCGAATTCGCGCGACGATCGACCCGACGGCCTCGTCGCAGGGGAGGAGCGTGTCGTCTTTCGTGCCGCGTCGCCGCATCTCGACCTTGCCCTCGGCGAGGGTCCTGGATCCGATGGTGATGCGGAGCGGGATTCCGACCAGGTCCGCGTCCTTGAACTTGACGCCCGGGCGGGTGTCCCGGTCGTCGATCACGACTTCGATGCCCGCCGCGGCGAGCTCGCCGTAGATGCGCTCGGCCTCGGCGACGACGCCGTCGTCCTTCATCTGGAGCGGGACGACGATGACCTGGAAGGGGGCGAGGGACATTGGCCAGACGATGCCCCAGTCGTCGTGATTCTGCTCGATGGCGGCAGAGAGGATGCGGGTGATGCCGATGCCGTAGCATCCCATGACCATCGGGCGCTCCTGGCCCTCCTCGCCGAGGAAGGTCGCGCCCATCGACTCGGAGTACTTGGTGCCGAGGTAGAATACCTGGCCGACCTCGATGCCGCGGAAGAACTCGAACTCGGCTTCACCACAACGGCCGCACGTGTCTCCGGACCGAGCGAGTCGGACGTCGACGACGGTGGCGGCGGCGGCGTCGCGCGCGAGGTTGAAGCCGGTGTAGTGCTGGTCGCCGGCGTTGGCGCCGATGACCCCGTCGGCCACGGCCACGACGCTGCGGTCGGCGAAGATCGGGCACTCGAGCCCGACCGGGCCGGCGAAGCCGACGGGCGCGTTCGTGATCTCGACGACCTGCTGGTCTCGGGCGAGGTGCAGGGTCTCGGCGCCGACCGCGGCGCGCACCTGGATCTCGTTGACGTCGAGGTCGCCGCGAATGAGCACGGCCACCGGCTGATCGTCGGCGATGAAGAGGATGGTCTTGACGATGGTGTCGGTCGCGACGTCGAGGAAGGCTGCGACCTGGTCGACGGTGTGCGTGTTCGGGGTGTCGACGCGCGTCAGCGGAGCGACAGCCTCGGTGGGTTCGCTGGCGTCGAGGTGGATCTCGGCCTTTTCGACGTTGGCGGTGTACCCGCATCCCGGGCAGCTGACGATCGAGTCCTCGCCGGTCTCGGCGAGCACCTGGAACTCGTGGGAGAGGTTGCCGCCGATGTTCCCGGTGTCGGCCTCGACGGGTCGGTATTCGAGGCCGCAGCGGTCGAAGATCCGGCAGTAGGCGTCGAACATCGTCTGGTAGGACACGCGGGCTGCGTCCTCGTCGACGTCGAAGCTGTATGCGTCCTTCATGATGAACTCGCGGCCGCGCATCAGGCCGGCGCGCGGGCGGAGCTCGTCCCGGAACTTGCTCTGGATCTGGTAGAGGTTGAGCGGGAGCTGGCGGTAGGAGCGGATCTCGCCCCGGACGAGGTCGGTGATCACCTCTTCGTGGGTGGGGCCGAGACAGAAGTCGCCGCCCTTGCGGTCGCGGAATCGGAGGAGCTCGGTGCCGTAGAAATCCCAGCGACCGGACTCCTTCCAGATCGACGCCGGCTGGACCGACGGCAGGAGCACCTCTTGCGCGCCGGAGCGGTTCATCTCCTCACGGACGATCTGCTCGACCTTGCGGACGGAGCGGATCCCGAGCGGCAGGAAGCTGTAGATGCCCGCGGCGAGCTTGCGGACGTAGCCGGCGCGCAGGAGCAGCTTGTGACTGAGGACCTCCGCTTCCTTCGGGGTTTCCTTCAGGGTGGGGAGGAATAGCTGGGACAGTCTCATGGCGTCGATTGACTGGAGGCGTCCGCCGCGCGAGGCTGCGGGGACTGACGGCACGGGTCATAGTGCTTTCGGTCGAAAGTTCCTACCCCTCGTGCACGGCGATTCGGACTTTGGGAGCTTCCCCACAAAATGCCCGCCGGGCCAGGCGCCGCCAGGCACGCCATTTCGGCGCCGCCACATCTTGCGGAGTACACCCGGTACGCCACAACATGTTGTGGTGCCGATCTGTCACACCTGTCGAAGTCTGGCCTCGGCGTGAATCTGTGGGGAAGTTCTTGGGCGTTCCACAATCCGACGACATCCCCCGGCCGCAAGGAGAGGACGCGCGATGTTCGACGCGTTGATCCGGGGAACGGTCGAGGCCGACTTCACGGTCGTCGCCGGAGCGATCGCGCTGCTGGTCGTCGCTGCCACGTGGTGGCTGATCCGGCGGCGATGACTCGCGAAGGGCTCCCGTGGTCGGCGGTCAGCGGCGGACGACGACCCGGTCGAAGTACTCGACGAGTATCTGCGCGTCGGGCCCGACCGACTCGGGGAGTGCCGCGACGCTGACGGTCCGGGCCACCACCTCGACGGGAGCTCCGGGCGAGAACGTCGCGTCGATCCACGCGGCGTCGAATTCGACACCCTGATCGGCCTCGATCCGACATTGGATAGCGCGAACGCCGAGGTCTCCGGCCTCGCGCACCGTGACGAAGACCTCGCGCGCTTCGGTGTCGAGCACCAGGTCGAGCGAGGCGCGCGTGCCAATGTCGATCGCGTCCGCCGAGCCGGGGTCGTGACCGGACACCTCGGCGATGCGCACGGGCTCCGGAGCAGTGACGGGCACTGCGAACGAGTCGACGCGATCTCCCTCGGCCCAGACGAGATAGTTCGCGCGGGGGACGAAGGGAACGGCGGACTCCGGCTCTCCGTAGACGTAGCCGGAGAGCTCGGGCAGGAAGGCCGGCACCGCGCGAGGTTCTGCGGTCAGGCGAGCGCCCGCACCGGAGAGTCCGAGCGTTCCCGCCGACGCGAGCTCGATATCGACCTCGCGCACGGCCGGGCGCTCGAGGTCTTCGATCGCGACGCAACCGGACGGCGCGTCGGGGATCCACAGGTCGAGCGCGCTCATGACGTGTCGGCGGTCGACACCGGAGAAGGCGGCGAAGTGCGCGTCGACGACGACGCGGGCCACGGGGGCTCCCGTCGTCCGGGGGTCGCGGGCGCGGACACGCACGAGATTCAGCTGGCCGACCTCGACGGTGGTCACGTCGGGGCGATCGGTCGTCCGTTCGGCGGCCGGCAGACAGGCGCAGAGCGCGAGTGCCGCCATGACGGCGGTTCTGTTGGGGAGCCGGAGCATCGCGACCAGCGTAGGCGCTACCCGAAACCTGTCAACTCCACGTGGCGCGGAGCGATCGTCCGGTCAGGGGACGACCCGGACCTCGAGTTCTTGTCCGCCGCGGTTGATCGCGAGGCGGATCGACTCCCCGGTCGGGGTCGTGAGAAACACCCGTTCGACCGCCTGGGGCCCGACGGCTGGGTGGGTGTTGATCGCGGTCACGTAGTCGCCCGCGCGGAGGCCGGCGACGGCGGCGGGCCCGGAGACGGCGGTCACGCGGAGCCCGGGGGGCAGCGCGTCGAAGCGCGCCGCGGCGGCGGCGTCGACGGCGGAGTCGAGCGTCCGATACCAGTTGAATCGTTCGACCTGGGCCTCGATCGGATCGAGGGCGGCAAGCTCGTCGGCGAGCGGGCCGGTGGGGCCTCCAGCGAACTCGAAGATCCGTCGATGGTTGTAGACGCCGACGATGGAGGACGCGCTGCCGACCGGCGAATCGAGGTTCGCGTTGAGTTCCTCGGCGAGCCGAAGCGCGACGACGTCGATCGCGTCACCGATCAGGGGTCGTTCGTCCTGGAGCGCCTCGCCGTCGGCAAAGGCGTCGTCCTCGAACTCGACGGACACCTCGGCGAAGAGCTCCCGGGTCGTCAGGTCGCGGACCCGCAGGTAGATCTCCACCTCGGGGGTGAACGAGGACAGCGCTTCGCCGCCCATATCGTCAGGCGTCATCACGGCACGCATCCCGCCTCGCTGCTCGATACGGAGCTCGAGGAGGAGGACGCGGCCGGCGTCGAGTCCGTTGGACATCATCAGTCGGGCGAGCTGCTCGGCGCCGTGAGGCCACGCGGATCCGGGAGCGAGCTCGATCTCCCAGGGAGCCACGACGGGGAGGCCGGCCGCGGCGAGCGCGGAGGCCACCTGGTGGGCGCGCAGGTACGACTCGGCCGAGGTGTGTCCGTAGGAGATGTCGGGCGAAGCCATGACCAGGATCGGGCTCTGGCCGACGGGCACCTGGTCCAGGGAGGATCGGGTTCGTGTCTGGAAGGTGCCGCAACCGACGGCGATCGCGCAAAACGCGATCACGAGCGACAGCGACAGGAACGCGTTCGGGCAGCGGGAACGCGACCAACAAAGTCCACGCGAAGCAGTCATCCACTCACCGATGCTGATGACGAACGATAGAGTTGAGCACCTATAGCAGAAGAGAGCCTGCGACGTCACGCCTCCGCATCGGCGCCGCGGTCGACGGTCAGATCCGGATCGACGGCCGCCGAACGGGAGGTTTCGGCTGCCGCAAAAAAAGCGACGACCGCGCGACGAATCGCGCGGTCGAGTCGGCTATTCGGGACGCGGGGCTACATCATGCCGCCCATTCCGCCCATTCCGCCCATTCCGCCCATTCCGCCCATTCCACCCATGCCGCCCATGCCGCCGGGTGGCATGGCGGGCTCCTTCTGGGGGAGCTCGGCGACGGTGGCCTCGGTGGTGAGGAGCATTCCGGCGGCCGACGCGGCGTTCAGGAGCGCCACGCGCCCGACCTTCGCCGGGTCGAGGACGCCGTCCTCGATGAGGTCGCCGTAGGTGTCCGTGGTGGCGTTGTAGCCGAAGGAGCCCTGGCCCTCGCGGACCTGCTGGACGACGATCGACCCATCGACGCCGGCGTTCTCGGCGATCAGCCGGAGGGGAACCTCGCAGGCCTGCTTGACGAGCTGGACGCCGTAGCGGAGCTCCTCATCGACCTCGAGGTCGTCGAGGACCGCGCTCGCGCGGAGCAACGCGACACCGCCACCGGGCACGATGCCCTCTTCGACGGCGGCGCGGGTCGCGTTGAGGGCATCCTCGACGCGGGCCTTCTTCTCCTTCATCTCGACCTCGGTCGCCGCCCCGACACGGATGACGGCGACGCCGCCGACGAGCTTCGCGAGCCGCTCCTGGAGCTTCTCGCGGTCGTAGTCGCTGCTCGTGTTTTCGATCTGGCGGCGAATCTGTGTGACACGGTCGCCGATGGCGTCTTCGGAGCCGGCGCCGTCGATGATGGTGGTCGCGTCCTTGGTCAGCTTGATCTTCTTGGCTCGACCGAGGTCGCTGATGGTCACGTTCTCGAGCTTGAGGCCGACCTCCTCGCTGATGACGGTGCCGCCGGTGAGGACGGCGATGTCCTGAAGCATGGCCTTGCGGCGGTCACCGAAGCCGGGCGCCTTGACGGCGGCGATCTGGAGGACGCCGCGGAGCCGGTTGACGACGAGGGTGGCGAGGGCCTCACCCTCGACGTCCTCGGCGATCAGCAGGAGCCGCCCGTTCTGCTTGGCGAGAGCCTCGAGCACGGGGAGGAGGTCCTTGAGGTTGGAGACCTTCTTGTCGTGGAGCAGGACGAAGCAGTCCTCGAGGACGCACTCCATCGTCTCCTGGTCGGTGGCGAAGTACGGCGAGAGGTAGCCGCGGTCGAACTGCATGCCCTCGACGACCTCGAGTTCGGTCTCGAGCCCCTTGGCCTCTTCGACGGTGATGACGCCTTCCTTGCCGACCTTGTCCATCGCGCCGGCGATGATCTCGCCGATGGTCGGGTCGCTGTTCGCGGAGATGGTGCCGACCTGGGCCACTTCCTTGGTGGACTCGATCGGCCGGGCGAGCTTGCCGAGCTCGGTGGTGATGGACCCGACCGCGAGGTCGATGCCGCGCTTGAGCGCCATCGGCGCATGGCCGGCGGCGACGTACTTCACGCCCTCTGCGAAGAGCGAGCGGGCGAGGACGGTGGCGGTGGTCGTTCCGTCGCCGGCGATGTCCGAGGTCTGCGTGGCAGCCTGGCGGATCATCTGGGCGCCCATGTTCTCGAACTTGTCTTCGAGCTCGATCTCCTTGGCGACGGTGACGCCGTCCTTGGTGACGGTGGGGGCACCGAAGCTCTTCTCGATGACGACGTTGCGCCCCTTGGGGCCGAGGGTGGTCGTGACGGCCTCCGAGAGGAGGTTGACTCCGCGCAGCATGCGCTTGCGCGCAGCCTCGTCGAACAGGATCTGCTTGGCCATTCGCTGAATCTCCGAAGCGGGTTTCTGGTAAGGGATACCGGGGGTTCCGGTCATCTGTGGGCAATCGGTCGGCGTATGTAGGCACGCTCGCATCGGTGTCAAAGGGATCGTTTGCGTTCGGGGGATCCCGCCTTGACATCGGCAGACCCCGCGTCCATAGTCCCGCCCTCGCGCGCCGGCCCCCGCCGGCACGCCCACCCTGCACCCAGACCACGATGGCACGCGTCACCGTCGAAGACTGCCTCGAGAAGGCCCAGAACCGCTTCGCGCTCGTCCACCTGGCGACCAAGCGCGCGCTGCAATTGCGCAAGGACGCCGAGCCCCTCGTCGAGTCGGCGAACAAGGAGTGCGTGACCGCGCTTCGCGAGGTCGCCGACTCGAAGATCACCTTCGACGTGCCGGTGGAAGACGTCCTGACCGGGAAGATCCACAAGAAGGAGAGACGCCGCGGCGGCCGGCGGCGGCGCTGACGCCATGATCCTCCGGACCATGCTCCGGACCTTCCTCCTCATCGGGGCGGCCCTGGTCTTCGCCAGCAGTGCCGTCGCCCAACCCCGGGCCATGGACCTCTGGGTCCCGCTCGTGGACGAGACCGCCGAGGTCGACCGCGCGCTCGTCGAGCAGGTCTTCGCCGAGGTCCTGGCCAGTGCACCAGACACGGTGCACATCGTGGGCGTTCAGGGAATCGAAGACGCCATCGGCCGGTCGGGCTTCGCCCTGCCCCGCTGCTTCGAGGGCGTCGACGTGTGCACGACCCCCGTCGAGGCGGTCGTCCGGGCCCTCGGCGCAGACCGCGTTCTCTACGCGCTCGCGCGCGAGGGAGGGACGGTGATCGAGCTGACCGTCCTGGACGTCGAGCTCGACCGCACGACCACGTACGAGGTCCGCGCGCCGAACCTCCGACAGGCCGTGTTCGCGGCCATCGGCGCCGTCACCGACGCCAGCGGCACACTCTCGCTGGGCTCGGAGCCCCAGGGAGCCCGCATCTTCCTCGACAACACGCTGATCGGCGTCACGCCCTACGAGTCGACGTTGGGGGTGGGCAGCTACTACCTTCGACTCGAGCTCGACGGGTATTTCAGCTTCGGCACCCACATCGAGGTGCGAGCCGGCGACTTCCGGGAGCAGACGATCGCGCTCGAGCGCCGCTACGCCGACGTGACGATCGCCTGCGCGGCTCCCGGCGCCGAGGTCGTTGTCGACGGAGACCACGTATACCCCGTGGGCGAGCCGATGCACCTCGATCCGGGGACGCGACAGGTGCGTGTCCGGGCGCCCGGGCACGACTCGGACGAGCGCGTGCTGGAGTTGATCGCGGGCGAGAGCCGCAGCTACGACGTCGCGCTGGTCGAGTCGGCGGAGACGATCGCGCGGCGGCAGTACGAGACGATCCTCGCACGACCGTTCGTCGTCCGACTCGGGGCTGCCGGTGCACTGTACGCGGGCGATTGGGCAGGAGCGTCGGGAGACGGCGTGACCGTCGGATGCGATTCCTCGGCGACCGGGGCGTGCACGGAACAGGAGAGCAGCGGAACCCTCGGGGTCGCGTTCGACCTCCTCTACGATTGGCGATGGGCGGAGGTCGGGCTCGTCGGCATCGGATACCATCGCCTCGGGCTCCGGAACTCGCCGAGTCTGTCGCTGACCGACGGGCGCACCGCGGACGATGCGCGCCACGGCCGTTCCCTGTCTGTGACCCTGCCGTCGGTCGGCGGCCGATGGCAGATCGACGAGCGCCTCGCGGTCGCGGGTCGCACTGGAGCGCGCCTTCAGTTCGACCGGGTCGGCGCGGCGGTCGAGGACGATGACGTGCAGCTGTCGCGAACGTATACGACGTGGGAACTCTCGGCGGAGTGCCGCTATCACCTCTCGGCGCGTCTGTTCGGATTCGCCGAGCTGTCCGCGGGCTTCCCGCTCGGCGGCGGCGCAGACCGCGCACGCCTCGGCGGCCAGCTTGGCGTCGGGTTCAACCTCGACGATCCCTTCGGGCTCGACGATGCGCTCGACGACCGGTTCCGCCGACGTGACGACGCCGACGCCGACGCCCCATCGGAGCTCTGATGTCCCGCCGTCTCGCATCGGTCCTCGTCTTCGTCTGCCTGCTCCCGCTGGGGGCGTCGGCGTCGGGACAGAGCCCTCCGGACGCAGCGGACCCCTGGGAGATCGCGCGGGAGCACTATCGCAACGAGGACTTCGACCGAGCGATCCCGTTCATCGCCGAGGCGATCCAACGGGAGCCGCTGAACCCGCTCTACTACCTGGGCCTGGCCCGAGCCGAGTATTGGCGGGGCAATCACGACGCTGCGGTCTACTACTACGACATCTACCTGGTCGAGCTGGTCGACCGGCTCCCGGCGGAGCTGCCACGCCAGAACCGTGTCGATCGGGTCCACGAGGAGCGGGACTCGGCCAACTCGGAGCGAGAGGATCCGGCGGCGCCGGTCGTTCCCCCGGTCGCGCAGGAGCGGGCCCGCGAACTCTTCGTAGAACGTCTCGATGTGGGGCCGATACTCACGGACACGGGCGGTGGCGCGCTGTCGCTATTCGAGGGCATGCTCCGCTCAGGATACGCGAGACCCGACATCGTCGGGCTGCGAACCCAGCTCGCCGACGCGCTGCTTCGGGAGGCCGACGCGCTCCTGGACGACCGACGGGCACGCATGCCGAGCCTGGCGTTGACGGCCTGGGACACGCAGCGGCAGCGATACGCGGAATGGCTGGAGTTCGGCGGACACCCGATCGTCGCTCCGGCTCCGGTCGAGGCTCCGACCGACGCGGCACCGGCTCCGGCGGGACCCGAGGCGACGACCGAGACCGTGCCGACCGACGTGACCGCCGGCGAGCCGGTGACCGCGCCCCTGCCGGTGACGATCGTCGATCGCGTCCGGGCGCGGCTCGCAACGTGCGAGGCGCAGATTCAATACCTCAACCTGAATCACGCACGCGCGCACGACTCGTTCGCCCAGGCCCTGTCCCTCGATCCCGACTCTCTCCCAGCGCAGATGGGCCGGCTGAACGCGATGGTTCAGCTCGGCCGGGGCCGCACCCCGGAGGCGACCGAGGCGCTCCAGGAGCTGGCGGAGGGGCTCGTTGCGAATCGGCCGACGGAAACGCAGACGGTCGACATCTACCGCGCGGCGTTCGCAGCGAGTGCGGGCGAGCACGCCCGAGCGGCCGAGCTGCTCGCGGGAGTGCTGGGAATCCCGAACGGCGAAGCGACCGAGTCTCGCTGAAGGAAGGTCTGCCGGTCCCTACCGACGGGGAGGTTGGTCGGCGAGCCCTGGTCTGCCTCGGGACAGGTCCGTATCAGCGGGTGTTGACCAATTCGCGGCCATCCGCCTCGCCCGTCGGATCGCTTCGACCTGGTCAACACCGTCTCAGGCGCTTCCCTCTCGGGTCACCAGCGCATGCAACACGGCGACACCGAAGCCAGTGCCACCCTTGTTGATGTACTCCCAATCGGACTCGGTCATCGCCGGGCCGGCGAGATCGATGTGTGCCCAGGCGTGGTCACCGACGAAGCGCTTGAGGAAGAGCGCGGCCGTGATCGCGCCACCCCACCGGACGCTGCCGATGTTGCGAACGTCGGCGAAGTCGCTCTTCAGGTACTCCTCGGCCCGCGGGGTCAGCGGGAGACGCCACATCAGCTCGTCGACCTCGTCGGCGGCGGAGAGGATCGACGCGGCGAGCGCATCTTCGTTGGAGAACAGGCCGGCGGTCTCGGTTCCGAGGGCGACGACGCAGGCCCCGGTGAGGGTGGCGAGGTCGACGATGATGTCGGGCTCGAGCTCGCAGGCGTAGCTCAGCGCGTCGGCGAGGATGAGTCGTCCTTCGGCGTCGGTGTTGAGCACCTCGACGGAGATGCCGCCGTAGCCGGTGATGATCTCGTTGACCTTGTACGCGTCGCCCGAGACCAGGTTCTCGGCGGCCGGGACGATGAAATGGACTTCGACGCCTTCGGGGCGAGTTCGACCGACGGCCTCGGCGGCGCCGAGCACCGCGGCGGCGCCGCCCATGTCGAGGTGCATGTTGAGCTGGTGCGGCATCACCTTGATCGAGTAGCCGCCCGAGTCGTAGGTCACCCCCTTTCCGACGATGGCGATCTTGCGTCGGATCGGCCCGTCGGCGCGGTAGGTGAGGTGCAGAAGCTGGGAGTCCTGCGCGCTGCCGCGTCCGACCGCCAAGAGCAGGTTGAACCCGCGGGCGGTGAGCTCGTCTTCGCCGAGGATCTCGCATTCGAGGCCGTTGCGCTCGGCGATGTCACGCGCCTGGCTCGCGAGCCAGACCGGGGTACACCGGCCGGGATGCTCATTCGCCAGGTCGCGTCCGACGCAGATCGCCTCGGCGACGTGGCGTGCCTCGTCGACACCGGGTCCCTCATCGCTCCGACAGACGATCCCGACGGTCGCGAGGCTGGGCACCTTCTCGTCTTCGGGCTTCTTCGAGCGGTAGCGATCGAACGCGTAGCCGGCGAGGTAGGCACCCTCGCCGGCGAACCGGGCTCGCGCGCGGCTGTTGACGCCCGTGATGGCCGCCGACTTCACACGCAGCTGTCCGGCGAGCGCCACCGTCCGGGCGCCGACCTTCCGATAGGCGGTCGCGGGCGGCGATGGGCCCACGCCGACCAGCGCGAACCACTTCGGCCCGTCTGGGTCACCGCTGACGGCCACGTTGTTTCCCTCGTCGCCGTCGAATCCGACCCGCGCCGCCTCCGCGACCAGACGCTGTGCAACATCGAGCGGGACGTCGAGGTCGCCCGGTGACCGGTCGAACGGCTTGGTAGCAGCGACGGCCACGAGGTCGGTGTCGTCGGTGACCTCGGCCCAGGCTTCGATCTCGATTCGCATCAGCTCTCCGTTTCGGCGCGCCGCGACCGCGCGGCTGGCGAATCGTCGTCGCGCGGGGGCGGGAATTCAAGGGTCTTGGGCCCCCGACGCGCCGCTTCCGTCGGGCGGTGACCTTTGCATCCACCCTGCCGCCACGGCGGCCTCGACGAATCCCTCGACCTCGGCCCAGCTCGGGTCCGCGTCGACGGTCCACAGCTCGGTCGGGGCCTGGACGTCGGGAGCCACGGCGCGCCGGATCTCGTCGAACCGGATCGTGACGGACATGCCCCGCGCCGGGTCCTGCCAGGTCACGTAACCCGCGCGACCGCGGCGGTGGACCTCCAAGCGCGCGCCCGACGGGGGCGGGAGGTCGGCAACGGGGACCCCCGGGCAGAGGCCGGCGTCTCCCGTGGCGGCCACGAGCCGGCCGGCGTCGAGACGCACTTGCGCGAGCACGGAGTCGACCGCCGAGAAGGCGAGCGCGTCGGCGCGACGATGAACCCCGTCGATGCGCGTGGCGTCGGCGAAGCGTTCGTCGATCGCCACGTAGGCGAGGTCGCCGACCCGAACGACTTCGCGTGTCCTCACCGCGGGCCGACCGTCGGGCCGGCGCGTCTGGAGAACCCGGCGCGCGGAGACATCACCCTCGCGGTCGCGGCGCCAGAGGTGCTCCTCGACGCTCCGCTCCGGTGGCACGCCGGGAGCCTTGCGGACGACCTCGATGCGCGCTTCGACGCTGAGCGGTCCCCGGCGCGGCAGTGGCGCCCGACAGGTGGCCGGCACGCGGCCGCCGATGGCCCGGGCGACGCCGATCGAAGCCTCGTGGACATCGAGCGCCGCTGCGGAGCCGGCACCGCGGACCGGAGCCACCGACTCGTCGGGAACGAGCGCGCAGCCGGCGACGAGCGCGAGGTAGGCCAGGACCGACGGGAGCCCGTGTTTCCGCCGACGGAGCTTCGCAGTGATCTCGCGACGTGCGCGCAGGCGCGTCGGCTCGAGGCGCCCGCCGCCGCGCGGGTTCGAACTCATCCGCCGGCGCGGCAGAGCGGGCCGGGCAGACACGACGGGCCGACGCCGACATCGCAGCAATCCTGGCCTTCGGCGCATTCGTCGGCCGACTCGCATCCGCGCACGCAGAGGGGCGGGGCGAATCCGAAGTCGGCGCACGCGTTGCCTTCGCCACACTCGGCGTCTTCGACACACTCCAGGGTGCAATACCCGCCTGGGACCTGGCGCAGGCAGTACTCGGCCTCGGCGCACTCTTCGTCGCTCGCGCAGGGTTCACCGACCGTGGGCTCGTCGTCGCCGCCCCCGCCGCCGTCTGGCGCGACGCAATTGGCAACCAGCCCGTCGGGGACGCAGGCGGCGCTCTCGCCGAGGGTGCAGCACTCGTATCCGGTCCGGCATTCGTCGCCGGCGGCGCATCCGGCCATGCAGAGGCCGCCGACGCTGGTCGCGACGCAGAGCGCGTCGGACTCGCAGTCGTCGATGCCTTCGGCGCACACGGCCGAGCAGTAGCCGCCCACGAAGCCACGCGACTCCACGAGACATTGCGCCGTGAGGTCCTCCGCCGCGGTGCAGGCCGCCCCGTCGGTGCACGGCGCTCCGTAGTTGGGTTCGTCCGGCGGTGCGGTGTCCACGCCGGTATCGGCGTCGGATTCGACGTCGGCGTCGGCGCCAGCGTCGGTCCCCGCGTCCGCACCGCCGTCGGCGGGATCAACCCCGGTGACGACGGCGTTGCAGATGTCGATAACGGTTCCGTCCTCACCGGTCGCGGGCGCGCAGTCGTACCCGTTGCGGCACTCCGACTCGTCGGCACAGACCGCGGCGCACACGTTGCCGCCGGGGGAAGGGACGCAGACGGTCTCTCCAGGGCACCCGCTGCTGCTGGTGCAACCAACGGTGCAGTACCCCCCGGGGAATTCGGAGAGGCACTGCGCGCCGGCGAAACCGCACTCGCCAGCGTCGTCGCAGCCCACACCGATGACGCTGGGCGCGATCCCGAGGGCGCTCTCGTCGGTGCCGCAGGCGGCGACGAGAGCGAAAGCGAGAGCGAAAGCGGCGGCGAGAAGCGGGGCGTAACGTGGCATGACGTTGGTCGTCTCGGAGAGGCGGGGTCGCGCGTCACGGTGCTGGAGTTCGGATCCGAAATCAAGGCCGGCCCCACGGGGTTTCACGTTGACCTTCCCCGGGCGCGTGGCTAGAAGCGTGCCCCTCGCAGTCACCCCTGTGCGGCATCGCCGCCGCCCACCGACTCCAGCCCTGCCTGATGCGCGCCCCGAAGTACGTGATCGGCCTTCTTCTTTCTCTGGCACTGTCCTGCACGAATGCAGATGCCCTCCCCGAGACGACGGGGCCCGGTGCGCCCACGGCGGAAGGAGTCGCAGCTGCGGAACCGGTCCCGGCGGAGCGGGCTTCGTCCGAAACGCAGAACGGAGTGCCGACCGAGGGTTCTGGCGTGGCGACTCGCGCCCAGGAGTCGCGATATCCAGCGTTGATGTTCGACCTGCTCGACGCGCCCGAGCAAGCGACGTTCAGCCGCCTTGCGGAGTCGGAGCTCTGCCCGTGCGAAGGCACGGTCGCGAGTCTCGACACGTGCCTGCGCAGTCTGGAGACGAGCTGCGAGCTCGCACTGCAGGGTGCGGTGATCATGATGCGGATGATCAAGGAGGGTTCGGACGAGGTCGAGATCACCGACGCGGTGCAGTCGCACATCGCCAACGCGCGGCGGATTCACGAGTTCGACCTCGAGGGCGTGCCGTGGCGCGGCGCCGAGACCCCGGCGGTGACGTTGGTCTGCTTCTCGGACTTCGAGTGCCCGCATTGCCGCGAGTTCGCGGAGACGTTGCACACTGTCGAGCAGACGTACCCGGACACGGTTCGCATCTATCACAAGCAGTTCCCGCTCGGTCAGCATCGGAACGCACTCGTCGGGGCGCTGGCGGCGCTCGCTGCCCATCGCCAGGGCCAGTTCTCGGCGTTCCATGACGCGCTGTTCGCCCGCCAGGCAGAGCTGCGGGCGGCCGAGGATCCGCGACCCCTGATGTTGGCGGTCGGAGAGTCGATCGGCCTGAACATGGAGCGTTTTCTGACCGACCTGCAGGACCCGACGCTCCGGACCGAGCTGGACCGCGATCACGCCGAGGGGGTCGCCGCCGGCATGATGTCGACGCCGACTCTCTTCTTCGACGGCGTCATGGTGCAGGGGGGCTACGAACTGGAGGCCCTGAGCGGGCGAATCGATGCCCGGCTCGCGGCACGCACCGCGGAGTGACCCGCCTGGCAGTCAGTCCGGGGCGCCGGCCACGATCCAGTCGACGATGTCGCGCAGCTCGGCATCGGTGAGGGGCGGCAGGTCTGCCCACGGCGGCGGCATCTCGGTGAGGTAGCGATCCGGGTAGCCGGGGATCAGTTTCTCGACGAGGTACGACTCGGCGGGGTGGTGGGGGACGACGTATCGCCGCCGGGAGTATGCGCGGACGGGCTCTTCGAGCAGGGTCTGCCGGTCGAATCCGGGCAGGGTCGAGGCCGGATCGAAGTGGCAGGGACATCTGGGGATCAGGATCGATTCGATCGCGCCCCATCGCGGTTCGGCGGGGGTCGGATCGGCGTCTTGATCGTCGGCGGCCCGGATCGGGTAGACGGGCGCTTCGACCTCAGTCGCGGACTCGCCCCAGACCGAGATCAGCAGGCCGTCGCGGACCTCGAGCGTCCAGGTCAGACCGGGGCGCAACGCGCCGGCGGGTTCGACGACGATGAGCGGGCCGAGGGGGTCGTAGCGGGCTTGGCCGGGCACGGTGAGCGGGCCGGACTCGAAGCGAAACGCCCGGTCGATCGCGGATCGGCGGACGTCGAGCCAGGTGGACAACTCGATGGTCCAGCGGGGGTGGGCTTCGGCGACGAGCGATCCGTCCGGCGGGTCGAATGTCGCGAGATCGAGGCGAGGGGCGTCCACGGGAGCCCGCGACGACGGCTCCGAGACGCATCCGAGCGCGTAACCCCCTGTTATCGCGGCGAAGATCATCACTCTGGTCAAATCCATCCGAGGCGGCGACAATCCTTGACGCTTAGACCGTGCTAATGGCATAGACCCCGGGTGTTCTTCATCGTGGGTGGGCCGGATTCCCAGCCCCTCGACGTCACGTTACCACCGGACGCCATCTCAACCGAGCAGGAGCGCTCCATGTCATCGTCTCCCCGTACTTCCTGGACGAACTCGGCCTTCCTCGCCGTCCTCGCCATTTTGGCGCTGGGCGTGGTGTTGGGAGGCTGCCGTCAGTGGCCTGATTGCAAGAAGGACGAGCACTGCACGAAATACGAGCAGAGCACGCCGCACGGCACGCCGTACTGCGTCGACCGGATCTGCCGTGAGTGCATCGACGACGGCAACTGCGGGTTCTGCGAGCAGTGCGCGGGCAACTCCTGCATGCACATTCCGGGTTGCTGCGGCGACGACAGCGACTGCACGGCGCCGATGATCTGCCGTGACGGGCGCTGCGGCCCCGAGTGCTTGAGCGACGCCGAGTGCGAGG
>PVBE011169626.1_pt1 | contig 17688 bp, 14 predicted proteins | sample 1631181 | NCBI WGS metagenome assembly PVBE01 (sample SAMN08397723, study PRJNA350692) | Marine metagenome, whole genome shotgun sequencing project. | isolation source: water | place: Pacific Ocean | collected 2012-04 | reverse complement strand
GTACGGCAACAACCCAGCGTCGGAAGTGACCTTGGAACCGTGGAATTCCAGCTTCAGCCGACGGTCAAAATCCAGCCTCAGAACACCATCTTTTGAGTCACCCATCGGGTGAGCCATATCAACACCCCAAATCCGCCTATAACGTCATGATTCTTATAGCAGAATCCGGGGACTATGTCGTTAAATCACGACGTCATCTGGGCAATGCGGGCTTAAGTCAATGTTAGGCTTGGAGAATCCGACCATGAGCGACCTGATGACGACGAGCGAGGTTGCGGGCTATCTGCGCATCAAGGAGCGCAAGGTCTACGATCTGGTCCGCCAGGGTAACATTCCGTGTTCGCGCAAAGCCGGAAAGTGGCTATTCCCTAAGGCGCTCATCGACCGCTGGATTTTGCTGGGTGTCGCCTCGACCGACATCGCCATGGCGCCGGTGCCGGCGATCGTTGCCGGCAGCCATGACCCCTTGCTCGACTGGGCTGTGCGCGAAAGTAATTGCGGTCTGGCTATTCTGGCGGGCGGCAGCATGGATGGTCTGGCGCGTATCGGTGCCGGCGAAGCGGCAGCCTGTGGCACCCATATGCGTGATCCCGAAACCGGTACGTATAACGTGCCGTGGGTGCGCTGCGCGCTCGGCAGCCGCGACGTCGTGGTGATCCGCTGGGCGCAACGCCAGCAGGGTCTATTGGTGGCCGCCGGTAATCCGCTCGGTCTAACCGGTATTGCCGACCTTGGTGGTAGTGGTGAAGGCAAGCCGCGAGCCAGACCACGGGTTGGTCAGCGTCAGGAAGGGGCGGGTAGCCAAATGCTGTTGCGTCAGCTGCTGGTTGATGCCGAGATCGCACCGGACGAAGTCGACCTGGTGTCGCCGCCAGCCCGCAGCGAGGACGACCTGGCCGCGTTGATCGCCGACGGCAAGGCTGACGCCGGCGTCGCCATCGCCGCGGTGGCCCGCTAACACCGGCTGAATTTTGTGCCGCTGGCCGACGAATGCTTCGATCTGGTGATCCGCCGCCACGACTTCTTCGAGCCGCCGTTGCAAACGCTGCTGGCGTTCGCGCGTAGCGCGGCCTTCCGGAACCGCGCTGGCGAACTCACCGGCTACGATGTTAGCGATTTTGGGCAGGTGGTTTGGAACGGGGATTAGCGGTTCCGGTTTTCGGTTTGTCAGATAAGGGCGGCGGCGGTTTGGGGGCGGCCGGCTTGTCCCGCGGGTGCGGCCCTTTGATGTTGGCCCAGCCAATGACCCGGCCGCGGTGGGCCAGCACCGTGTCGGGTATCTCTATTCCGGACCGCGAGGCAGTATCCTGGTTTATGACGACGTAGGACGGCTCGGCCGGTTGCATCTGTGTTCGGGATGCAGTCGGTTCTTGCAAAATAAGTGCCACCAAACGGCCGATCTGCTGTCCCGTGCCGTAGGAGTCGGTAATGATTGCTGCCAAGGCGCCGTGCACAACGGTATCTTCGTCACTACCGAAAACCGTTAGATTCGCCGCCTCGGCAGCGGCAATAATCTGCTCGACCGGCGCCTCGGGAAAAATCCGTTTGTCGAGAAGGACCACTGTTTGATCCGGTGCGTAACTGTTGATTCGCGCACTGATCGTGCTGTTTTCGACCGAGACTGGCAATTGCTCGATGATGAGGTTGATGCTGCGGGCGAACGCGATCGTTGACCGTATTGCCTCTTCGTCCGCCTGATCGTCGACACCGACCGGTATGGCGACGGTGCGCACATTAGGCACGACTTCGCGAATGAGTGCCAGTTGGGTGTCGTAGCGCTCCGCGTTGATGATCCCGGTAACCGAGCGCGCCTTGCGCTTACGCCGTAAATCCTCGGCAGTTGCCGGGCCGATGCCGGCGACGACCAGGGGAACACGTAGCCGTTCTGCCACCGCGATACGCGCCGAGGGCTCGGTGAGCGCGACGATTATTTTCGCACCTTCACGTTCAAACAATCTGACGATTTCGGCCGCCTTTACGGCATTGGCCTGGGCATTCTCAAAGCGCAGGCGAACCGTATCGCCGTCACGGTGACCGGCCTCGCGCAGGGCGTCTATTATACCCGTGTACAACGCATCAATCGACGCGTCGCGGACAATCGCAGTGACCGCGATGAAGGGCAGCGTGTCTTTTTCTTCAGTGGTTTGCGCGGCGACGAAGGCAGCCGGTAACGCTATTAACACGGCGGCGACGGACAATATTCGTAATCGCAGTCGATGCGCAGACAAGGTCAAGTTTCCTGTTATTAGGTTCTGACGGGTAGAGCAAAGGTGGTGCCGGGGTCAATAGGCACCCCTAATTGGGGCTCTGCGAAATGGATGTTGGCCGTTTATGGTAAGGTTATCGATAATCTTCTGGGCGGCTAGACCCGCCAGCCAGGTGATAAATTTGCTGTCGAAATCGGCGACAGCGCGCCCGCACTGACCAGCGCCGCACCAAACTTACCCATTGGGGTGAATCATACGAATACAAGCAAAAACACGCATAATTAACGTTATTTTACGTTATCGTAACAAACATCATTACACAGCATATTGCAAGAAAAGCCACGCTTTTATCCCGCAGTCTTGCCGGGCGCGGTCCCGGTAACCTAGTTTGTGGTGGTGATGGCGTTAGTAGGGACAAACCATGGCTGAGCATGACCCTGGCGGAGCCGGTCCGAACGGGCAGATTGCCGGTATTCTGCTCGCCGGCGGCCAGTCCCGGCGCATGGGCGGTGGCGATAAATGCCTGCAAGTTCTGGGTGGCCGGCCTATCTTAGCCCACATCGTTGAACGCGCAGCCCCCCAAGTTACGCAGCTGGTGGTCAACGCCAACGGTGATCCCGAAAGATTTGCCCAATTTGGTCTGCCCGTCGCCGCCGATACGGTCGGAGGTTATGCTGGGCCGCTGGCCGGCGTACTAACAGGCATGGAATGGGCCGCGGCCAACGCCCTCGAATGCGACTGGGTGGCAACTTTTGCGAGCGATGCGCCATTTTTCCCAGTCGATTTTGTCAAGCGGTTGTCTGCGGTGATTGCCGACGGTAGCGGCGATATGGCCGGCACGGTAAGTGGCGGGCGGCGTCACCCGGTATTTGGCCTGTGGCCGGTCGCCTTGCGTGCTGAACTCCGCGCTGCGCTTACTGAACGGGAAATTCGAAAAGTGGACGACTGGACTAAGGGTTACAACCTTAAAGAGGTTGAGTTTGACGTCGATACAATTGATCCTTTTTTCAGCGTTAACCGGCCCGAAGACCTGGTTACTGCCGAGTCGTTGTTAACCGATTAGAAGTTCTCTAATTGGTTGTTCAATGTTCGTTGACTTCGGTTTCTAAACCGTCTTATATCCGCCGCTGTAAGAACGGCGCGAGGTTGAAAGACTAGTGCGCCGCCGCCGCGAAGGCACATTACCTGGCGGTGTGTAATAAATGCGGTCCGAGGGAGGGGAGGAGAGACGGGAGCAGCGTTCGGGAAAACTGATGTAACGTACTTTCCGGCCGGGCAGGAGCCAAACAAATGGACCGCCCGCTCTCAAAAATTGTACCCAATAAAACTCAGAAGAGGCCCGACCGTGAAAACGGCCGGGTCTTTTTCTTTGTGGTTACCCTATTTTTTGCAGATTTTCGTCGTTGTCGACGGCCAGTCCGGTCTTACGCGCCCGCTCGCCACGCCGGGATGCTAGGCAACATGCCCTGGGTCCGGTCCGCCAACGATCGCTATCAACAGTGCATCTGGCGTTTCGGTTGTACACCGAAAGCCCCGGTAGACATCGGTCAGCACGTTGACGATATCGCCAGGCTCGAGAACTGTCGAGTGCTCTATGTTGCCCTCCAGCCAGTAAATCTCCCACGCGCCACGGATCGGAATGAACACTTCTTTGGTTAGATGTGCGTGTAGGGCTGAGTCGCTACTGTTGGTGGCGCGATTATAAGTTACGGCAAAGCCATAGGCCGGCGACGCGATTTTGGGTGCGAGCGCTGGATCGTCGATATTTTCGGTGACGCCCATACCGACCACGTTGATGATCTCGCGTTCGTGGCCGGGAGCCGTTGGTTCAGAAAAACCAGACCGGACCCCATTGACGTTTTTTCGCGGGCGCGTCTTTTGGCCTCCATCTCTGCGACTGAAATTTTCGGTGCGTCCACCGCTACTCCCTCCCCCCTTTTTTTTTATTACTATCTGATTTATCCGCCTGCGGTCTCCACCTTGGCTGCGCAGAATTTGAACTCAGGAATTTTGCCCCACGGATCGAGCTGCGGATTGGTTAGCAGGTTGGCCGCCGCCTCGGCGAAGCAGAACGGGATGAACACCATGCCCACCGGAACTTCGCGGTCGGCGCGCGCCGCCAGTTCGATGGCGCCGCGCCGGGTGGTGACGCGGATAGCGCCGCCGGGTTCGACCGCAAGCCGGCGCAATTCACGCGGATGCAGCGTGGCCACTGCTTCGGGCTCGAGATTGTCGAGCACCGTCGCTCGGCGGCTGATGGCGCCGGTATGCCAGTGCTCGAGCATACGCCCGGTGGTCAGCACCATGGGATAGTCGTCGTCGGGAAGTTCGTCCGGTGGCAGCACGTCGGCAGGCACGAACTTGCCGCGGCCCGACGGAGTTGGGAAGCCAGCGGCGAACATGATCTCCTGGCCCGGTTGGTCTTCCACTTCGCAAGGGCAGGTAACCGCGTCCTCGCGCTGCAGACGTTCCCAGGTGATGCCGTCGATCGAGTTCATTGCCTGACGCAACTCGCCGAACACTGCATCAACGCCGCCGTAATTCCAGCCGAGGCCGAGGCGTTTGGCGAGCTCCTGGATGATCCACCAGTCCTGGCGGGTGTCGCCGGGCAATGGTAACGCCGGCCGGCCGATCTGCATCTGGCGGTTGGTGTTGGTGATGGTGCCGGATTTTTCTGGCCAGGCGGAGGCGGGAAGAATGACGTCTGCATGGGCTGCGGTCTCGGTGAGGAAGATTTCCTGCACCACGAGATGATCCAAGGCGGCGAGGCCCTTGCGGGCATGGTGCTGGTCGGGGTCCGACATGGCCGGGTTTTCACCCATGACGTACATGGCGCGAATATCTCCGGTGCGTGCGGCGTCCATGATCTCGACCACCGTCAGCCCAGCGTTGGGGTTGAGGCCGTCGACCCCCCATAAATCCTCGAAGCGTTTACGCGCGTCAACGTTGGTCACCGCCTGATAGTCAGGATAGAACATGGGGATAAGGCCGGCGTCGGACGCACCTTGCACGTTGTTCTGGCCGCGTAGCGGGTGCAAGCCGGTGCCGGGGCGGCCGACCTGGCCGGTGAGCAGCGCCAGCGAAATTAGGCAGCGCGCGTTATCGGTGCCGTGCACATGCTGGGAAATACCCATGCCCCAAAAGATGATCGACCTCTCGGCGGTGGCGTAGATGCGGGCCACGGTGCGGATAGTCCCGGCGTCAATGCCGCAAACTTCGGCCATTTTCTCGGGCGGAAAGGCAGCCACCTTCGCTTCGAGTGCCTCGAAGTTTTCGGTGTAGCTGGTGATATATTGCTCGTCGGCGAGCCCTTCTTCGAGGATGGTATGCATCATTGCGTTTAGCAGCGCCACATCGGTACCGGGCTTGAACTGCAGATAGTGGTCGGCATGGCGGGTTAGCGCGTAGCCGCGCGGGTCCATGGCGATCAACGTCGCACCGCGCTTGGCCGCCTGTTTTAGGTAGGTCGCGGCGACCGGGTGGTTTTCTGTCGGCCGCGTGCCGATAACGAGAATGCAGTCGGAATCCTCCGCCGCGGTAAACGGTGCAGTAACTGCGCCCGAGCCGATGGTTTCCATCAGCGCCGCCACCGACGAGGCGTGGCACAGCCGCGTGCAGTGATCGACATTGTTGGTCTTGAAGGCGGTGCGAATTAGCTTCTGGAACAGATAGGCTTCTTCGTTCGAACCCTTGGCCGAGCCGAAGCCGGCGATGGCGTGGCCACCATGCCTGCCGGCAACTTGGCGCAGGCCGTTGGTGGCGGCGTCGAGCGCTTCTTCCCAGGTCGCTTTGCGGAAATGGCTCGACGGGTCGGCGGGGTCAACCTCGTCGTTCCAGCGCTTGCCGACGCCCTCCTTACGGATCAGTGGTGTGGTCAGTCGGTGCGGATGGCTCACATAGTCAAAACCGAAGCGACCCTTGACGCACAGCCGGTTCTCGTTTGCCGGGCCGTTACGGCCCTCGACCTTGAGGATGCGGTCGTCCTTGATGTGATAGGTGAGCTGACAGCCGACGCCGCAATAAGGACAGATGCTGTCGACGGTATGATCGGCGATGGGTTTGGCGACGCCAGCCTTATCGATCATAGTTGCGGGCAGCAGCGCACCAGTGGGGCAGGCCTGCACGCATTCGCCGCAGGCGACACAGGTAGATTGCCCCATGGGATCGTCGAAGTCGAAGACGATCTTGGTGTCGGCGCCGCGTCCGGCTATGCCGATGACGTCGTTAACCTGCACCTCGCGACAGGCGCGCACGCACAGATTGCAGTTGATGCAGGCAACCAGGTTGACCGCTATGGCCGGGTGGCTGGGATCGGCGGCCGGTGTTCCGCGCGCCGGCAGGCGGCTCGCGGTGACGCCTATGCGGTCGGTCCACTGCCAGAATTTTGATTGCGGATCGTGCGCAGCCGCGCGCGCCGGCTGGTCGGCGACGAGCAACTCAAGCACCATATTGCGGGCGGCGGTGGCACGCTCGGCTTGGGTCTCGACTACCATGCCCTCTTCGGGTGCGCGCAGGCACGAAGCGGCGAGCGGCAGTTCGCCCTCGATATGGACCATGCAGGCGCGGCAGTTGCCGTCCGGTCGGTAGCCCGGCTCAGGCGTGTAACACAGATGGGGTATCTCGACGCCATCGCGCTGGGCGACCTGCCAGATGGTTTCGTCCGGCGCGGCGGTCACCGTGCGGCCGTCGAGGGTGAAGGAAACAGGTTTATCCGTCATGAGCCATTAAATTGCCGTGCGGCGAGGGGCCGTGTCTAGGGATCTTAACGAGCCTCGATCATCTCCACTTCGAACAGCAAGGTCGCATTGGGCGGAATGACGCCGCCGGCGCCTTGCCGACCGTAGCCGAGAGCGGGCGGAATGATCAGTGTGCGCTTGCCGCCTGGGCGCATGCCGGCGACGCCTTCTTCCCAGCCGCGGATTACCCGGCCGGCACCCAGCGGAAAGGTGAACGGCTGGCCACGGTCGACCGAGCTGTCGAATTTCTTACCCTTTTTGCCGTTCTGATAGAGCCAGCCGGTGTAGTGCACCACCGCGCTTTGGCCAGCCTTCGCCGCCGGACCGGTGCCTTGTTTGGTGTCGATGTAGCTGAGGCCGCTGCTGGTGGTCACCGTCTCCTGTGCGTTGGCGTTCAGTGGACCAATCAATATGGTGGTGATGAACGCTATGGCGAGAATGAGGCGCAGGCGGCAAAGGAAATTGCAGACGATAAGGTGCATGGCTATGGGCTCCAGTCAGTAACGGCCTAGCTTAACGCTGGCCGCGCGATTCATAAACTCAACGAACGGTTACAAGCCTTCGTTCATTGGCGGGCTTCTATATTAAGCGACGGGTCGTGTTAAGGCGGCGCATTGACCTCTGTGCTAACAATCGCAAGACTGAGCTTAACGAACAAAAACATTAAAAAAATATCATCGTTGGGGAACGACGAATGACAGACAGCGATGCAGCCGAATACCTACCGGACGATCCACGCTATGGATTGAAGGGTGAAGCGCTGGCGGAGTACTACCGAACCAAAGCCGCCCAATGGGCTATCTATTGCTGGAACAAGCCCGATACGCTCGAGGCGCGCGGCATCTATCTACAAGAACAGAAACTTTACGTGCCGTCGTTCGGCGAGCGCGTTATCGGCTACGGCCACTTGGTGTCGGACGATGGCCTGGACACGTTGGGGACGACCTTTTTCATGCAACTCGACGACCGCATGGCCGTCGAACAATTCCTCGCCGATGAACCGCTCAACAAGGCCGGTTGCTATGAGCGCATAGATATTTACCGCTGGTCGAACAGTTTTCAGAAGCGCGCCGCCGAATACAAGCGTAAAGGCATGCAGCAGTTTCTGTGCACGGGTTCGAAAATTGATAATCCGGCTGCGTTGTTCGCCGCACAACTGAACGCCCACGAAAACTACTTCAAGACTTTTGCCGACAGTTTTATTTTTCGTGGGCCGATATGCTCGGCCGACGGCGCCGACAATGTTGGTACGGCGTTGCTGTTAGAGCTGCCCGACCGCGCTGCGGCTGAGGATTTCTGGAACAACGAGCCGTTCGCGGCGAATGATGGCTACCAGGACGATTCGCGCATCTACCGCTGGGTGTTCGGCGACTAGGCGTTGCCGCATAGCAAAGGATTGGACGCGTTCTAGACCCCTCCCGCTGGACTACGAGATTTACCCATCTGCAAACATAGCGGCGACAGAAAGAAGGGGGGCAATTAGAAATTTGGAGGTATTCCCCCCCCCCTGCAGGGGGTTGAGGCTGGGCCTTCATACCAGTGGCGTGGCGTAAGCCAGCTAAAGTAATTTTCTGCGGGGCAACTTTAGTCGCGCTGTTGCGCAATGGTTCGCTCCACAGCCTCCTCAAGGGGGGAGACTTTTGTTGTTTCGATATGTGGTATCACGTAGTTAGCTTCTTCTGAGCAGTAATCGTTTGTAATCCAGAATGTGTGCATACCTTAGCCCTGTGAGAGATGGAAAATTACTCAACCCTCCGACGTGGGCCCGGAATGCGAATCTATGCAGAATGTTCCAGGCTAACTCACTTCCTCCGGGAAATATTTCAAAACGCTGTCCATGGGGGTCGGCGCTGCCTGGCCAAGGCCGCAGATCGAGGCGTTGCGCATGGTTTGCGACAGTTCGGCTAATAGGCCCGCATCCCAGACCCGGGCTTGCATCAGCTTGACCGCCTTTTCCGTACCGGCGCGGCATGGCGTGCATTGGCCGCAGCTTTCATTTTCGAAAAACCGCATGAGATTGAGCGCCGCGTCGCGCGCGCTGTCCCGGTCGGACAGAACGATCACAGCGGCCGAGCCGATGAGGCAGCTATGCTCTTCGAGCGTGCCGAAATCGAGGGGAGTGTCGCCCAGGGATGCGGGCAGGATGCCACCCGACGCGCCGCCCGGCAGATAGGCCTTGAAGGTATGGCCATCGGCCATACCACCAGCAAACTCGTCGATCAATTCGCGCACGGTTATTCCGGCGGGCGCTATTTTAACGCCCGGCTCCTTGACCCGACCCGATACCGAGAAGGCACGTAAGCCGCTGTGTTCGTGGCGTCCATTGTCGCGGTACCAGGCTTCGCCGTTGTGCAGAATTTCGCGGACCCAAAACAGTGTCTCGACGTTATGGACCAGGGTTGGCCGGCTGAACAAGCCGACCTTGGCGACATAAGGTGGGCGGTGGCGCGGCAAGCCGCGCTTGCCCTCGATCGATTCTATCATCGCGCTTTCTTCGCCGCAGATGTAGGCGCCGGCGCCGCGACGCAGGGTGATCTGGCCTGATTGCACAATCCCGGCTGCCTCAAGTGCCGATATCTCGGTAAGCAATATCTCGCGCGCTACCGGGTATTCGTCGCGCAGGTAGATGTAGATTTCGTTGGCCTCGACCGCCCATGCGGCGATCAACGCGCCCTCGAGCACCGTATGGGGTGCGGTCTCGAGGAAGTGGCGGTCCTTGAAGGTGCCGGGCTCACCTTCGTCGGCATTGACCGCCAGCAGGCGCGGCTTGGGCTCGGCGCGCACAAAGGCCCATTTACGCGCCGTCAAAAATCCGGCTCCACCCATGCCCCGTAATCCGGCATCCATGATGGCGGCCTCTATGTCGGCGGTTCTACGTTGCCGGCTGCGGCATTCGTGGTAGATGTCATAGCCACTATGTTCTCGGGCCTTGGCCAGATTGGGATAGGCGGGAATCAACGGTGTGGTGTCTCCCGCAGCGGCCTCGAAAACGACTTCCGGGGTGGCTCGGCCGACATGGCGGTGGCCGGCCTTGGCCACGGGTGCGCAATCGCAACGGCCCATGCAAGGTGCGCGGACTACTCGCACGTTCGTGAGCGTCTGGCTTATCAGACCTTGGTGCAATTCGCCGCTGTTGGCCAGCGCGCACGGCAGGCTGTCGCAGACGCGCACGGTAATTTCGGTAGGCGTATTATCCGCGCCGTCCTCCAGTACATCGAAATGGGCGTAGAAGGTCGCGACCTCGTAGACCTCGGCCAGCGCGATGCTCATCAACTCGGCCACCGCGGCAAGGTTTTCGCCGGACAGGCAGGCGTAGCGATCCTGGATCTGATGCAGATATTCGATCAACTCGCTGCGCTGGAGTGGGCCCTCCCCGAGTAGCGCTCGAACTTTCTCGACCGCCTCGGGCTGGGCCTGGCGTCCCTTGGGAAACGGCACCGCCCGTCGCCGGCCGCTACCGGGATGATGGAATTTATGCACCTCAGGCACGGCTATCGATACCGCTTTGTTCGGGCGGCGGGACGACAGGGCTAAAATTTGGTGACATGATCAAAAAGCCGTAGCATGAGAGAAAATATTTAAAAACAAATAGATATGGAATAATAACCTAGTAAAGAAACGGGATTTGGAAAAGCGGATTCAGCTTGCCGGAGATGGCCTATGGTATATATATTCCGCGCGCCGAGAGGGGCAAGGATAAGTATATAGACCTGAATTGAGGACGGACCATGTCGTCGACGTTGTTGCCGCCTGACTACATACCCGCTGATGGCGACGAGTTCATGAGCCCGATGATGGTGGAGTTCTTTCGTCAGCGTTTAGTGGAATGGCGCATCGACTTACTGCGCGAATCGGATCAAACGCTGGTGAACATGCAAACCACCAGCGTCCAGGAACCCGACATTGCTGACCGCGCCTCGCTGGAAAGCGAACGGGCGCTCGAATTACGCACTCGTGACCGTGGCCGCAAACTGATCAGCAAGATTGATGACGCCTTGCGTCGCATCGATACTGGCGATTACGGTTTTTGCAAAGATTCCGGCGAGCCGATCAACATCCGCCGGCTGATTGCGCGACCCATTGCTACCCTCAGCGTCGAAGCGCAAGAGCGTCACGAGCGCATGGAGAAGACCCGCCGCGACAGTTAGAGCGGTTGCCGCCCATTTACCGATTCCCCCAAAGCCTGCTACCGTTACCCCAATGGTCCGATAGAGACCGATAAATGGGGAGGGTGCGATGCGCGCGATGGTCGTCAAGAACTGGGGCGAACCGTTCACACTGGAAGAACGTTCTGATCCCGAACCTAGCCCTGGCGAGGCCGTCATGAAGGTGCGTGCGGCGGGCGTTGGGTTGACGCTGGTGACCATGCGTACTGGGGTCTTTGGCGGCGAAGCGCCGCGGATCATGGGGCACGAGCTGGGCGGTGATATCGTTGCCGTTGGCGAGGGGGTGAACAACGTCGCGGTTGGCGACCGTTGCGCCGTTTATTTCTATCTTAATTGCGGCCATTGCCGCTGGTGCCGCAACGGCCGCGAGACATTGTGCGAGAACCATGGCGGCTATGTTGGTGTGCACCGCGACGGCGGCTATGCCGATTATGTTTGCCTGCCGGCAGACAATTTTCTGCCCATTCCCGCGGGTCTCGATTACGAAGGAGCGGCGATCGCCGCCGACGCGGTTAATACGCCGTGGCACTGCATGCGCGAGCGGGCGCAGATCAACCCCCATGACGACGTGCTACTGGTCGGCGCCGGCGGTGGCGTCGGTATCCATGGCGTGCAGGTGGCCAAGCTGTTCGGTGCGCGGGTTATCGCCGCCGATATTTCGGAAGAAAAACTCGACCTGGCGCGAGAATGGGGGGCCGACGAGGTGATCAATGTGCGCGCCGTCAACGACCTCGTCGCCGAAGTCAAAAAACTCACCGATGGCAAGGGGGTCGAGGCGGCGGTCGATTTTCACGGTGCGCCGGAGACCTTCCAGGCATGCATCGAGGGTCTAACCCGCGCCGGCCGCGCCGTCGTCATCGGCGCGCATCCGGGCGACGTGAAAGTCAATCCGATTGAGCTGGTGATCACCGAGAAGATTGTCACTGGCTCGCGCCATTCCACGCGGGCCGAGTTGATGGAGACCATGGAGGTAATGGCGCGCGGCGACGTCAAAGCCGTCGTCAGCAAGCGGGTGCACTTCACCGAGGTGGAGACGCTGTTCGAAGACCTCAAACGACAGGAACTACTGGGGCGTGGTGGGCTGTTGTACGACGCTTAATCGTTCTCGAAGTCGGCTGGCACGAGTTGCTCTTATAGCGCTTGGTAGCGGCCTTACTGCCACTCCCGTCTTGATCAACTTGGGCGTGACTTCAATTTCTTCTGGTCTCGGATTATACAATTTGTTCTTTTTTCGTACTCCCGCTGCATACTATCAGTTGAGTATGCAGTCGGAACAAAAAAAGAACTTGCATAAAAGAACAAAAGCAGTACAGTGGCCCCACGCCAGCGCGTAAGCTCGGTTCCATTGCGAGCTGCGCGGCACTGTGGAATAACTGGAGGTATACCCATGGCGACATCGCTTCGCGTTGTTGAGAAGGAAAGTATGGAAGACAAGACCAAGGCACTTGATGCCGCACTAGGCCAGATCGAGCGCGCTTTCGGCAAAGGCTCGATCATGCGTCTGGGCGATGAACAGGCGGTCGAAGTCGCGACAGTTTCAACCGGCTCGCTGGGGCTCGATATCGCGCTGGGTCTTGGCGGTGTGCCGCGCGGCCGGGTGGTAGAAATTTACGGTCCGGAGAGCTCCGGTAAAACCACGCTAGCGCTGCATATTATTGCCGAATCGCAAAAGGCTGGCGGCACCTGTGCCTTTGTCGATGCCGAGCATGCGCTCGATCCGGTCTACGCCCGCAAATTGGGCGTCAATTTGGACGATCTTCTCATCTCCCAGCCCGATACCGGCGAGCAGGCGCTTGAGATTGCCGATACCCTGGTGCGCTCTGGCGCGCTCGAGGTCCTCGTTATCGATAGCGTCGCGGCATTGGTGCCGCGGGCCGAACTCGAAGGCGAGATGGGCGACAGTTTGCCCGGCCTGCACGCCCGCCTCATGAGCCAGGCGCTGCGCAAGCTCACAGGTTCGATTTCGAAGTCCGAAACCACGGTTATCTTTATCAATCAGATCCGCCACAAGATCGGCGTCATGTTCGGCAGCCCTGAAACCACCACCGGTGGCAACGCGCTTAAATTCTATGCCTCAGTGCGCCTTGATATTCGCCGCATCGGCTCGATCAAGGAGCGCGACGAGGTGGTCGGCAACCAGACCAAGGTCAAGGTGGTCAAGAACAAGCTGGCGCCGCCGTTCAAGGTCGTCGAATTCGACATTATGTACGGTGAGGGCATCTCGAAGATGGGCGAGTTGATAGACCTGGGAGTGCAGGCCGGAATCATCGACAAATCGGGCTCGTGGTTCTCCTGCGGCGACGAGCGCATTGGTCAGGGCCGGGAAAACGCCAAAACTTTTCTCAAGGAACATCCCGATCTTGCCGATGACATCGAAAACCGTATTCGCGCCAATGCCGGCTTGATTTCCGAAGCTATGCTGGGATCACCGGAAGAGCTGGCCGGTGATAATGATGACGATACGGCAGTGCCCGTGGGTGACGATTGAACGGGTAAATAAATAAAAAAACGGCCGCCAGGCCAATTTGGCGGCAATAGAGGAGATTGAGCGGCGCCCGGCGGGCGCCGCTTTTGTTGGCGCCCCCCGCTATCGGCCCTCGACAGTAATCAGGGCGCAGGGTAAAACGCCGGGCCGGATCGTGGTTAGCGATTCTTACGTACCGGTGCTGTGCCCGCCGACAAACCCGAGCTCAAGTTCTGTAAATATGGCTACGACAAGCGAAGTCCGTTCCGCATTTCTCGAATTCTTTGGCCGCTACGGTCACGAGATAATTGATTCTTCGCCTTTGGTGCCGCTCAACGATCCCACCCTGCTGTTCACTAACGCTGGCATGGTGCAGTTCAAAAACGTGTTCACTGGCACCGAGGCTCGGCCGTACAAGCGCGCAACCACGTCGCAAAAATGCGTGCGCGCGGGCGGCAAGCATAACGACTTGGAAAATGTCGGCTACACCGCGCGTCACCATACTTTCTTTGAAATGCTCGGTAACTTTTCCTTCGGCGATTATTTCAAGGAAATGGCCATCGAGTTGGCGTGGAATTTGATTACTAAGGAGTACGACCTGCCGGCCGAGCGTCTTTTAGTTACGGTATACAAAGACGACGACGAAGCCTTCGATTTGTGGAGCAAGATCGCCGGCCTGCCCGACGAGCGTATTATACGCATCGGCACCTCCGATAATTTTTGGCAAATGGGCGACACCGGGCCTTGCGGGCCGTGTTCGGAGATTTTTTACGATCACGGCGAGCACATTCCGGGTGGCCCGCCGGGTAGCTCCGAGGAGGATGGTGACCGCTTCATCGAAATTTGGAACCTGGTGTTCATGCAGTTCGAGCAGCATGCGCCCGGCGAGCGCGAGCCCCTACCCAAACCGTCGATCGATACTGGCATGGGATTGGAGCGCCTTACGGCCGTGCTGCAGGGCAAGCACGACAATTACGACATCGATCTCATGCGCACGCTGATTGAGGCCTCCGCCGACGCCTCGAACGTCGCCGCCGATGGTGAGTACGCGGTCAGCCACCGGGTAATCGCTGACCATTTGCGCGCCTGTTCCTTCGTCATTGCCGACGGGGTGCTGCCGTCGAACGAAGGGCGCGGCTATGTGTTGCGCCGGATCATGCGCCGCGCCATGCGCCACGCCCATCTTCTGGGTTGCCGCGATCCGCTGATGTATCGCCTGGTGCCCAACCTGGTCGACGCCATGGGCCAGGCCTATGGTGAGCTCGTCCGGGCGCAGGCGCTGATCGCCGGCACTTTCAAGCTGGAAGAAGAACGCTTCAAGCAGACCCTCGACCGAGGTCTGCGTTTGCTCGAAGAGGAAACTAACCGGCTTGGTGAGCGCCAGACCTTATCTGGCGAAGTCGCCTTTCGCCTCTACGATACTTTCGGCTTTCCCCTCGATCTCACCGAAGACATTCTGCGCGGCCAGGGCCGCAAAGTTGACACGGCGGAATTTGACATCGCGATGGAACGCCAGCGCGCCGCCGCGCGCCAGGCCTGGGCCGGTTCTGGCGACGCGGCTACCGACGAGGTCTGGTTCGGTGTAAGAGAAAATACCGGCGCGACAGAGTTTCTGGGTTACGACACCGATGTGGCTGAAGGCGTGGTGGTGGCCATTGTGGTCGGTGGCGCCGTTATCGAGCGCGCCGACGTTGGTGATGCGGCGGCGATCGTCGTCAATCAAACGCCTTTTTACGCGGAATCGGGCGGCCAAATGGGCGACGCCGGTTTCCTGTTCAGCGCCGACGGAGCCGAAGTGGCGGTCACCGACACGCAAAAGAAGCTGGGTGATCTGCACGTGCATTTCTGCACTATCGGCCATAAACCGTTGGCCACCGGAGACGTGGTCGAACTGCGCGTTGATACGGCGCGCCGCGACCGTCTGCGCGCCAACCATTCGGCGACCCATCTTTTGCACGAAGTACTGCGCCAACAACTCGGCGACCATGTGACGCAAAAGGGATCGCTGGTCGCTCCCGACCGGCTGCGTTTCGATATTAGCCATCCACATGCTATCGCCATTGACGACCTGAAGGCCATCGAAGAGCTGGTGAACGACCGCGTTGCCGTCAACGCGCCGGTGGAAACACGGCTGATGACGCCAGATAACGCCATCGAGAAGGGGGCGCTGGCCTTGTTCGGCGAAAAGTACGGCGACGAAGTCCGCGTCGTTGCTATGGGCGGCCCGCCTACCGAAGGCAAGACCGGCGACGCATTCTCGGTCGAATTGTGCGGCGGCACCCATGTGCGCCGCACCGGCGATATCGGCCTGGTAACCATCGTTTCGGAGGGGGGCATTTCTTCCGGCGTGCGGCGGATTGAGGCGCTCACCGGTACCGATGCGCGCCGTCATCTGGCCGAGCAGGCGCAATTGCTCAAATCGGCTGCCGATGCGTTGAAGGCCCGCCCAGCCGACGTACCAGAGCGGGTGTTGCAGTTGCTCGACGAACGGCGCAAGCTCGAACGTGAGTTGGCCGAAGTGCGCCGCACAATGGCGACCGGCGGTGCTGCTGACACCGAAGCGGCGAGCGCCGATATCGGCGGCCTCACCTATGTTTCCCGGGCGTTGAGCGAAGTGCCGCCGCGCGAACTAAAATCCATGGTCGACGCTTTGAAAGCCAAAATTAGCTCTGGCATTGTTGTCGTCGCCAATGCCTATGATGGTAAGGGCTCTATCGTCGTCGGCGTTACTCCGGATCTGGTCAAACGGTTCAGCGCCGTCGATCTGGTTCGCGTCGGCGTCGCCGAACTGGGCGGCAAGGGTGGCGGTGGCCGGCCCGATATGGCGCAGGGCGGCGGTCCCGAGGCGGGCCAGACCGAAGCCGCGTTGGCTGCCATCGAGCGCACGCTCAAGAAACAATTGGCAATATAATAACAAAGCAAGCGCCAGCCGGCGGGAAACGGGACAAGCCATGCGATTTGAAGGCACCGAAAGCTACGTCGCGACCGATGATTTGCAAGTTGCAGTGAATGCCGCGATCACGTTGGAACGGCCGTTGCTGGTCAAGGGCGAGCCGGGTACCGGCAAGACCGTGCTGGCGCATGAGATTGCCGCTGCGCTCGGCGCGCCTCTGATCGAATGGCACATCAAATCGACCACCAAGGCGCAGTACGGGCTTTATGAATACGATGCAGTCGCCCGCCTGCGCGATGGCCAACTCGGCGACGAGCGGGTGCACAATATCGGTAATTACATCGTACGCGGTAAGCTGTGGGAGGCCTTCGATAGCGATATGCGGCCGGTGGTGCTGATCGATGAAATCGACAAAGCGGATATCGAGTTTCCCAACGATCTACTGCTCGAACTTGACCGCATGGAGTTCCATATCTACGAGACCAAGGCGACAGTCGTGGCAAAAAATCGACCGATCGTGTTGATTACGTCGAACAACGAGAAGGAACTGCCCGACGCCTTTCTGCGCCGCTGCTTTTTCCACTACATCGCCTTTCCCGACGCCGACACCATGACGCAGATTGTCGACGTGCATTACCCGGACATTAAAAAAATCCTGCTGCGTGAGGCGTTGAGGGTGTTCTACGATGTGCGCGACGTGCCGGGCCTAAAGAAAAAGCCGTCGACATCGGAACTACTGGATTGGCTGAAGCTACTGGTTGCTGAGGATATCGATGCCGATGTGTTGCGTACTAGCGATCCGGCGAAGCTGATACCGCCGCTCTACGGCGCGCTGCTGAAATCAGAACAGGACGTGCAACTGCTTGAGCGCCTGGCGTTCTTAAACCGCCGCGAACGGGCGGGCCAATAGCGCGCTGCCGGAACCATGTTCCCCCAATTCTTCCTCGAACTTCGCCGTGCTGAAGTGCCGGTGTCGCTGCGCGAATATCTCGACCTGATGGGTGCGCTCGATAAGGGCCTGGGCCATTATCAGGTCGAAAAATTCTACTATCTGTCGCGGGCGCTGCTGGTGAAGGATGAACGCCACATTGACCGCTTCGACCAGGTATTCGGCCACATCTTCCGCGGCCTCGAGCCGCCCGATTTCGAGGAAGACCATGCCGAAGTACCCGAGGAGTGGTTGCGCAAGATGGGCGAGTTGGTGCTCACAGAGGAAGAGAAG
>PVBE010653829.1_pt1 | contig 17688 bp, 16 predicted proteins | sample 1631181 | NCBI WGS metagenome assembly PVBE01 (sample SAMN08397723, study PRJNA350692) | Marine metagenome, whole genome shotgun sequencing project. | isolation source: water | place: Pacific Ocean | collected 2012-04 | reverse complement strand
CTATATCGAGCCAGGATCACCGTGGGAGAACGGCTTCAACGAGTCATTCAACGGCAAGCTCAGGGACGAACTGCTGAATGGTGAAATCTTCTACACTCTCAAGGAGGCGCAGGTGCTGATCGAACAATGGCGCAGGCATTACAACACTATCAGGCCGCATAGTGCGCTCGGCTATAGACCGCCAGCGCCGCAGATCACCGAACTCCACCGCGCCGATCCGCCCTTCGCTCTTGGGGGCTACGGGCCGATCGCCGCTCGCCAGATGCAAAGCATGGTCTAAAATAACGCCTGCTACCAACCCTGGGGGCAGGTCACAGACGGAGCGGACCCTCCCTCCAGTGGTGTCCAGTCTAACCTAAGAAGTGGTTTCGTCCCTGGTGGCAGGTCAGCAGCCCGAAGGTAGAAGTTCCCTCATACGTTCTCAATGGAGTACCGTGGGTATAATGTGCCATGCTTGGCTTGTAACGTGTGCGACGTGAAGATCACCTTCCACACCTGCGGCGTGGTGGTGGTGCTTTTCGAAGACCTCATCGAAATGGGCATCGACGCCGTCAACCCAGTACAGGTAGACGCCAAGGACATGGAAGCCCCAGAGGCTGAAGCGCGAATTATGGCGACCGCCTCGCCTTCTGGAATGGCATCGACACGCAGAAGCTCTTGCCTTTCGCCACGCCCGATGAGGTTCGCGACGAGATCCGGCGGATCATCGAAATCCTGGGCAAGGGCGGTGGCTACGTACTCAACAGTGTCCACAACATCCAACCCGAGGCACCTCTCGAGAACGTGGTCGCCATGTTCGATGCCGCCCGCACCCACCGCTACAAAGGAGCAGGACCATGAGCTGGACACATAGAGACCGTGTGCTGGCGGCGCTGAACCACGAGGAAGCGGACCGCGTCGCCATCGACCTCGCCGGCACCTTCGCTACCACCATTACACTGTCCGCCTACGAGAACCTGAAGCGGTATCTTGGCCTCGAACACGAGACCGCGGTCATGTCGATGGTCCATCGGCTGGCGACCCCCGACGACGCGGTGCTCGCGCGGTTCGACATCGATACCCAATTCCTCGGTTTTGGCGTCGAGAACAAAGAGATCGATGAAAACAGGGTTATGGACGAATGGGGTGTGACGTGGGTCCGGACCCCGGATCACCACTACATGCCCGAGGACGGACCCTTCTACGACAAACCGCCGAACATCGCCGATCTCGACAGCCATGAGTGGTTCGATGCCGGCGCGTTGGACTATTTCCACGGCCTCAAAGAACGCGCCGAGACGCTGCGGCGGGAGAGCGACTGCGCGATCGTCCTTGGCCTCGGTGCCGGCCCCGTCCATCTCGGCCAGTGGATGCGCGGTTTCGGCGACTGGCTCAAGGATCTGCGGCGGGCGCCCGAGTACGCGACTCGCATGATGGACCTCAACACCGAGCAATGGATCAGGATCACCGAGGAGGCGCTGGGCATCGCTGGCAAGAACGTGGATATCGTCTTCTTTGGCGACGATCTGTCCTCGCAGGCGGGACCGATGTTCAGTCCCGAGGTCTATCGCGAAATGATCAAGCCCCGGCACAAGCGCATGCTCGACACCGTCAAGGCCAACAGCAACGCCAAAACCATGTTTCATAGCTGCGGCGGCATCTATCCCTTCATCGACGACCTGATCGAGATCGGCTGCGACGCGATCAACCCGGTGCAGGTGAACGCCAAGGGCATGTCGCCGGAGAAGCTCAAAGATGAGTTCGGAGACCGGGTCGCGTTCTGGGGGGCGATCGATACCCAGAAGCTCTTGCCGTTCGCGACCGCCGATGAGGTTCGTGCCGAGACCGGCCGCATCATCGAGGTCCTGGGCAAAGGCGGGGGCTATGTGTTGAACAGCGTCCACAACATCCAGTCCGAAGTGCCGCCCGAGAACGTGGTCGCGATGTTCGAGGCCGGCCTCGATCACCGCTATGGGGGCGCCGGCGGGTGAGCTGGTCCCATCGCGACCGGGTTCTAGCGGCGCTCAATCTCGAAGAGGCGGATCGCGTCGCGATCGACTTCGGCAGCACCAACGTCACAAGCATCACGCTCGAGGGCTACGAGCGGCTCAAGGGTCACCTCGGCCTCGAGCACGAGACGGCGATCATGTCGAAGATCGGCCGACTTGCGCTGCCCGATGACTCGGTCCTCGAACGCTTCGATGTCGACGTCCGGTTCCTCGGTCGTGGTCCACAGTTGAAAGAGATCGACGAGTACGCTTGCCTTGACGAGTGGGGTACCACCTGGCGCCAAGCGCCGGGCGGCCAGTTCATGCCGGTGGATGGTCCGTTCCAGGACCAAGCGCCCGACATCGCGAACCTGGAGAGCTGGGACTGGCCCGACCCCGACAATCCCGCGCGCTATTCGGGGCTGGAATCACGGGCGCAGGCGCTGCGGCGCGAAACCGACTGCGCCATCATGTTCGACGCGCGAAACCTGTGCGCGGCGATGGCCCAGCGCCAACGCGGCTTTGGCGCTTGGCTCAAGGATATCTATCGAAACCCCGAGTACGCCGCCCGACACATGGACCTGATCGCCGACACATGGATCGGAATCATTCACCGCGCGCTCGATACCGTGGGCACGAACGTGGACATGGTCATCGTCTGCGACGACTTGGGTACCCAGGCGGGACCGCTGATCAGCCCCGAAATCTATCGCCAGTTCGTCAAGCCCCGCCACGCCCGCATGATCTCGGCCATCAAGGAGCATGCGGGCCTCAAGGTGGTGTTCCACAGCTGCGGCGCCGTGCACCAGTTCGTTGGCGACCTGATCGACGTCGGGGCCGACGCTCTCAATCCCGTGCAGGTGAACGCCAGCGACATGGCCCCCGCGGACCTGAAGGAAGAATTCGGCGACCGCCTCGCGTTCTGGGGCGGGGTCGACACCCAGGAGCTCCTGCCGCGAGGGACGCCCGCCGAGGTCGCCGCGGGGACCCGCCGGACCATCGAGATACTGGGCAAGGGCGGCGGCTATGTCTTGAACGCCGTGCACGATATTCAGGACGAGGTGCCGCCCGAGAACGTGGTCGCCATGTTCGATGCCGCCCGCACGCATCGTTTCGCGGCGACGAATTGAGGGCCGGCGAAACCTGGCCGGGATTGGGCGATGACCTGGACCCATAGAGACAGGCTTCTGGCGGCCCTCAATCGTGAGGAGGCGGACCGGATCGCCATCGACTTCGCCGGCACGATGTGCACCACGATTACGGTCCCCGGCTACGATCGGCTCAAGGAGCATCTGGGTATCGAGCACGAGACCGTGGTCATGTCGAAGACCGACCGGCTTGCCGCCCCCGATCCCTGGGTGCTCGAGCGCTTCGATGTCGATACCCGCTGCTTGGCCTTCGGCGTCGATGGCAAAGAACTCGACGAGCACAACGTTCTCGACGAGTGGGGGGTCACCTGGCGCCAGGCGCCCGATCAACACTACATGCCGGTCGATGGCCCCTTCGAAGGCAAACCACCCGACATCGCCGATCTCGATAGCTATGAGTGGTTCGACCCCAACGCCTTGAGCTACTTCGACGGGCTCAAAGAGCGTGCCGAGGCGTTGCGGCGGGAGAGCGACCGGGCGATCGTCCTTAGCCTTGGCGCCGGTCCCGTCTGCCTCGGCCAGTGGCTGCGCGGCTTCGGCGACTGGCTCAAGGACCTGCGGCGGGCGCCCGAATACGCGGCCCGCCTGATGGACCTCATCACCGACCAATGGGTCAGGGTCGCCGAGGAGGCGCTGAACATCGCCGGCCCGAACGTGGACGCCGTGATCCTGGACGATGATATGTCTTCGCAGGAAGGACCGATGTTCAGCCCCGAGGTCTATCGCGAACTGGTCAAGCCCCGGCACAAGCGCATGGTGGACACGGTCAAGGCCTGCGGCGAGGCCAAGATCATGTTCCACAGTTGCGGCGCCATCCAGCCCTTGATCGACGATCTGATCGAGATCGGGTCCGACGCCATCAACCCCGTGCAGGTGAATGCCAAGGATATGGAACCGGAGAAACTCAAGGAAGAGTTTGGCGACCGGGTCGCGTTCTGGGGCGGGATCGACACCCAGAAGCTGTTGCCGTTCGGGACCGCCGACGAGGTCCGCGCCGAGACCCGCCGGATCATCGAGGTGCTCGGCAAGGGCGGGGGCTACGTGTTGAACAGCGTCCACAACATCCAGTCCGAGGTGCCGCCCGAAAACGTGGTCGCCATGTTCGAGACTGCCCGCAACCACCGCTACGGAGGAGCGCGCGCATGACTTGGACGCACCGGGATCGGGTGCTGGCGGCGCTCAACCACGAGGAGCCCGACCGCATCCCGATCGACTTCGGCGGCACCTCGGCAACCGCGCTGAGCACTCCGGCCTACGAGGAGCTCAAGCGGCATCTGGGGCTGGAGCACGAAACCGCGGTGATGTCGAGAATCCACGATCTCGCGTCGCCCGATGAGGCAATCCTCGAGCGCTTCGACGTGGACACCCGATACCTGAGCTTCGGCGCGACCTTCGGCGAGCGTGACCGGGCGATCGACGAGACCACCTTCGCCGACGAGTGGGGCGTGGTCTGGAAGAAGACGCCGCAAGGCACCTCCCAGCCCGTGGACGGCCCCTTCTACGGCAAGGAGCCGGAACTCGGCACGCTCGAGGAATGAGACTGGATCAACCCCGACGATCCCGGCTACTACCGCGGGCTCACGCAGCGGGCGAAGGCGCTCAGGGAGCAGACCGACTGCGCCATCGTCCTCAACCCGCCGATCGCTCCGGTCCATCAATGCCAGTTCATGCGTGGATTCACCGATTGGCTGAAAGACCTCTACAAACACCGCCAGTACGCGGACCGGATGATGGAGATCGTCACCGACTTGTGGATCAGGATCATGGAGAACGCGCTCGCCGCCGTCGGTGACAACGTGGACGTGATCTATTGGGGCGACGATCTGGCCCAGCAGTCGGGGCCGATGTTCAGCCCAAAGATCTACCGCGAGGTGATCAAGCCCCATCACCGCCGCATGATCGAAATGGAGAAGGCGCACACCGACGCCAAGGTTCTCTATCACTCCTGCGGTGCGGTCCATCCGTTCATCGAGGACCTGATCGAGATCGGCGTCGAGGCGCTGAATCCGATCCAGGTTCGCGCCACGGGCATGGAGCCCGAGCGGCTCAAGGCCGACTTCGGCGGGCGCATCGGTTTCTGGGGCGGGGTCGACACCCAAGACCTCTTGCCCTTCGGAAGCGTTGAGGAGGTGGGCGCGGAGACCCGCCACATGATCGAGATCCTGGGCAAAGGCGGCGGCTACGTGCTGGCCGGCTCGCACGCCATCCAGCGCGAGGTGCCGCCGGAGAACGTCGTCGCCATGTTGGACGCCGCCGGCGCCCATAGATATGGAGGAGCGAAAGCATGACTTGGTCGCACAGAGATCGTGTGTTGGCGGCGCTCAACCACGAGGAGACCGACCGCGTGCCGATCGATTTCGCCGGCACCTCGGCCACCACGCTGACGATTCCCACCTACGAGAAGCTCAAGCGGCATCTCGGGGTGGAGACCGAAACGGCGGTGATGATCAAGAACGCGCTCCTGGCGTTCCCTGACGAATCGATCCTCCGGCGGTTCGACGTCGACACCCGATACCTGAGCTTTGGCGCAAGCTTCGGAGAACGCGAGACCCAGATCGACGAGTACAACGTGAGGGATGAGTGGGGCACCATCTGGCGCAAGCCGCCGGGCGAGCACCCCGCGATGCCGGTGGACGGGCCCTTCTATGGCAAAGAGCCCGACATCGCCGATCTCGAGAACTGGGCCTGGATCGACCCCGACGACCCGGCCTACTACGACGGTTTGGCGGAACGAGCACGGGCGCTGCGCCAAAAGACAGACTTCGCCATCGTCCTCAACCCGCCGGTCGGTCCGGTCCATCAGGGCCAGTTCATGCGCGGCTTCGCCGATTGGCTCAAGGACCTCTACAAGCACACCGAATACGTGGGCCGGATGACCGAGATCATCGCCGATCTGTGGATTCGGATCGTCGAGAACGCGCTCGACGCCGTTGGCAAGAACGTCGATGCCATCTACTGGGGCGATGACCTGGCCTCGCAAAACGGTCCCCTCTTCAGTCCCCAGGCCTACCGCGAGCTCATCAAGCCGCACCACCGGCGCATGATCGCGGCGCTGAAGGCCAACACCGACGCGAAGTGCATCTACCACTCGTGCGGTTCGGCCTACCCCTTCCTCGAGGACCTGATCGAAATCGGCATCGATGTCTTGAACCCGGTCCAGGTCCTGGCCAAGAACATGGAGCCCGAGCGGCTGAAGGCGGAGTTCGGCGACCGCGTCGCCTTCTGGGGCGGCATCGACATCCAAAAGCTCCTTCCCTTTGGAAGCGCCGAGGAGGTAGCCGCGGAAACCGATCGGATTATCGGTATCCTGGCCAAGGGCGGCGGCTACGTCCTCGCCGGCGCGCACGACATTCAGGCCGAGGTGCCGCCCGAGAACATCGTCGCCATGCTGGAAACCGCCCGCGCCCATCCCCTGGGCGGGACCGCCTGAGCCGCCCGATGGGTTGGACCCACAGAGAGCGCTTCCTGGCGGCGCTCAATCTTGAGGCGGCCGACCGGGTGCCGATCGACTTCGGCACCACCTTCGCCACTACCATCACGGTGGGCGCCTACGACCGACTCAAGGCGCATCTCGGGCTCGACCACGAGACCGAGGTGCTATCCGACATCAACGTCCTTGCGGCGCCTCACGCCGCGGTCCTCGAGCGCTTCGGGGTCGACACCCGGAGGCTGAGCGTCGGGGCCTTCGCGGGCGAGCAGGGCTGGATCGATGCGGAGAGCTTCCGCGACGAATGGGGCACCCTGTGGCGTCGCGCCGAGGGCGGTCCGGCCATGCCGGTCGACGGCCCGTTCTTCCATCTGGAGGAGCCGAGCATCGGGCACCTCGAAGAGCACGAGTGGCCCGATCCCGACAACCCCGGCTACTACCGCGGCCTCGGGGAGCGGGCGCGGGAGCTGAGGGCGGAGACCGAATTCGCCATCGTGCTCAGCCTGCCGACCATGATCGTCCATCAGGGCCAGTTCCTGCGCGGCTTCGCCGATTGGCTCAAGGATTTGCGCCGTCACCGCGAGTTCATCGACCGCATGCTGGCCATCACCACCGACATGATGGTGCGGCACATTGAGAACACATTTAACGCCGTGGGAGCTAACGCAGACGCGGTGTTTACCGGCGACGATCTCGCCTCCCAAGCCGGACCGATGTTCAGCCCCGAGATCTACCGCGAACTCGTGAAACCCTACCACCGGCGCATCATGGCGACGATCAAGGAGTGCAGCGAGGCCAAGATCATGTATCACAGCTGCGGGGCCATCTTGCCGCTGATCGAGGATCTGATCGACATCGGCGTGGACGCCATCAACCCCATCCAGGTCAGCGCCAGGGACATGGAACCCGCCAAGTTGAAGGAGACGTTTGGCGACCGTGTTGCTTTCTGGGGCGGCATCGACACGCAGAGGCTGCTTCCCTACGGAACCCCCGACGAGGTGCGCGATGAGACCGACCGTATCGTCGACGTCCTCGGCCGCGGTGGTGGCTACATCCTCGGGAGCGTCCACAACATCCAGGCCGAGGTGCCACCCGAAAACATCGTCGCCATGTTCGAAACCGCCCGCGCCCATCCCCTGGGGCGGGCATGACAGGGTGACCGCCATGACTTCGATGACCCACCGCGAGCGTGTGCTCGCGGCCCTCAATCACCAGGAGACCGACCGCGTTCCAATCGATTTCGGGGGCACCATGTGCACCACGATCTCGCTCGACGCCTACGAGCACCTCAAGAGCTTCCTCGGGCTCGAACACGAGACCAAGGTCTTTCACGTCACCAACATGATGGCGCTGCCGCACCGATCGGTGCTCGAGCGCTTCGACGTCGACACCCGCAACTTGAGCTTCGGGCCGCCACAGATCAAGATCAACGACGATCTCTACAGTGACGAGTGGGGTGTGAGCTGGGGCCGAGATCCCGGTCACTTCCATTTCATGCCGGTGGACGGTCCGTTCTACGACAAGGCGACCACACTCGCTGACGTCGAGAACTGGGGTTGGCCCGATGTCGACGACCCGGCCTATTACGGCAATCTCGAAGCGCGGGCCACGGCGCTCAGACGCGCCATCGACTGCGCCATCTGCCTGCAGTTCGGTAGCGGACCGGTGCACATGGGGCAGTGGCAGCGCGGCTTCTCGCAGTGGCTAAAGGACCTCTACAAGAACCGCGAGCTGGCCGAGCGGATGGCCGACATCTACGCCGATCTGTGGATCAAGATCGCCGGGCACGCGCTCGACGCCGTCGGCGACAACGTCGACGTCATCGCCCTGGGTGACGATCTGTCCTCGCAGGCCGGACCCATCTTCAGCCCCGAGATCTACCGCGCGGTGATCAAGCCGCGCCACGCCCGCATGTTCGCCGCGGTCAAGGCACGCACGGACGCGAAGCTGCTCTACCACAGCTGCGGCGGCATCTTCGATTATGTCGAGGATCTGGTCGAGATCGGCGTCGATGCCATCAATCCGGTTCAGGTGAACGCGGCGGGCATGGAGCCGGCGCGGCTCAAGAAGACCTTCGGCGACCGCTTGGCTTTCTGGGGCGGCGTCGATACCCAGCACGTCCTCCCCTACGGAACCGTGGACGAGGTACGCGCCGAGACCCGCCGTATGATCGACATTCTTGGTAAGGGCGGCGGGTACGTGCTAAACAGCGTGCACACAATCCAGCCCGAAGTGCCGGCCGCGAACGTCGCCGCTATGTTCGATGCCGGTCGTATGCACTCCTAGCGAAAAGCGGCACGGCGAGGTATGAAGCAGGCGGCACAGGATCCGACCACACTGGTGATCTGTTGCGGGGCGGTGGCCCGCGAGATCGTCGGGTTGGTAAGCGAGAACGGCTGGACCCACATCCGGGTCGAATGCCTGCCGGCCCACCTCCACAACTCGGCCGCGCACATCCCCGAGGGCGTGCGCGCCAAGATTCGCGCCAACCGCGACCGTTACGACGAGATCCTGGTCCTCTATACCGACTGCGGCACCCACGGCGCGCTTGACAAGGTGCTCGAGGAGGAGGGTATCGAGCGGGTATCGGGCGGTCACTGCTACGAAGTGTACGCTGGCCTCGAGAGCTACGCGGAGATGTGCCGGGCCGAACTCGGCACCCTGTTCCTGACCGATTTCCTGGTTCGCCATTTCGAGCGGCTGATCGTCAAGGGGCTGGGCCTCGACCGCCACCCCAAGCTCTTGCAGCGGTACTTCGCGCAATACAAGAAGCTGGTCTACCTGGCGCAGAGCGAGAATCCCGAGCTCGAAACAAAGGCCCGGGCGGCGGCGGACAGGATCGGGCTGGAATACGAAAAATGGCTCACCGGACGCGGCGGATTTGGTGAGTTCCTTGCTTCGCGTAGTGCGGCCGCTATGCCGCCGCGCGGCTCCGCCGCTTGACCATGATCGGCCCATAGAGGCCCAGGAAGGTCAGGAATCCGGCGGCCCACAGGGCGCCGGCCACGATGATCGCGGCGGTTTCGGCCGTGCCGAGTAGCGGCGAGGCGATGCGCAACAGCGCCGCCAGCGAAACTGCGCCGTAGATCGCGGTCGTGCCATGGCCGGCGGTAAGCGCCCGGCCGGAGTGCCCTAGGATGGCCCGGGTCATGACCGCCAGGATCATCATGGGGATCGCCCCCGCGGTAAGGGCATGAAGCGCCGTTGTCTGCGGTATGTCTGGCACCAATGCCGAGACGCCGAGCAGCGCCAGGCCCGCCGCCAGCCAGGCGTATGCGAGGTGAAGCACCCACAGTAGCGGCTCGCTCAGCGTCCGGTGGCCGTGCCAGCGCGCGAGCCGAACCGCGTTCGCTAGTGCTGCGAGCAATGACAGGGCTCCGCTCAGCCGCGTATCGGGGGCCGCCACCCATGCCACTCCCGCCAGCGCGGTAGCGGCAAGCGCAATCCGGTCGATCATCCCGAAGGGTGCCGAAAGTGCGTCATCCCGTTGCTTGCGTAACCAGTTGAGCGTAAAGCTCGGAACGATACGCCCGCCGATAAGGGTGATCAGAAACACCACCGTCGCCATCCCGAGGCGAAAGCCCAGCGCGCCTGTTTCGACTGCCCCGAGGACCTCGAGATGAACCAAGAGGTTGGCGATCGCCAGCAATCCGACCAGACCGGGGACCGGCAGATTGCGCCAATGGCGGGGTATCATGATTTCCCGCGCCACCACTACAAACAACGTGGCCAGGTACGCCACATCGATCGCGGCCGCGATGGGGGCCCCGATGGGCACGGAGACGGCGACCGCGGCGCGACCGGCCAACCAAAGAAGGAAAAGAAGTGCGAGGGGAAGACCGCGTACCGGCAGACGGGTGGTCCAGTTGGGGATGGCGGTTAGCATGAAGCCGCTGATAGCGGCAGCGACGAACCCGAACAAAAGCTCGTGGGTATGCCACGTCAGGGGGTCCAAGGCGGTGGGGAGGGAGACCCCGCCCTCGAGCGTAAGAAGCCATACGATCATGGCGGCAGCCGCCCACGCGCCGGCCCCTAGAAAGAAGACGCGAAATCCCAGCGCCAGAATCGCTGGTCGTGCGGCCTGGTTCATGGCCTCGGCATCCGCTTTGGCCATACCCAACACCGGCCGCTGCCATCGGGTTGCATTCGTCGGCACCTCATCGCACGGGCTATACGGCCCGGCACTGATCAGGATCAAGCCCCCGCGCCGTGGCATTGACCTAGGTCAATGATTGAGCATGGTGGGTGCGGGATAAGCAAGGCGACAAACCGTGGCCAGCGCGGGCGCCACGGGGAAACGAGCGATCCTCCACGGGGAAGTCGATGTACGCGATGCGGTTGTGGGCGACGCGGCATGCGCGGGGACTAGAGATTCCGTATGCTATCGCCGAGCGCGCCGTACTCGGGCTCGATCCCTTGTGGCGGCGGATCGGCTACGACCGTCTGGCTCGTCCCTTGGCGGCGCTTGAGAGGTGGTTCAAGGGACTGCTGTTCGACTGCAGGATGTGCGGACGATGCGTCCTCAACACGACCGGAATGACCTGTCCGATGAATTGCCCGAAGAGTTTGAGCAATGGACCCTGCGGTGGCGTGCGGGAAAACGGCCACTGCGAGGTCAAGCCCGAGATGCGGTGTGTGTGGGCCGAGGCCTGGCGTGGTAGCCAGCGCATGCGGGCGGGCCGAGGATTCGGCGAGCCCCAGGGTCCGGTAGATCATCGGCTCGCGGGCACCGCCGCTTGGCTCAGCCTGCTTCGCGAAAGGGCGCAAGCGCGCGCCCTGGCAAGTCAATGAGCATGCACCCGCTCGATCTGCCGGGCAACTATGAGATCCTGCCCGGCCACTCGTCGGGCGGCAGGTTCGAGCGCGCGCTGCGCTCGGGGCGATTCGCGGTGACCGCGGAACTAAACCCTCCGGACTCCGCCGATCCCGATGACACCGCGAATCGCGCCTTGGTGCTTGCCGAAGTGTGCGATGCGATCAACGCCACCGACGCCTCCGGCGCCAACTGCCACATGTCGAGCGTCGGCATCTGCGCGCTACTCACCCGGCTCGGCTACTCGCCGGTGATGCAGATATCCTGTCGCGACCGGAACCGGATTGCCATCCAGGGCGATGTCTTGGGGGCAGCGGCCATGGGGGTATCCAATTTCCTCTGCCTCTCGGGTGACGGGGTCGGCACCGGCGATCATCCCGAGGCCAAGCCGGTATTCGATCTCGACTCGATATCGCTGCTCGAGACCCTTCGCATCATGCGCGACGAGGCCCGATTCCGGTCGGGGCGGGCGATCACCTCGCCGCCGCGCGTGTTTATCGGCGCCGCCGCGAACCCCTTTTCGCCGCCCCACGAAATGCGGGCGGTTCGACTCGGCACGAAGATTGCCGCGGGCGCCCAGTTCGTGCAGACGCAATACTGTTTCGACCTTTCCCTGCTGCGCCTCTACATGGACCGCGTGCGCGAGGCGGATTTGCATCGCCACTGCTTCATCCTGGTCGGTGTCGGCCCGCTGGCCTCGGCGCGAGCCGCACGGTGGATGCGGACCAACGTTCCCGGCGTACACATTCCCGATGCCGTGATCGCACGGCTGGAAGGTGCGCAAGACCAAAAGCGCGAGGGCCGCAACATTTGCATCGAGCTCATACAGGAAGTACGCGAAATCGAGGGGGTGGCGGGCGTGCACGTCATGGCGTACCGCCAAGAGGAACTGGTTTCCGAGATCATCACCGCGTCGGGAATCCTGAAGAACCGAGGATCCCGGCACATCGCCAAGAGTTCGTGACGGAAGGGCTAGAGCCATGACCGAGACCGTGCTTAGTTCCGCGACGCGCGAGGTTGTCATCGGCCCCGAGCGGCCATTCGTGGTCATCGGTGAGCGGATCAACCCGACCGGCCGCAAGTTGCTGGCCGCCGAGATGGCCCAAGGTGATTACAGCCGCGTCGAAGGAGACGCGCTGGCCCAGCTTGCGGCGGGCGCACACATGCTCGACATCAACTCGGGCGTCCCGATGGCCGATGAGCCCAAGATCATGGCCGAGGCGGTCGACCTGGTTCAATCTCTCACCGACGCACCTCTGTGCATCGATTCGTCCTCGGTCGCCGCGCTGGAGGCCGGCCTTTCGGTCTACAAGGGCAAGGCGCTCGTCAACTCGGTAACCGGCGAGGACGAGCGGCTCGAGGAAGTCCTGCCGCTGGTGAGCAAGCACGGGGCGGCCGTCGTCGCCATCAGCCACGACGACGAGGGCATCTCGCAAGACCCCGACGTGCGGGTGGCCGTGGCGCGCAAGATCGTCGAGCGCGCCGCCGATCATGGGATCGCCTCTTCCGACGTCGTCATCGACGCGGTCGTCATGCCCGTGGGCGCTGACGGCACCGCGGGATGGGCGGCCATCACGACGCTTCGCCGGGTGCGCGAAGAGCTCGGCGTCAACACCGTCTGCGGCACTTCGAACGTGAGCTTCGGCCTTCCCGAACGCAAGGCCCTGAACGCCACCTTCCTGGCGATGACCATCGGCGCGGGGCTGACCGCCGCCATCGTCAATCCGCTTCACGACGAGATCATGATCGCCGCTTCGGCGGCAGAAGTGTTGATGGAGCGGGATCCCAAGTGCAAGCGCTGGATCAAACGAGCGCGTCAGGCGAGCGCCGCGGCTTCCCCAGGCGGCGCCGCGGCAGCGACATCCCCCGGTGCCTGAAAAAGCCCAGATCGTATTCGCCCCATCGGGCCGGCGTGGTCAGGTTCCGATCGGAGCCACCGTGCTGGAGGCGGCGCGCGAGATTGGCGTCGATATCGATTCGGTGTGCGGCGGCCACCATGGCATCTGCGGCCGCTGCCAGGTGAGCTTGAGCACCGGCGCCTTTCCCAAACTCGGTCTCACCTGCGAGCCCTCGCACCTTTCGCCGTTTAGCGACGACGAGGCGCGCTATCGCGACAAACATGGACTCTTGACCGGGCGGCGGCTCGCCTGCGTCGCCCGAATCGCCGGAGACGTCGTCATCGACGTGCCCCCCGAGAGCCAGGTCCACAAGCAAATCGTGCGCAAGCGCCCCGACACCCGCGCGGTAGAGGTCGATCCGGTGGTCCGTCTCCACTATGTCGAACTCACGCCGCCCACCATCGACGACCAGCGTACCGATCTCGTGCGCCTGCGCGAGGCTTTGCAGGACGAGTGGGACATTGTCGACCTGACCTGCGACGGCGCCGCGCTCGCCGGCCTCCCCGGGGCCTTGATCGAGGGGCAATGGAAGATCACGGTCGCGGTGCGCGAAGGAAACCGGCTCATCGCCGCATGGCCCGGGCTTCGCGAACGGCTGTTCGGCCTCGCGATCGACATCGGAACGACGACCATCGCCGTGACCCTGTGCGACCTCGACACCGGCAACGTGGTCGGCGAAGGCGGGGTCATGAATCCCCAGATTCGTTTTGGCGAGGACCTCATCAGCCGCGTCTCCTACATCCAACTAAGCCCGCTGGGGGTTCGCCAGCTTACGGCTGTCGCGCGCAAGGCGATCCTCCGCCTGGCCGCGGATACGGCCGCCGATGCGGGGATCGAGCTCGCCGACATCGTCGAGGCGACCGTGGTCGGAAATCCGATCATGCACCACATCTTTCTGGGCCTGGATCCGCTCGGGCTCGGCCGTGCGCCCTTTACCCTGGTGGTCGACGAGGCGCTCGCGGTGAAAGCCACCGATGTCGGGCTTCGGATTCACCCTGGGGCACACGCCTATACCTTGCCCTGCATCGCTGGCCACGTCGGCGCCGATACCGCAGGCGTCCTCTTGTCCGAGGCGCCGCATGAATCGGACGAGGTGGTGCTGGTCGTCGACGTCGGCACCAACGCCGAGATCGTCCTCGGGAACCGAGGGCGCTTGCTCGCCTGCTCCAGTCCCACCGGCCCCACGTTCGAGGGGGCGCAAATCAGTTCCGGACAGCGCGCGGCGCTGGGCGCTATCGAGCGGGTGCGAATCGATCCCGAGACGCTGGCGCCGCGCTTCCGGGTCATTGGCAGCGATCTCTGGTCGGACGAGGAGGGCTTCGAAGACTCGATCGCCGGCATCGGGGTCACCGGTGTGTGCGGTTCGGGCATCATCGAGGCGGTGGCCGAAATGTACCTCGTGGGGCTGGTGGACGCCGGCGGGCGCGTCACCGGCGAACGGACGAAGGATTACGCCCACGTGGTGCGCAGCGGCGAAGTATACGACTACCTGCTGCACCAGGGTCCGCCCGCGCTCTACGTCACCCAAACCGACGTTCGCAGCATCCAGCTCGCCAAAGCGGCCCTGTACGCCGGCGCCCGCCTCCTGATGGACAACTTTGGCGTGGAATCGGTAGAGCGAATCGTCCTGGCCGGCGCCTTCGGGACCTATATGGATCCCCTGCACGCCATGATCCTCGGCATGATTCCCGACTGCGATCTCAGCCGCGTCGTCGCCGCCGGGAATGCCGCCGGGGCCGGCGCCCGTATCGCGCTCTTGAGCCGCCGGGCACGGGCCGAGATCGAGGACCTCGTCGGCAGGGTGGAGAAGATCGAGACGGCGGCCGAGAAGCGTTTCCACAAATACTTTGTCGCCGCCATGGCCTTCCCGCACCGCGACGACACCTTCCCAAACCTCGAGCGCGCACTGGCCAACGCCGAGCCATCTCGGCTCAGCCACAGCGATCGCCTTGTCGACAAATCCCAGCCGGCGCCCCGCGCCGCCCGCTGACCGCGCTGCCGCTTGCCTCAGACCCGCCCGTCGAGGAAGGAGTCCATGTGGAATTCGGCTTGGGCCGGGACGTAGGCGTATTCGCGCCCTACCGGACAGGCGCGCCGCGCCAGGCACGCGCGTTTATGGCAAGAGGTGCCCCGCCGGGACGTCACGTGGCCGGCGCAGGCAAGATCGTCGAAGCTGCTCGGGGTGAAGGCGCTCACCGGGCAGGTCCCAAGGCACGGCTTGTCGGCGCAACTCGCGCACGGATTCGGGTGTGCCGGACGCGGCGGCAAGTCCAGACGCCGGCCAAATGCCAGGGCTCCCCGGTAGGCGTGCCACAGCCCGTACTCGTGATGGATCAACATGCCGATGGGCGAGGAATAGACGTCCGCCGCGCGTCGCGCCCAGCGCTGGAAGGGTGGGTAAGGGGGTCCCTCGAACGGCGACAAGGGCTCGGCCCCGAAGGCATCGGCGAGGGTCTTCATCATGGCGGCGTTCCAACTGTCCAGTGGATCCGGCGTGTTCCGGATCTTGGGGCCGTTTTCGCAGGCCGCCACAAACGCCTGCCACATTTCGGGACCCGCGTTGCCGAGTATCACCAGGGTCTCGACGGTGCCGCCCGATCTCAGCGGAGGTACGGCGTCACTGGGGCGCGGATGAAACCCGCCCCGGACGATGAGACCGTTTGCGGCCGCAGCGCGCTCAATGCGCCCGAGCATCTCGCACCATCCTCCTTCGCACCTCGCGTCCCTGGGGAGCGCTGCACCCTGGCAGCGCTACGGTCACCCACAAGGCATACGGCCAACCTTGACCTGGATCAATCTCGCGAGCAAGGCACCGTTTCCAGCCGCCCGCGCGCCGCCGATTCCGCCCCAATAGCGGGCTTGCCGGGACGGTGGCGCGTCACACAAGGGCGTTGCGTGCGGAGCGGGTAGCCGCTCCGCGGATTTTTCCCAGGGTAGCGCCGCGATCGCCTCCGTCAAGTGGTCCGGGTTGACGTGCGCGTAGCGCATGACCATCGCCTCCGACGACCATCCGCCCAACTCCATTGGCTCGCCGATGTCGCGCCGCGCCGCGTACGTCCACGTCGCCCAGGTGTGGCGGTAATCGTGCGGTGTGAAGTCAGTTATCCCGGCGCGCCGGCACGCGCCCTTGAACGCGGTCTTGATCTGGCCGCCGGCGTGCTCGCGCACCGCGTAAGCGCGGCCGCCCGGCCGGCAGAACACCTTGCCGTCGCGGTGCTTGAGGTTCGCCATCGCCTCGAACACTCGCTCGTGCATCGGGATTCCTCGTGGCTCCCCCGTCTTGGTCTTGATGAGGCGCACCCGTCGTGCCGCTAGGTCTACGTCGCCCCACTCCAACGCTAGGGCCTCGCCGAGACGGGCGCCGGTGTAGAACAGGAACACCAGGAGCGGCTCTAGGTGCGGCGCCGCGGCGCCGATCAACCGCTCGGCCTCTTCGTACTTGAGCCAACGAATGCGTCCCCGCGGTGGGCGCGGTCGCTCGACCGGCTGGTCGGCGCACAGCCCGCGCTTGGCCGCATGGTGCGGAATAGCCGCCGTTGGGGCGTGAACCTGGCGCGCGCGGGTTGCCGGTCCGGTGCGTGGGTAGAGTTTGGCGGCGCAGTCGTCGATCGCGCGCTGGTCGATGTGCACGAGCCGAGTGGTGCCGAAGTGCTCAACGAGCCGCGGGATGAACCGAGGACGCCGGCCGTCCTCTAGGTAGCCGGCGACCGCTTCGAGGAATGTAGCGGTCGCGCGCGGCCCATAGATGCTGCTGCATCATCTGGCCCGACCACGACGAGGCAGGCCGTAAAGCAGCCCTGCAGGTTGCAGCCGCCCTACTCGGGGCCGGCGGGCCGACCGCCCTAACGCGGATCAATCACCGTTGTGGAAGGCCGAGGGGCTGCATTGTCCTGACGGACAAGGCCTACGATGCGGACTGGATCAGAAAGCACATCGAGAGGCAGGGCGCCGCGCTCAACATCCCGGACAGAGCAAACCGCAAGAATCGGCATTGCTTCAGTGTAAAGCGCTGCCAAGGCGGCGGGGCCTTGATAGACCGCGAAGGCCGGTCGCCACGCCTTGAGCCCGATAGGCGGCCAGACGTCACGGAGCACCCGCTAACGTTCACGAGGAGTTGATCTAGATCAATAACACCTCGTCCAAACTGCGGCCAGAGTGTGGGTCCAGGTGAGGTGGTCTGGATTTGAAGGACTACAAGACCTGGACAGAGGGACCCTGGCGCGTTATCGTACTAGTGGTTCTCGGCATCAGCGATGAGGTGAGTCCAGGGGCTGCAGACAGTTGAACCACGCGTTTGCACTCGCCGCTGGCGGGGGGGAACGCGTCAAAGGGGTGAACGCCTCGGGCCTGGTGTCAAAGGGCCGGGGCGCGGGCGTTCGCCCATCCCCAACCTCGGACTAGGGACTGTTTCGATGTTCTGGCAACCGAAGTTACT
>PVBE012685175.1_pt1 | contig 17696 bp, 16 predicted proteins | sample 1631181 | NCBI WGS metagenome assembly PVBE01 (sample SAMN08397723, study PRJNA350692) | Marine metagenome, whole genome shotgun sequencing project. | isolation source: water | place: Pacific Ocean | collected 2012-04 | reverse complement strand
TCCGACCGGGCGTGCCCGGTCCTGTGACGCCGAGGCGCCACAGGATTTACATCGTGACTACGGGTATACCGGAGCCGACAGTGTTGGTGCCGGTCCGTCGTAGTTTCGAAGGTGCCGCTCGCCCCACGCCTGACAGGCTGCCAGGGACTCGGCTGGCGACTGTTCGCCAACCCAGCCCTTCTGACCAAGGGAACGGTGCTGGAGCCACCACTCACGCCAGGTGTTGAAGGGATACAAGCTGCGGTTGTCCGGTCGATCAGCATAGACCTGGAGCCACTTCATGCCTTCGGGCGGTGGTGCCACGGATGTGGGAGCCCCGATCGCCTTACGGTGAACCGGCATGTGACCGCGGTCGATACCGACGCGGCCCTGGTAGACCTCACCACCGAGGAAGACGGCAAGAGCAGCGGACTGCTCCGTGTTGCCGCTACGCCCGGTTGAGTTGGTAACCAGGTTGGGCTGGTCGTTGGTGCTGTGTCCCGGTGGGCCACCGCTCTTGGCGATGACTTCTGGCAGCAAGGACCAGGTGAACCGATCCTTGATACGTGGGACAGCAAACCCGGTCGAGTACACCCGGCCAGAGGGCCAGATCCCGATCTTACCGGCGGCGAACGGGTTACCGTACTCACCACCGAGTTCCTTGGTCTGCTCAGCAGCCGGCGACACGTTGTCCTTGTGAATCTTGTTGATCAAGTATTCCCATGCTTCACCAGCCTCAGGCAGGTCATACATGGTCTTGGACAGGCTGTCGTTAAACGGCTTCTTCATCCCGTTGGAGTACATCTGGGGCATGTACTGGAACTCATAGTCATCACGAGCCCAGGTACCGTACGTGCCGGCATCTGCGTTCGTCATCTTTTTGTCCATGTCGCTCCAGTCGTCCCAGTTCCAGCTGCCTTCGGAGTCAGGAACTGTAACGCCAGATTCTTCCATCAAGGAGACATTGCCAACGAATCCACTGATCGCGAACTGGAAGGGCATTCCGTACTGCTTACCAACCATGTCGGTCGGCTGCGGGAAGGAATGATCCATGCCGTTATCGGTGTAGGCGTCTGGCAGGAAGTAGTAGTCAGACTTAACCACGTCCAACTGCGGCAGGAGATCACTGATTTCAGTGAAAGCTCCGTCCTCGTTGAAACGGATGAAGTCAGACTGGGACAGCAGGGCCACATGTGGCGCTGTTCCCGCCGCGAACTGGATCGCCAAACTGTCGATCAAGTTACCGGTCGGCTCTAGCTTCACAAAGATGTCTGGTCGAAGTTCAGCGAACTTCTGCAGACCCCACTGCATGGCCGCACCACGCGGACCAGCGGTGTGGTCAGTAACAAACCGAACCTCAACGTTTTGACGCTGTGGTTTGGCGGCTGGCGCCGCAGCAGCTGGTTTAGCCGCTGGCTTGGCCGCCGGCTTGGCTGCTGGCTTGGCAGCTGGTGCTGCAGCTGCAGCTGGTGCTGCGGCCGGTGCTGCAGCTGGTGCTGCAGCTGGTGCTGCAGCTGGTGCTGCGGCTGGTTCACTTTCGCCACAGGCAGCCAGTACAACGGCTGATGTGGCACCAATACCCATACCCGCGACGAACCGACGTCGCGTGAGGGCGGAGCCTGTTAAGGCTGGTATTCGCATACCCCTCTCCTTCACCCCCACAAGGTACGTTTTAACGTGGGAGCACATTTCAGCCCCGCGCATTTGTTCGCCGTCCACCTTGGAGGATGAACCGATCAGTAGCGAGGGTGACAATATCTACGCTGGGGCACGTTGGCGCACCGTGCGCACTCTGTCAAGCATTCCAGGGAAAGAATTTGGCTAGACAGGACGGCCTACGAGGAACGCTGTCAAGTGAACAGGTTGGTCTTAGTTTCCAGCGCTTTCATAGATGCGTAATCCTTGGCGCCATACGTGTGCCCCGGCCAGCATGGCCAGCACGCCGATCACGGGAGCACTAAAGACGATAAGCGGAGAAAAGAACAGGTTGCCACCACGGTCAAGCACGAATGCGGCTGGAATAAAATTAATGAATGCGAAAGGGATGACGAACGTAAGTGCTGCGTGAACCACGCCGCCGTATATGTGAAGCGGGTAGCGGGTATATGTGTCCGTCATCCACGGGATTAGCACGGTAAGAGTGTCCTCCCGCTTGGTCCAGAACGCGATGCTTGAGCCTAGGAGCTGTATACCGGTGTAGATCAGGACTCCCCCGCCAAACCCGATGGCCAGCCCGATGAATTTCAAAAGGGTCCATTCGATCGGAATAGAAAATGACGCGACGACCAACAGCGCGATGGAAAACGATGCTTGTGCGACTCGTCCAGGCCATTGCTCATGGTCGGCCAAGAAATGGACCAGTGGATCCAAGGGGCGGATTAAGAACTTGTCTAAGTCACCATGAATAACAGCTGTATCGAGGCCCCCGGTCCAGAAAAGTTGATGGTAGATAACGAACGCTAACTCCTTTAGGGCAAGCAGGACGGCGATTTCCCAAAATGTCCAGCCGCCTACGGATCCGAAGTGATCAAGAACAACCCAAAGGACGACAAGTTGCAGGCTTTCGAGAATCAGGGTTAGAAAAACGCGAATCAACATTTGGCCGGGAAATTGCCAGCTGGCTCGAATGTTCAGCGCCATAAGGGCGAGGTATAGGCGAACGTACCGAGCCACGTAGATTAGCCACCCTGGACAAGGACTCGACGTCGAGCCTGTCTCATCATGACGCGCCCCAAGATGAGCAATGCTGGAATCCAGGCCATCTGAATCAAGAGCAGTTGAACAGTTTCCTGTCCTTGGACCCGTCCTACGAAAATCGAGAGCGGGACGTGGTAAAGCATTGCGAACGGCAGGTACTGGAGCACTGACTGAAGACCTTCGGGCAGGAGCCAGAGCGGAACGAAAAATCCTGCGGTGAGCTGGACAACTCGGTCTAGAAGCCACGTCCAGGTACGTACTTGGATGGTCCAAAACCCTATGAGGATCACGCTGAAGTGAAGAAGGAACGCAATAATCATTGCGAAGCCGAGGCTACAGGCTGCAACGATTAACGTTGAGAGGCTTGGGGCACCTGATATACCGGCAATGCCCCAAAGCACGAGGGCCATTGGAAGGGTATCAACGAGAAGTTTGTAGAGACTTGATCCTAGCCACGAGCCAAAAGCCTGTGGCTGGAAGTCGGTTGGTCGCATGATTTCAAAAAGAATGTCACCGCGTCTGATTCGTTCGCTAAGCTGTTCTCCAAGCTCGACGTTCACAAGTCGACTCATAACAATTGCTGCAGCAGCCCAGCTCAGCATCATTGTTAGGGTCATTCCCCCAGGCGCATCGCTGGCCTGATATACGGCGTTCCAGAATCCGAGAAGCGCGGCGGCTACTCCTAGACGTGCTAGCGGTGATAGCCAAAAGTCGCCCGGGTATGCGAGATGCTGTTGGAGTTGGGTCTGCGCAAATCCAAGGATTACATCAACACTACGAGGCCATGCGAAACGGCCCCGGTCTGGCTTAGTCGGTAAAACGCTTGGAGTGTGGGAGTGCTTGATCGGAAAAGAGCCTACTCAATGGCTATTTTTTCAGGTTTGTCCTCATCAGTTGACGTGTTTTGGGTATCAACTGCTTGGATACCAGCATCCAGAACTTCCCTAAGACTAACGAGGGCTTCCCGTACGGCAGCACGCATGTGGCCTTTGGCTTTGCCCAGGCCAACGCGTGGACGGTCGATCTCGATGGTGATTCGGATGGGGCCAGCCTCGACTTGATCGCCGCTATCTTGAGCGTCGGTCATTGTTCGACTTTTCCCCTTGGCTGTTCGGACTCAGAGTATATATCGCCGTCTAAACCAAATCTGGGGTTGTGCCTACAGTAATCTGTGATCTCAAGATGGAAATCCGAATCGGTGAACTCGTGGTCAACCGCACATCTGAACCAGAAGTGATTCTGTACAGCGTTGGCTGGTGCGGTTGGTGTGACCTGGCGCGTGCGTGGCTTGATGAACACGACGTGTTTTATCGGGAAATTGATGTTCCTGATGTGCAGCGGGAGCGCCACGAAGTTCTACAGATCTCTGGTCAACTGGAGGTTCCGGTTATCGTTGTTGAGCGCGACGGCCATCGGCACGTTTTTTTGGACGAGCGTAACTCCAAGCTTCGACAAGTACTGGGACTACCAGTATGAAACGCTTGGTTTGTCTATTAGAGTGTGCTGCCGTACTGGTTTAGTTATTGGCCGGATGGCAGTGGTTCACCACAGCCGTTGCAGAAGTTGGCTTCGGACCCATTTGTGAGATGGCAAGCGAGACATTCAATGTCTTCGGGAAGCGGCCCGCCGCAGTTTGAGCAGAAATTTGCCGTACTAGGGTTACTCTTACCGCAGGTGTTGCACGTTTGCCGTATGCCGGTGTTTTCGGGCTCTGGAGATAAACGGGAACGTGATCTATTGCGTGCGCTAAGTAGCTGATCTACATCTAAGCCTAAAGCGTGGGCCAAGGCCCGAATGTCTTCATCGAGGACGTGCGTAATCTTTCCGGTCTCTACATCGCTTAACCACGGTCGATCTCGCTCAATTTTCTCAGCGAGTTGGGCCTGTGTCAGTCCATGCTGTTTTCGGGCAGCAAATATGAGCCCGCCGAACGAGCCGCGAGCTATATCGCCAAATGATCGTTTTTGGAGTTTTCGGCGTGCCATCATCTTGCCTTCGGACGTCTAAGCCGCAATAGCTAAACCATAGGATAGATCAGGAACTGTACCCATAAAATTGTAGAACAAAGAAGCGACGGGGATTCACTTTAACCAATACATAGAATATTAGTGGAGCATATTGTTGCTACATCGTGGACGGTTGTAACGTGTTGTGGCGGTCATGCGAACACTGATTACCAGCCGAACTAAGGCACAGGGATTGTTAACTCCTGATTGACCTGCAAAGCATCTGGATTAACGATCATGTTGGTCTTGATTAATGCGTCGATGGTCACACCAAAACGCTCCGCGATTTTCGAAAGCGTATCGCCCGGTTGAACGATGTAAACCTGTGCTGTTGGCTTTTTGGGAGGTCGGGGAGTAGGAGTTTCGGTTGGGAGAGGCTCTGGGGTGGGGGTAGCTATAGCGTCTATGAAGGCTTTGTTAGGGTCCGTGATCGGGATCGCGAGACCAGGTATTGGCGTTGGTGTCTTGGGCAGGGGTTCAGGGGTTTGGGGTCGCAGTAGGATTACCCAAAGCAGGAAAACAATGAACGCAACTACAAGTAGTCCAACTATCAACTCACTGCCACGGGCGAAGGCGTTATCTGGTTTTTGCATAAGGAACGGCCCATATAGGGTTAAAGAAGTGGGGCTCAGAATTAAGCATAAAGGCTTGATGAAATCTTCTTACGCTTACGCATGATCCACGGCAGGTTTCGTGTTTGCTTGGATGTTTTTATCGGTGCGTCCCATTGAGAAATAGCGGTAGCCGAGATCTGTCATACGATCGGGTTTATGGAGGTTTCGACCGTCCACCAAGACGTCTCCACGCATTGTTCTGAGAATCTCCGCCCAATCCAACTCACGAAATTCGTTCCACTCGGTGGCCAATACCACCGCGTCAGTACCACTTGCGGCTTCCATCGGGGAGGAAAAAAACTCGACACTGTCGCCAAGATCCAACTTGGCGTTCTTAGTTGCTACCGGATCGTAGGCATGCACAATGGCTCCTTCACCAGTGAGGAGGTGCGCGATCTCAATTGCAGGGGCATCGCGCACATCATCGGTGTTCGGCTTAAAGGAAAGTCCAAAAATCGCAATTCGACGTGTACGAAGATCGCCTAATGCTTGCCGTAATTTGCGAACCGCTGCCCGACGGGCGTCTCTATTGATCTCCATTACCGCGCGGAGGAGCTGCGGGTGGGCTCCATGGACCGCCCCCATGTGTTCAAGGGCTCGGACATCTTTTGGAAAGCAACTACCGCCCCATCCGATACCCGCGTCTAGGTAGCCCGGACCGACTCGTTTATCGAGTCCCATCCCGTTAGAAACGGTTTCTATATCAGCACCCAATGCTTCACATATTGCGGCTATCTCATTTATAAATGAGATTCGTGTTGCCAGGAATGCGTTTGAAGCGTACTTAATCATTTCTGCGGTTCGCAGGTCTGTGACGATCACAGGGCAATTAAACGAACGGTACAGTTCAGCTAAACGATTAGCAGCGATCTTATCTGTAGATCCAATTACAACCCGGTCGGGATGCAGGAAGTCCTGCACCGCGGTGCCTTCCCGCTGGAATTCTGGATTAGAGACAACGGGAAACTGATCTGAATCAGATCGATACTCATGGACGAGGCGAGTAATTAGGTCGCCGGTTCCAATAGGCACTGTGCTTTTCGTGACAATTATTGTTCCAGGCGTAAGGCTCGACGCCAGAGAGATTGCGGCGCTTTCTACGGCGCTCAGATTGGCTTCTCCGGCAGCGCCCGTTGGTGTATCGACCGCAATAAAAACAAATTCACGGTTGGGCACTGAGGTCGTGTAGTTGCTCGAGAAAGTGAGACGCCCGGCGGTCACACTCCGTTGGACCAAGGATGTGAGGCCAGGTTCATAAATGGGCACGTGACCTTCACGGAGGCTCTCGACTTTTGATTCATCAATATCAAGACAGGTAACTGTGTGGCCGAGGTCTGCAAAGCATGCGCCTACCGAAAGGCCGACGTAACCGGTACCAACAATACAGATGGAACTCATCGGAAGCCCATCATACGGTCACATCAACAATATTGCTCATAGCCAGTTGCGGTCTTAGATTCCATACCAAGCGGTCATTGCACGCTCTCGTACTTGAGGATTCATGAATGCTACCTAGAGGTGTTATGGGATGTGTTGACCGAACTAGCATCACAAGATCCTTAAGTCGTGCGCGGAGTGAATCGGACAAGCAGGCGACCGTTCTCTAGCCGTGCTTGGCTATGTTTCATTCGGGCGAGTGCCCGCGGCAGGACAATGTTTCGTCGAGCTGCGCCCATTCGAATTACAAGTTCATCCCCGCGTCGGACAAGCGTGGCGTCGGCCTTGTCCAAGAATTGGGCGGGAATTTGAAACTCGAATCCGCCTTCTATTGGCACGATTTCATAGGGTTTGTATGTGATCAACACGTCTTCCGGTGCATGATTGTGATGTAGTAGATGCCCCATTTTTCGAAGCTGCTCAAGTCCTAGGATCTCGGATGAGAACTGCTCCACTTCCAGTACCGGTGTTGGATCGAACATTTCGTGGATATTTTTCATATGGGGCGCCTGCATTTGTCGTATTTGTTCGGCGAAACTTCCGTCGGCGTCTTTTGGAATCACTCGATTTACAACGATAGCGTCAGTGACATGATCGTACAGCGTTAAATATGTGTAGCTGCGCTGGGCCTCTCGAATCACCATTTTCTCTGGATTTATGACGAGGCGCACTGTGGCGTTGTTTGAGGCGGTCAGTAACTGGTGAAGTCGATCCAGTTGATCAACCAAATCGGTCATGGCGACAAAGACGTCGTCGTCAGGAAAAGGAAGATCGGTGACGTGACGGGCCATCGGTCGGACAATCCGTGTGAGCTGTCGGTTGATTGGAAGTAGTTTGTCAATCCACCAACGCCCCACCTCTGGAAAAGCCAATAGCCGGAGAGTTTCCCCTGTGGGTGCACAGTCAACTACGATGACATCAAACTCGCCTGATGACACATGGCGGTTGACCCACAATAAATTTGCGAGTTCTTCCATGCCAGGAAACACGGCGATTTCTTCGGCCATAACGTTGTCCATGCCGCGCCATGTCAGTAACGCCTCGACCCAGGATTGAACCGTTCCCCAATAGGTTTCCAGGTTGTAGTACACATCGCACTCTTGTGCCCAAAGATTGTCGGAAACCTTCTTAGGTACCGGGCCTAGATCGGTTTCAAATGAGTCCCCCAAACTGTGTGCGGTATCAGTGCTCAGGACGATGGTTCGTAATCCGGCGTCTGCGCACCGAAGTGCCGTGGCGGCTGCAGTAGTCGTCTTGCCAACTCCACCTTTCCCCGTATACAGGAGAATTCGAGGTGACGTCTCAGTCTTCATCAGTGAGGACCGTGATCAGAGGTTTCGTCAGTGCTTTTATTCGGCCAATAGTGGCGCTTTCTCGGCCCGTGTCACGGGCCAAGGCTTGGCTTAGGGCGTTTTCATCTTCCGGAGGTATGGCAATCAGCAAGCCGCCGCTCGTCTGGGCGTCAGCAAGCAAGATTTTGTGCGCCTCTTCGACTTTTGGATGCCAACTAACGTCGTCGGCGACAGAACGAAGATTGCGCATTGTCCCTCCAGGGATGTGACCCTTCGCGATCAGTGGCCAAACATCCGGCAGTGTTTGGCACGTGGCGGCATTAATGTCCGCAGAAACACCACTTGCCTCCAACATTTCCTTTAGGTGGCCTAGCAGGCCGTAGCCGGTGACGTCGGTTACCGCGTGGGCGCCATGCTGGCGCGCGAGCGAAGCTGATTTTTCGTTGAGTTCTGTCATGGAAGCGATGGCGGCGGTAACAGCATTTGGCTCGGCTTCATCATGTTTGATGGCAGTGGTTACGATTCCAGTCCCGAGCGGCTTTGTAAGCACCAGCAAATCGTCTGGACGCGCGCCAGTGTTTCGAGTGATGGCATCGGGATGTACTGTGCCAAGCACAACAAGGCCGAATTTAGGTTCTGGATCATCGATCGAATGCCCACCGCCGACAATGGCACGTGCTTCAGCGACTTTGTTGGCTGCGCCTCGCTGAATGTCTCCTAGAAGTTCGAATGGAAGTTTATTTCTAGGCCAGCCTGCGAGATTAAGTACTAGCAGTGGAGTGGCTCCCATCGCATACAAATCGCTAAGCGCGTTGGCGGCCGCTATCTCGCCGAAACTAAAGGCGTCGTCGACAATCGGGGTGAAGATGTCAGCGGACAATACAACTGCTAGATCGTCGCGAATTCGATAGACGGCAGCATCATCCATGGTCTGAATTCCAACCAAAAGGTCGGGATCGACCATTCGTGGCATCTGGCGCAACACGTGCGCCAACTCATCAGGACTGAGCTTGCAGGCTCAGCCGGCGCCGTGCGAGTAATGGGTAAGTTTGTGCATCTAAGTGTCCGATCGAACGCGTTTGTACGGTAGCGTAACGTTAGAGGTTATACATCCCGTTATGTAGTTAGGCGAGATTGACGGAACTACAGACATGCTTTTGGCCAGTATTTTAACGATAAGTCGTCGTTTTGCGATCTCTCTTGTTGCGGCAGTGGTACTTACTGTCGTGGTAAACGGAGTGGCTACAGCTAAGCCAAGCTCACCGTTCCGTGTCGCGGGAGGAATGTTCTATCCGCTTAACGAAGCTACCGGTCATGGCTTCGCGATCCGTAATTATTTTGATGGGCCTGATTTTTTCGCCACCTATCAAAGTTTGGGTGGGGTTGATGTTTTAGGGCCGCCGATGTCACGTGCCTGGATTGGGGATGACGGATTTGCCTATCAACTAACACAGCGTGTGCTACTGCAATGGTCACCCAGTGAGAAACGGGTTCGCATCGCCAACATTTTTGAGTTGCTCAGTGATCAAGCCTTTGGGGAGCAGTTGGCAGGCCGTCATATTCCGGCGGTTGAGGATCCAAACATTGGTTCAGGTGCTCGGGATCACGCTGAACGGCTCTCTTGGTTGACTGATCAACGTATTGCGGAGACTTTCGCGAACAATCCCTTTGGCATTGCTGCACTCGAAAAGAGTATTGAATTTTTTGGATTGCCGATGTCACGTCCCGTAAAAATTGGACCATTCATAGTCCAGAGGTTTCAGCGAGCAGCGTTACAACACTGGGTTGAACAAGTTAAACAGGGGCAGCCAATTGGCTCCGTAGTTTTAGTCAATGCTGGTGATGTATTTCGGGAATTGGCAATGCCAATAGACGTGCGGACCAAACCGCACCCGGCTTCTGAATGGCGTCTAAGGGACGCTAGAGGCGACTTGCTGGTTGAGGCGGGTTGGCGTCCGGATGCCGTCACGGTCAGGAGATATCAAGCAGATGCTGAACTTCTCCATGCGCTTGCATTGCTGGAGTTGGTTGAAGTGAACGATGTCGCGTTAGAGCTAGCGTCTCAACAAGAATTGACGATGGAATTTAAGATGATGCCGATGGGGACACTGGCGATGTTTACCTCTGCCCCGAGTGTGAAGGTAAATGAACGACTCCGGAACGAAGATTCAAGGATTCTTGCGACGGTTCTGGCTCATGAACTCAGACATTTTGAGGACTATATGCGGGGAACCATCGTGCCCGGACCAAAAGGTTGTCTGGATGCCGAAACCCGGGCGATTACAAGAGAAGCTGAGACATGGACTCGATTAGTTGGTTCGCGTGGATTCCATCCGGCGCCAAGCAGCATGGCTCGAATTCAAAATTATCGTGCGAGTGTATACGCCGATGGAGCGCAGGCAATTGATGGGTTGGTTAAACGTTTGTATCTCAAGGCGTGCGGCCTATAGAAAATTGATCGTAGTGCTGTTTTATTCACGCTAATGATGCTAGATCTGACATCCAGAAGCTGGATATGCCAGTACCCTCTACTTTAGTAGCGTTTGCCGGTGGACGCTTGAAGAGTAATTTATTGATAGGGATGTGGCGGTTTGTGTTCTATGGATCTAATGGCTGATTCGCTCTACGAGGAGCTTGTCTCGCGTGGCTTCGTCCATACGGTTACGAATGCTGATGGTTTTCGTGCTGCCCTTGCTAGACAACAGACTTTTTATGTCGGTTTTGATCCCACGGCTAAGAGTCTTCATACAGGCCATTTGATTCCGCTGGCTTTGGCGGGACACTTGGCCCGGGCGGGTCATCAGCCGATTCTATTAGCGGGTGGTGGCACAGGAATGATTGGAGATCCAACGGATCGTTCCGCAACCAGAGCCATGTTGGAAGTGGAACAGGTTCGGGTCAACACCAAGGCTATTCAGGCCCAGGTCGAGCGAATGCCTTCACTGGCCGGGATAAATGTGGAAGTCGTGAACAATGCTGATTGGCTAGGCGACCTCCGATACCTGGACTTTCTACGGGAGATTGGCCGCCATTTTAGTGTCAATGAAATCCTTTCGACTGAGACGTATAGAGCTCGATTGCAGGATGGTAAAGGCCTTAACTTTGTAGAGATCAATTATCGGCTCTTGCAGGCGTACGATTTTCTGCACTTGTTTCGTGAGCGGGGTTGTTTATTGCAGATTGGTGGTAGTGATCAGTGGTCAAATATTTTGGCCGGTGTTGACCTTATTCGGCGTATCGAACGAGTGGAAGCATTTGGTCTTGTGACTCCACTACTCACGACGAGCACGGGAGAGAAGATGGGGAAGACGAAGGGTGGCGCGCTGTGGCTTGACCAACAGCTGACCTCGCCATTTGATTTCTACCAGTACTGGGTCAATGTTGAGGACATCGCGATTAAGGAAGTGTTTTCCTTATTAACGACACTCCCGATGGATGAGATCAGAGAATTAACGTCAAGAAAAGGGCCTGACACTGCGGCGGTAAAACATCGCTTAGCCAAAGAGGTGACGGCAGTTGTACATGGTGTGGAGGCGGCGGAGGCAGCCCATGAGGCTGCGCAGTCGCTGTTTGGTGCCGGTGAGGGCTCAGTTGATGCCGCGCCGGAAACGTATGTAAGTATGGCCCAAGTTGATTCTGGTCTTCACGTTGTTGAACTATTGGTCACGACTGGACTTGTCAGATCACGGGGAGCTGCGCGACGCCTTGTGCATCAGGGTGGTGCCTATGTCAATGAACAACGTGTTGATCGTCCAGACCGGATCATTACAACTACCGACTTCAAGCAAGGGGAAATGTTGCTTCGGTCAGGAAAGAAGCGCTACCACCGCGTGCGCCTTGGTGAGCAGAACAAGGATGAGTGACTAATGAACTGGCTAGCTGAGGAGATCCATGGCGTCGATGACAAGAGTGCTAGTGATGTATGGGAAAGATTTCTAGCCGCTCTTGATGCGTACTGGAATGAGAGCTTTCCACAGGAAATCAGCCATTCCGACTGGCACGAACTTTATTCCAATCAAATCAAGCTTCGTCTTGAGAGACATCCGACATGGCTATGGATGTATGAGAGGGACGGACGGACCCTAGCGCTTACAAACTTTCATTTGGAGGGCGGCGTGGCGCATATTGCTGAGGTGTGGGTTGCCCTAGAGTCACGACGTCACGGATTGGGAAAATTTATGGTTGCTGAGATGAAACGGGTGCTGCGTGATGCTGGTATAAGCCGGATCGCGGTGACTGTACCGTCGAGCGCCACTAACAGTCTGGATTTCTGGAGAAGTCTGGGTTTTGGTGAGGTGGCTGTACAACTTGAACGATCAACGTTCGTGCCGGATCGGTCGTGAAGTAAGTGCTCGTTTCGTTTCAGCGCGTTGGCAAACGGGATTCTGGGCTAGTCTCGTGGTGCTAGTGGAGTTAATTGAGAATTAATCATGGTTTCCTCGTCGATGCCATCCGAGATTTCTCGGCGTCGTGTTCCTCTGCGCAAGCTGGTAGCTCCAGAGGATATTGAAGATGCTCAAGTTCGTGAGGCTCTTGGACAGATAGGTCGATGTGAGTGGGCTCAACGTCATGATGGATTGACAAAGTATCACGATGACATATGGGGTGAACGGCCTTCTGATGACCGGGAGTTTTTTGAGAGGCTGATGTTAGAAGTCTTTCACGCTGGCCTCAGTTGGACGCTCATCTGGAATAAGTATGAAGGTTTTCGTCGGGCATATGATGACTTTGATATCGAGAAGGTAGCTGCGTATGGTCCGAGCGATGTCGATCGTCTCATGCGTGACCCGAACGTTATTCGTAGTGAAAAAAAGATTGCTTCGGCAATAGAGAATGCGCAGCGTATCCAGGATATTCAGGATCGTGATGGATCGTTCGAATCGTTTCTTGTCGGATTACCAGATAGCGAAGAGTCAAAGGTAAAGATTTTGTCCAGCACATTTGCTTTTGTCGGGCCTGGCACTGCACGAGGCTATCTGGCTGCAACGGGTTTGGAAATTCCACCCCACCATCCCTATTGCTTTAAGGCTGATCATCCTGCGTGGTTTTCGGTTTAGCCCGATCACGGTGGTAACGGTCGAACTTAACGATTTGCGCAGATTTTGTCAGAAGGTTCTTGCCACGCGTGGACTAAGCGCTGGGCAAGCAGCGCTCGTGACTGAAGTGATGGTTGAGCAAGATCTTCGTGGCTATGGTCACCATGGGAGCGGACTACTGGCTTTGCGGGTCAAAGATCTTGATTCGGGGATAGCTAGAGTCAATGTCGATGTAGAAGTTTTGTCCGATCTTCCGGCTTTTACAGCGCTAGATGCTCATGGCCTACTTGGTCCTCTTGGTGCTGTACGTGCGATAGATGTGTGCATCAAAAAAGCTCAAACTCAGGGGATCGCCAGTGCCACCCTACGGGACATGCCTCACTGGGTTATTCCTGCCTATTACAGTATGCGTGCCGCCGCCGAGGGATTAATCGGTTACTGCGTTTGCTACACGAATCCTTCGTTTGCTCCTGTGGGAGGAAGTTCCCGCGTGCTTGGCAATAATCCGATGTCGTACGCGATACCGGCTGATCCCAGGCCACCCATCGTGGTTGATTTTGGCGTGTCAGCATCCACGAATCGGATGCGTGAAATGATGGTGGACGGCGAACTTATTCCTGATGATTGGGCCATTGACACGGATGGCAATCCAATTTCTGATCCTTCAGTGGCCATTGAACGGGGTATCTTCCTACCTTTTGGAGAGCATCGAGGCTACGGGCTCGGGTTGGTTCACGAAATTCTTGGAGCGACGTTGAATGCTATGCCGATAGGGCTTGAGGGGGTAAACGGAAGATTTGGAGCCATGTTTGTTGCAACCCGTGTTGATGTCTTTCGCCCTGCGGAGGAATTCCTTCAGGATGTAAACCGAGCTCTTGATCATGTTGTTGGGTCGCCTTCGGTAGATCCAAAGCAGCCTATTCGATACCCCGGTGAGCGATCAGGTATGAAGATGCGCGAAAACCTGGTGCGTGGCCGTGTCGATTTTGGAAAGGCTGCATGGAACAAGCTTCATGAGGTTTCCGAACTCACGAATGTGGCTATGCCGATGGTTTACGGATAGCCAGCTTGTTTCGCGTTTAAACCAGTGTGATTTATCGACAATCATTCTTAGGTGTAGATCATGCTCTATAAGCCTGGGTGTAGATCATGCTCTACAAGATAAGAAGTAAATTTGGACAACGGGTTACTGGAAAGATAAATCGACTACCTCTGGAAGGAAAAGAGATGGTGCTATTCGGTGAGGTGCCGCGGAAATAATGCATGGTTCTAAAGACATCCGGAACTTAGCGATTATCGCCCATGTTGACCATGGCAAAACGACGCTTGTGGACGCGATATTGAAACAATGCGGTTCGGTTGGGAGACGGGATGCAGTAGCAGATCGAGTTATGGACTCGATGGATCTTGAAAAAGAAAAGGGCATCACTATTTTGGCGAAGAACGCTTCAGTGGTAGCCGACGGAGTGAAGGTGAACATTGTTGATACTCCAGGCCACGCTGATTTTGGAGGTGAGGTAGAGCGTGGTCTCGAAATGGTGGACGGGGCTTTGCTGTTGGTTGATGCGAGTGAAGGTCCGTTGCCCCAGACAAAGTTCGTGCTCAAAAAGGCTCTTGAGAAAGGAATCTCGATAATCGTCGTAATCAACAAGGTTGATCGTCGTGACGCTCGGATATCTGAGGTGGTTGATGAGGTGTACGACCTATTTTTTGAACTGGGGGCTGATGAGGCGCAGATTGAATTTCCCATTGTGTATTGCGTGGCAACAGCTGGATTAGCCTCACTTGAACCAGGCGTCGTAGGTGAAGACTTGGGGCCGTTGTTTCAGCTCATGCAGGACTATATTCCAGCACCAACGCATAGCGGGGCTGATTATCTACAGGCTCTTGTGACGAATCTTGACGCAGCTCCGCATTACGGACGGCTGGCGATTTGCAAGGTGAAAGAAGGGTACTTGTCTGCGGGGAAAAACGTTGCACATTGCAAGCGAGACGGTAGCGTGCAGATGGTCAAGCTGAGCGAGGTTTTCATCACCGAAGGCCTTGAGCGGGTTCGAGTAGAAACTGTTGGACCTGGAGAAATCTGTGTGGTTGCAGGGATCCCGGACGTGACGATTGGCGAAACCCTAGCGGATATGGAGGATCCCAAGCCGTTGCCGCTCATTCAGATCGATGAGCCGACAATGGCGATGAACATTGGAATAAACACATCGCCAATGTCAGGTCTTGAGGGCGGCAAGCTCACGTCACGAATGCTTGGCAATCGGCTCGAGGCTGAAGTGCTTGGAAATGTCTCAATCAAGATTGAGCAATCCCAACAATCTGAAAGTTGGAATGTGCAGGGTCGAGGCGAATTGCAGCTTGCAGTTCTCATAGAAACCATGCGTCGAGAAGGCTTTGAACTTTCCGTTGGAAAACCGGAAGTGTTGACCAAGCTTGTCGCGGGTAAGTTGCACGAACCTATGGACGAACTCTTGCTAGAGGTTCAGCAAGAGTTTGTAGGACTCGTGAGCGAGAGTGTTGCTGGACGTAGGGGTCGAATGACCGGTATGAGTAGTCAAAAAAACGGTAATGTCCAACTCGAGTTTGTTGCGCCCGTTCGGGGTTTGCTCGGATTTCATACCGAATTTCTTTCAGCAACACGTGGAACCGGGGTGATGAATAGAATGTTTTCGAGCTACCAACCGTGGCTCGGAGAAATTCGAACGCGGCGTACGGGGAGTTTGATCGCTGATAGAACAGGTGTTTCTACAACTCATGCGTTATTTGGCCTGCAGATCCGCGGTAGATTATTTGTTCCGCCCGGGATCCAGGTTTATGAGGGGATGGTTGTTGGAGATAATTCTCGTCCCGAAGATTTGGACGTAAACCCAACGAGAGAGAAAAAGTTGTCCAACATGCGGACTTCCGGGGCTTCTGATAGTTCGGAGAACCTAACCCCTCACGTCAAACTCTCGCTTGAGCAGGCGCTTGAATTTATACGGCCAGATGAATGTCTTGAGGTAACACCCGATTCCATCCGAGTTAGAAAAGTCGAACTAAATGGGCGGAAACGGGGTAGGTAGATCGAGTGTTGAAATCGAGAGCCCATAATTGATAGAGCATGGCTGCCAGGTGGTCCGGTCTCAACTACGGGAATCGTGAGATAACCGTCGCGTTTGAAGGAACCGGAATACGTGTTCCTTCCTGAAGGTCTTGGGGGGCGATGGGTGCGGTAGTTCGTCGGGCGGAGACTCCTGCGTAGATGTACAGGGCAGACGATTCCTCGCTGGCTCGAAGTGCGATGTGCGCCATACCGATTTGGTTTTCATGTATGTCGAGAGCTGAACTGGTAACCGTTCCTATCCACGTACCTCTTTGATCGACGACCGGGTCACCCTGACGGGCTATTGGAGCCCGATCATCCGTAATTCTGAAGCGAACAATCCGTGATTTTCGGGATTTCTCACGGATATAGAACCCTGAGCGTCCGATGAAGAATGGTTTATACATTTTCACGAACGACCCAAAACCTGCATCCCCAGGTGATAGATCAAGTGGACCTGCTAGTTCATGTCCATAGAGAGGAAGTCCGGCTTCGGTTCGTGTGGAATCACGAGCGCCTAGACCTGCAGGTTTGACTCCGAGGTCGTCCCCTGCTTGGAGGATCTTGGTCCAGAGGTCGGCTGCAGCTTCGGGATGAACGAAAAGTTCGTATCCGACTTTCTCCCCCGTATATCCAGTTCTGGCGATCTCTAAATCAGTTCCATCCAAATTTACGGTTCCCACATCAAAGGAGCGCATTCGTCGAATAATCTGCTTTGTTGCCTCGTCGTGTGCCAACCGTTGGAGGACTTTGCGTGATTCAGGGCCCTGCAGGGCGAGATCTAATCGCCGACGATCGACCTCAACATCATCCTTAAGATTACGTAAGGTAACGACAGCAGTCGACTTTGCCCAAGGATCGTTGGGCTCTATTGAGTGACGCTGCTCATTTACACCCGTAAGCCAAGCCCAATCCTTGTCTGTGTTTGAGGCGTTCACAACGGCCAGATAGTGCTCAGTTTGAAGTCGATAGATAATCAGGTCGTCAAGCGTGTGGCCGGTTGCGTCCAAAAGGTAGGTGTATGCAGAGCGGCCAACTCCCAACCGCGAAGCGTTGGCTGTTGTGACCAAGTCAAGGAACTCAGATGCCTTGGGGCCTTCAATTGAAAACACTCCCATGTGTCCAACATCGAATAAGCCCGCGGCTTGTCGTACGGCTGCATGCTCCTCGGCGATCCCACGGTAGTAGACGGGCATGTTCCATCCAGCAAAAGGAACCATTCGGGCATTGAGTTGATCGCGATGGATCGACTCCAACGGTGTTTGCTTTAGCGGCTTCGTTGGTTCCTCAGTCCAGTCGAATTTAGGCTGCTCGTCAGGACGATTAGATGGCAGTCGTTGTGTCCGGCCGAGGAAGAACGGTTGATTTAGGTCTGGATCTGGAGGCTCGGGAAGGCTGGCAGATGTAATTGAGCGGTTTTCCAACATCGTTGTCACGGCTACCGCGTCGTCTTGGTCGTAAAGCAGCGCTGCGGCAGCTCCATCGCGAACTAGAAGCGCGGAATGCTCACCTAGTTGAACTCTGGTTGTTCCGGAGCTCTTTCCCAGGAG
>PVBE012204654.1_pt1 | contig 17697 bp, 22 predicted proteins | sample 1631181 | NCBI WGS metagenome assembly PVBE01 (sample SAMN08397723, study PRJNA350692) | Marine metagenome, whole genome shotgun sequencing project. | isolation source: water | place: Pacific Ocean | collected 2012-04 | reverse complement strand
GATTTGAAAAGAAATCCGACAACTCTAATCGTTGGAGAAAATGGTTCGGGTAAATCCACTATACTTGATGCTCTTACTTTTAGTCTTTTCGGTAAAGCATTTCGTAACATCAATAAACCTCAACTTATTAATTCAATTAATGAACAGAATTGTCTTACGGAGGTGGAATTTTCTATAGGAAAGAAATATTTTCTTGTACGTAGAGGAATCAAGCCTAATTTGTTTGAGATTGAGGTTGATGGGGTGATGATAAATCAAGATTCAAAGGCCAGGGATTATCAAGAACATCTTGAAAAAAATATTCTTAAACTTAATTATAAATCATTCACTCAAATCGTTATTCTTGGTAGTTCATCGTTTATTCCATTTATGCAATTGAAATCAAATGATCGTAGAATTATTATAGAAGATTTGCTTGACATACAGGTTTTTTCTACAATGAATTTGTTACTCAAGGGAAAAATATCTGAACTCAAAAATACTGCTGGATTAACTGATCTTGAAATGTCAAAGACTGATAATGCGATTGAGTTGCAAGAAGATTATATTTCAAAGATTAAACAGAATAATGAACAATTAATTTCTGCTAATCAAGAAAAAATTAATAAGTCAAATCAAGATATCATAAATTATAATTCAGAAATATCAGACATTGAAATACGTATTGATGAATTGAGTAAATTAGTTGCAGATTTTGATCAACAAGAAAAGAAACAACTGAAGTTGGAAAAATACCGAGATGAAATTCATAAAAATGTATTAAAGGTAGAAAAAGAAATAAAATTTTACGAGAAAAACACAGATTGTCCTACGTGTAAACAAACTATTGATGATGACCATAGAGAATGTGAAATTACAGAAAAGCAAAAAAAGAAAACAGAATTTGATATTGCAATAGAAAAAATTGAAGAAGAGATTAAATTGTCATTTGGCCTAATAGAAGAAATGTCCAAAACACAAAAATCAATTACTGAGTTGCAGGGTGAAGTTACAAAGAGCAATGCATCAATTTCTGCTATTAATCAGTATATACAGAAAATCAATGAGGAAATCCAGACATTAAATGAAAATGGTGTTGATGTTACAGATTCGACAAAAAAATTGAAAAAATTAAAATCGGATCAAAAAAATCTCTTGACATTGAAAGAGAAATATAGTAACCTATCATCAATATATGAAGTTGCGAGTGTGCTTCTTAAAGATGGAGGTATTAAAACAACAATTATAAAAAAATACTTGCCGATCATGAATAAATTGATAAACAAGTATTTGGCATCAATGGATTTTTATGTCTCGTTTAATCTTGATGAAAGTTTTAATGAGACAATTAAGTCCAGGTTTCGAGATATTTTTACCTATGCTTCTTTTAGTGAAGGTGAAAAAATTAGAATAGATTTGGCCCTGCTTTTTACATGGAGAGCGGTTGCTAAATTGAAAAATAGTATGAGTACAAATTTACTCATATTGGATGAAGTATTTGATAGTTCACTTGATGAGGATGGTACAGGTGATTTCTTAAAAATATTGAATTCTCTTGGTAATGAATCGAATGTTTTTGTAATTAGTCACAAAGGCGAAATTCTTTATGATAAATTTAAAAACATGATTAAATTTGAAAAACATAAAAATTTTAGTAGGATCGTATGACTGATATTATATTACCTGGATCTCTAATTGGAGAGAATAAAAAATCCAAAGTTCTTCCTTTGATAGATGGACGAAATGAATTAATTGAAACAAAATTAACTGAATTTGATTTTGAAAATGATGATCCCGAAAAACTTGAATATGATTTGTTGAACAGTATGAGATTTTATGATGGGCTAGGATTGGCGGCAAATCAAGTTGGAATTAATGCAAGAGCATTTGCTATGATACACGATAATACTCCAATGGTATTATTTAATCCTAAAGTTATAAGTGTTACTGAAGAAAAGATTTTAGTAAAAGAAGGATGTCTTACTTGGTATGGTCTGTTTCCTAAAATTTTACGACCTGCGGGAGTTACAATTAATTGGAAAGATAAAACTGGTCAAGAATTTTCTGGAAGTTTTATAAATATTTCCGCTAGAATAATTTTACATGAATATGATCATTTGAATGGGTATACATTTTTCGATAGAGTAAAACCCATGCATTTAAAATCGGCAAAAAATAAAGCCAAAATATATATTCGACAAATGAAAAAAAAGGATTAGAGATGAAAGAATGGCAGAAAGGATTTGACTTAGATACTCTTTTAGCACACACCAAAAGATTTGAGAATTATAACAAGTTTAGTTGTTCACCTTTTTCAGAAATGAAAAAGAATGATATTGCCGAACTTTTAGATGAGGGTTCACTTGTAAATTTAAAGGGGTCCTCATTTACAGCACAAGAATGTAAAGTACGTTCACCAATTTATATGTATCAAAAAATACCCATCGGTTATCGTGAACCAGGTGATATCAAAATAGATAAATTTGCTTTCACAGACTTTTCACTTCAAAGTCAACAAGAGTTTTATGATCACATTATAAGAAATTTTAATACAGATGTGTGGATATGTTCTTGGGCCGAAGATACTGCAACAAATGATATCTTTGATACGCAATTAGGTTTGCAAAAAGTCGGTACAAAGGTTACTACATTTGGTGAATTGATTGTGTATTGGTTTTTACCATACTCAAAAGATATGTTTGGTGAAAGCAGAAAACATCCAAAAGTCCCTGACACAGAATACCATAATCTTGTAAAATTAAAATTGCCTACTGATATCTCACATCTTATATCTGCAATACAAGAGAAAATTTCTAAACTTCCTGTATTTACTAACCATTATTCAAACTATAATAAACGCAAATCTTGGTCAGCAGTATCTTTAAGAGGGTACAGTGCAGAACCAGAGTTTATTACAGACCCAGCAGAAATGAATAAGAAATGGAAAGAGGAAAATAAAGATGTGTTATTTGAAATGCAAGATACATATCTATATGATGACTTTCCTGAAGTGAGAGAATTGGTGAAGATGCTCAAAGCAGAAGAGATACATCGTGTGCGATTTATGAAATTAAATGCTGGAGATGGTGAATTAGACCGACATACTGATTTGGTTGATCCGAAAGGAGGATTGGCAGATGGTAAGTTAATGCGAATACATTTTCCTATTATCACTAATGACAAAGTTCTGTTTGAGTCCTGGGACTTGACAGGGCATAAGCAATGTGCTAATATGAAGGTTAATGAAGCATGGATGTTGGATACTAGAAAACCTCATCGTGCAGTAAATGAAGGAACAGAAGATAGAGTGCATTTAGTGATTGATGTAGTTGCAAATTCAAATGTAAGAACATTATTATGAATTAGAAAGGTAAAAATGGAAACAAAGTACAAACTATTAGTTAGAGGTGTAGGTAATTATGCTGAAGATAGTTTATGGAAACTCTTTTATGTTATTATGAAACACAGATTTGAACACCTTTTAAAAGGTGAAGGATGGACCGATTGAGTACATTATGGGAAGAAACTGAGGAGGATTATCTTGAACTTGTAAAAGATTGGATAGATCCATATCCTACTCCACAACTTATTGAGCATGATGGTGTTCTTGTGGTACGAGATGATTTGCTTAATGCAGGTTCTAAAGTTCGTTTTGTAGATAAACTTATAGGATCGAATACTGATATTAATGAATGGGTTTTTGGATCATGCCCTGCTACAGGATACGCACAAATAAGTCTACCAATTGCATGTAAACGCCATAATAAAAAAGCAGTATTGTTTATGGCGAAACGTGATGAAAAAAATCTTACTGAGTATCAGAAACGAGGTATAGAATTAGGTGCTGATTATCATTGGGTTGAAAATGGTATGCTGACTGTTACACAGAAACGTGCAAAAGATTATGCCGCCGAATCTTCTGATAGAATGGTTCTACCTTTAGGGCTTGAGCATCCGTCCGTTCTCGGTTCAATTATAAAAGTAGCAAGAGATTTGCCAATTACACCTACTGAAGTGTGGACTGTTGGTTCAAGTGGTACATTGAATAGGGGGTTGCAATTAGCATGGCCTCATGCTACAATACATGTAATAAGTGTAGGACACAGTATGAGTGAACGTGAAATTGGTAGAGCAATCTATCATCGTAGTGAATATAAATTTGATCAACCTGTGAAAGAAGATGAGATGCCACCTTTTCCATCTGCTCCTACATATGATGCAAAAGCATGGAAGTTTATTCAAGAATTATCTGATAAAAAGGGTACAACATTACTTTGGAATGTGGGTGCATGAAACATTTTTATGAACGTAATAATTACGTATTAGATCATGAAGTCAATAAAACATTTGAAGAAGTTCTTTGGATGTCAGATGAAGAATTTCGTCAATGGTTGACAGATATGAGAAAGACAATTGCATATGCTTGGGATGAACTTGGATTGCCTCCGAGAGTTGGTTGGAATAAAGATGACATTATAAAACAATTTAATAAGATGTCTTCATTCCCAGTTCATGAAATGGACAAAGGTGACAATATTGTTCGTAATACATCTGTGATCGGTAATGCCTGTAATCAGTTTTTTCCGACAATGATGAAAACACGAATTAATTATTCCAAGAATGATGATGGTCTTTCGATCTATGATCATTTTGTAGATGATAAATTGTCTGAAAAGGTTTACAAGTATTCTCATCGTCATTTCAAACGTGACAGTTTCTATGAATATTCTCAAACGATACCGATCAAAGGTAATATAAAAGATTTTTTGATACCTGCAGAATCGGGTAAGCAATGGGTTGAAATATTTGAACGTGATTTTCGACATAAAGAGTCTCATGATTATTGGATTGCTCCACATTCTGAAGATACGGAATATACTGGACATAATCAAGATCTTGTGAACGTGAAATGGTGTACATTGACTAAAGATGAAATTAATGAATTGAATATTCCTGAGAAATGTCTTGTTAATGCAAAATTGGATGATAATGATTTGTTTCGAATTCGTTTATTTAAATTTGGGCAGAGAATATTTCCTGTTGGTTTCAAAGCATTTAGAATTTCATGGTGTCAATATGCAGTAAATTTTCCTCCACTTACGGCTAAATATTTGTATGAGAAATACACTGAACATATTAAAGACCAAGATATTATCAATATCTATGACCCTTCTAGCGGCTGGGGCGGTCGTATCCTTGGGGCTATGTCTGTCCGTGACGACCGCAATATCCATTATATTGGCACGGATCCGAACACTGATCATACGATTGAAGAATTGGGGATTACAAAATATGAATACCTTGCGAAATTTTTTAATGAAAATAAATATGGAACACTTTTTCCACACAATCATTCCTATGAAGTCTATCAACTCGGTTCGGAAGAAATCCAAAATAATAAGCACTTTCAAACGTACAGAGGAAAACTTGATATCGTTTTCACAAGTCCTCCATATTTTGCAAAAGAGGCCTATTCAGAAGACGAAGAACAATCCTACAAAAAATTCCCCCAATACCAATCTTGGGTAGATGGTTTTTTAAGACCTACTCTTGAGACATGTATTGAATATTTAAAACCTAACCGATATTTGCTTTGGAATATTGCTGATGCAAAGTTTGGTCCTGACATGCTTCCTCTTGAAGAAGATAGTAATAAGATACTCCGAGAACATGGTATGGAATTTATTGAAGTTGTGAAGATGACTTTAGCATGGATGCCAGGAGGTAATCGAATTGGAGAAGATGGTAAGCCGAGTTATAAAAATGCAGTTCAGGTTGATGGTAAATGGTTTAAATATGAACCGATTTTCGTATGGCGAAAAAACTCTTGACTTTTTAAACTAGATATAAGATAATATAAATGAACGTGATGAGTTATTAACCCTTTCGTAATGAGGAAATATGGGAGATGTAATAGCAATGCGACCGAAATGTGAAGTTCCTGGTTGTGGGAAGAACGCACATAATACTAATACCACTGCTAATCCACGATATAGAAAGGCCTCTTGGGTTCGTGAAGAATTCGGAGTCGAGAATGGTTATGTTTGTGGAAAACATCATTTCAAGAATTATGGTATTGGAGGTTGGGAATACAAGATTTATCGAGAAGATCATCGTGAATGTGAAAACAAGGACGGTCATTTAAATTTTCCTTGTACCTTTGTTCTTCCTGACTCGGCTATTCTAGAGGGTCGAGATTGTGATGTATATGAGATAGTTCTTCAGGTAGATCATATTGATGGAAATCATTTGAACAATGATCCTGAAAATCTTCAGGTTCTTTGTGCAAATTGTCATTCTCTTAAATCATATATGAATTATGATTATGCAAGCCCTGGCCGTAAGACTCGGGTTGCTTAAAAGCGAGTGTATCTCAGTTGGTAGAGAACCACGTTGCCAACGTGGATGTCGCCAGTTCGACCCTGGTCACTCGCTCCAAAAAACCAAAAAAACTCTTGACAAATGGTCCGATATATAGGATAATATAAGTGAAAGTTGAAAAGCACTAACCTTAACCAAAATTCCGTATGAATCTTAGAAACTCGAAATCGATGCTGGCAAAATTGCTTGCTACCGAAAATATTACGGTTGAGCATGGTAATTATCAGACTGCCGCTTTCGATCCTAAAAATCGTGTCCTTTATCTCCCAGTTTTTAGATGGATGGACGGAGATGTATATGACTTACTGGTTTTACATGAAGTTAGTCATGCATTGAACACTCCTGCTGATGGTTGGCATTCTGCTGACAATTCTAAAGGAAAAGGTTATAAATCATTTCTCAATGTGACTGAAGATGCTCGTATTGAGAAAAAGATCAAACGTAAATATCCTGGTGCTTCAAAAGCCATGGTACTTGGTTACCGTGAATTGATGCGACAGGATTTTTTTGGAATTAAACATATAAATGTTGAAAAACTTCCCCTTATTGATCGTATTAACCTTCATACAAAAGGTGGTGCTTCAATGGGAATTGAGTTTTCTGAAGAAGAAAAAGTTTGGGTTGATGAGTTAATGAAACTTGAGACTTTTGATGAGATTGTTGAATACACAAATCGTCTTTATGATTATTGTGCTGAAAATGAAAGTGAGACTGATAATCATGATATGTCAATGATGAGTAATTATTATGAGGATTCAGATGAAGATGATTTTGATATGATGGGCGAGTCTCCTGCAGATTGGGATGAAAATGAAACTGAAGAAACGGATGGTAATTCAGGTATGAAAGGGGAATCTGGAGAATCTGATGAGGAAGATGATTCTGATGGTCCTGAATCCGAATCTGATAGTGATTCTGGTAAATCGTCTGCTGACAAGTTCAAGGATGAAGTTGAAAAGGCAATGAATGAAATGAGGGCCGAGAATGAGTCCAAGTCTGAAGAAAAGTCTGAAGAAAAGTCTGAAGGATCAAATGAGACTCAGCCGACTCCGACTGCAGGAGGATATGGTTCTGAAACTGATATGAATGATAAAGCCGGTCCTCGTTCAATTACGGATGAATATTTTCGTGCAAAGGAAGAGGAATTGAATGAAGAAATTGATGAAGATAAAAAGTTTATATATGCTGATCTTCCTAAGCCTGATTTGAAAGAGATTGTATGGGATTATAAACTGATTCAGGAAGAGTTTGAGAAATATTATGGACAGGAAAGTTCAAGATACTATGGAACTTTGAGTCCCAAAGAATCTTGGAATACTGCTCCTAAAGTATTCAAAAAATTCCGTGAAGAAAATAAATCAATCATCGATTATCTTGCAAAAGAATTTGAGATGAAAAAACGGGCTGATGAATATAAGAGAACCGCAAGTGCTAATACTGGGTTGCTGGATACTTCAAAATTGTATTCTTACAGATATTCTGAGAACCTTTTTAAGAGGGTTGCTACGGTTCAATCTGGTAAGAATCATGGATTGGTCATGTTTATTGATTGGTCTGGTTCTATGCAAGCCAACATGGCTGGAACAATGGAGCAGTTAATGATTTTAGTTATGTTTTGCAGAAAAGTTCATATTCCATTTGATGTTTATGCATTTTCTGATCGATTGTGTAGAATGGAAAGTCGTTTATTTACAAATAACTCTTCTTTTGGTGAATCTCGTGAACCTAAAGAAGAGAAAAAGCCTAATTGGGAGTTGGGTCCTAATACAATGATATATGAAGATCGTTTTAATTTGATGCAGTTATTTTCAAATAAAATGTCTAATACTGAGTTTAATAAGGCATGTTGGAATGCTATCAATATCCGTGATTTTTATAAGTCACGGCAACGATACTCTTCTTATGATATAGAAATTCGAAATCCTCAAATTCCTAATATTTTTGGCTTGGGTGGAACTCCTTTGAATGCTTCAATCGTTGCCGCCCATGATTTGATTCGAAAATTCAAAAAAGATAATAATGTTCAGATTGTTAATTCTGTCTTTTTGACTGATGGAGATTCCCATAGTTGTAATGCTTATCGTGACCGTAATAATGTTGAAAAACATATTGGAAGTCGTGATAATTTAACTATCCGTGACCGAGAGTCTAAGACCGAAATTTCAAGAAAAATGAGTTATAGACACCGAGAGCAAACCGAAATGCTTTTCGATTCTCTCCGTAAGTCTGTTGGAGTTAATATTATTGGATTCTTTTTAGTTAATCGAATTGACCGCCATAAAGTTGGTATGATGATGCCTAAGCATGGTAAAACATCTTATGAAGATTTTATGACTATGTGGCGTAAAGAGAAATGTCTTGTTACTGATATCGATGGTTATGATAATTTATACATAATTAAAGATGGTGCTGATTTACAAGTTGATGGTAATTCAGAACTTGACAAAGTTGATGCTGGAGCAAAAAAATCTGCGATTCGATCTGCTTTTAAGAAGATGAATCGTAAAAAACTACGCAACCGTGTAGTTCTTAATAAATTTGTTGAACTTGTAGCATAGGAGAAAAATGACGGAAGAAGAAAGGAAAAAGACTGTGAGTTTTAAAGATGGTACCGTATTGAAAAAAGGAGATTCTTATTCTGATGAAGAATGGGGTGATATACTTCTTAAAAAAGAGATGGAAATTAGAGATATTGCAGAAAAAACTCTTGACAAAAGTGAATGATTTAGGTATAATAGTACCTGTGAGTGAGAAATTTAATCTTTTCGTAATGAGGATATATGATGTATGCACAATTGACTGAAAAACAGAAACAATTTGTTGACCTGGCAATTTCTGAAGGTTTTACTGAAGAGATTACTACAAAGGATATTAAAGAGTTGCAAACTAAACACGGCGGTAATTTATCTGTACAATGGTTGCAGAAAGATGATACTTTACGTATGGCACGTGGAGTATACCGACTCCCAAGTGTGGCCGCTAATGGTGCGGTTGTAATGAGTGAAAGCACTTCTAACCCTGTATCCTCAGAATTAACTATGATTGCTACCAAAGTAGATGAGAAGGTCACTAAGATTGAACCTTCACTTCCTGCATCTATTACTAATACTGAAGATGTGAGTTTTGTTCCTGAAATCGATTCAACATTTGTTCCGTTTGGACAATTTAAAGATATTCATAATATCATTAAATCAAAATTGTTCTATACTGGATTTATTACTGGTTTGTCTGGTAATGGTAAAACGTTTCTTGTAGAGCAGGCGTGTGCTAAGGCCAATCGTGAATTGTTCCGTGTGAACATCACTATTGAAACCGATGAAGATGATCTTCTTGGACATTATGTTTTGATTGATGGTCAAACCGTCTGGCAAGATGGTCCTGTGATACAGGCAATGGATCGTGGTGCAGTTATGCTTCTTGATGAAGTTGATCTTGCATCAAATAAGATTATGTGTTTGCAACCAGTTCTTGAGGGTAAAGGTGTATATGTCAAAAAAATAAATCGTTTTGTCAAACCCAAGGCTGGTTTTAATGTGATTGCGACTGCAAATACCAAAGGAAAAGGTTCTGATGATGGTCGATTTATCGGCACAAACATCCTCAATGAGGCTTTCCTTGAGAGATTTGCAATTACTATTGAGCAAGAATATCCTACTCCTGCTACCGAGAAGAAAATTCTCGTGGGTATCATGCAATCACTTGGTTGTCTTGATGATGAGTTTGCACAAAAATTAGTTGATTGGGCAGATATTATCCGTAAGACTTTTTATGATGGCGGAATTGATGAGATTGTTGCCACAAGGAGACTTGTTCATATCGTTAATGCTTTTAAGATTTTCGGTGACCGAATGAAGTCTATTCAACTTTGTGTTAACCGTTTTGATGATGAAACCAAACAGGCATTTCTTGACCTGTACACCAAAGTTGATGGTGAAGTTAATAAACCTTCAGAAGAGTCTATCGAAGGAGGTGAAACTCAAGATGATTCTGATGACTTATCACCTTTTTAATTGACATATAAATAAAATAGGAGTCCTAATTGGACTCCTATTTTTGTATTTACTAGTGAGAAATTATGAATATAGAATTAAACGGAAATGTGATTGTCCGTCATAAATCAGTACCAAATTGCGAGTGGTGCGATAAAGCAAAAACACTATTGGATGAAAAAAAACTACCCTATGCGATAGTTGATTCCGATAAATGGTTTTTTGGTGCATTGATGAAAGAGACAAAATCAAAAAAGGTCCCTCAAATTATCATGAAAGGTAGATTTGTAGGTGACTATAATGGATTAGTAGAATATTTAGAGGAGAATAATGAGAGTACCTAATACTAAATGGAAAATACGTAAAGGTCCCGATTGGTGGGACGAATCTGCTGAAGATTATTTTAAGGGTAAACGTGTTCTGGTAGTATCTTTACCAGGTGCGTTTACACCTACTTGAAGTTCACAACAACTTCCAGGTCTGGAAGAATTGTATGAACAATATAAAGATCATGGTATTGATGAGGTGTATTGTCTTTCTGTAAATGATTCTTTTGTTATGAATGCTTGGGCGGATAGTTTGAATATTGAAAAAGTTCAAATGATTCCGGACGGTAGTGGTCAATTTACAAGAGACATGGATATGCTAGTATGGAAACCAGGTCAAAATTTTGGATATCGAAGTTGGAGATATGCCATGATTGTTAATGACATGGAAGTGGAAAAGATGTTTGAGGAAGAAGGAAAAAATCAAATGGGACTTGATGATGATCCTTATAATGTTACAATTCCTGAAAATATATTGGTTTATTTGAGGGTCGCAAGCCCTAAAATTGAACCAATTTCACCTGTTCCTGGGGGAATGACTACTGAGAATATGACTTCTGATACAGACATAAGTGTAGCAGGAGATATTTCAACAGGATCTCATCCCCAAACTGATAATGTTTCTGTTGAGAAAAAGACTTCATCAGAAGATATGGCAGGACCTTTTTAAGGAGAAATATAGTGCATATAGAAGTGAAGGCAAGTGAATTGCAGAAGAAAAAATTATTTGTAGCAACTCCTATGTACGGTGGACAATGTGCAGGCATGTATTCAAAAGCATGTATTGATCTTGCAACAATGTGTGCCAATTATGGAGTTGAGTGTAGATTCTTTTTTATATTTAATGAATCTCTTATTACAAGAGCAAGAAATTATCTTGTTGATGAGTTTTTGAGGGCAGAAGAATTTACTCATTTAATGTTTATTGATGCAGATATTAATTTTAATCCGAAAGATGTATTATCTCTTGCCGTTCTTTGTGATGATGATAAGCCCATTATAGGTGGACCATATGGTAAAAAATGTATTGCTTGGGAGCGTATTCGACAAGCGGTTGATATTGGTATTGCGGATGAATCACCAGAAGAATTGCAAAAATTTACTGGAGATTTTGTTTTTAATCCCGTACAAGGTACTCAAGAATTGCAGATTAATGAACCTGTAGAAGTTTTAGAGATTGGTACAGGATTTATGATGGCCCAAAGAGAAGTTTTCACTAGATGGAAAAAAGCCTATCCGCAGTTTAATTATAAGCCTGATCATAATCGTTCAGAACATTTTACGGGTGATCGATATATTCATGCGTATTTTGATACTGTTATTGATAATCAAAAATACATAGGTTTGGCTTCAAATGATTCAGATAGATATTTATCTGAAGATTATATGTTTTGTCAATTAGCAAGACATATAGGAGAAAAGATTTATTTATGCCCTTGGATGAAATTGGGTCATGTTGGAACTTATGTATTCGATGGTACAATGGCAGATCTTGGGAGAATAGATCAATCAAATCAATGGGCGGCCGCAAATTTAAAAAAGGCAGAGGAATTGAGATCGGAGAGAAAACTTCAAATTGAAAATGCTAAAGCGGTTGAAGAAATTGAGACCGTTCAACAACGTAGTGAATCTAGAAAGGAGAGGAGACAAAAGACTAAGAAGAAAAGTTGACAAATCGAAATAATATGATATAATATTTAAATTTAATCTTAATATGGAGTTATTATGAAATTAAGTGAAGAAACATTAGCAGTCCTTAAAAACTTTTCTGCTATTAATAATGGAATCTTTTTTGAACAAGGAAAAACCATTAAAACAGTATCTCCACAAAAATCTATTCTCGTGGATGCAAAAGTTGAGGAAGAGGTTCCTACTGACTTTGGTATCTATGATTTGAATAAATTTCTTGGAGCCCATTCATTATTTGAAAATCCAGAAATTGAATTTCAAGATAAGTATTTGACTTTTTCTGGAGGAAACAGTCAAGTAAGTTATTCTTATTGTGATGCAAGTTTAGTGGTTCGTCCTCCTAATAAAGAGGTTGCTTTACCTACAGTTGATGTTACATTTAAAATGCCGAAGACGGTATATGATTCAGTTGTAAAAGCCGCTATGGTACTGCAGGTTCCTGAGATTGCGGTTATTGGTGATGGAACGAAATTGAAACTTGTCGCAAGTGAGAGTAAAAATACCATGAGTGATAAATTCAGTTATGATGTTGGAGAAACAAATAAAACATTTTCAATGATTTTTAAAGTTGAAAATTTTAGTAAATTGATGAGTAAAGACTATACAGTTTCTATATCATCTAAAGGTCTTTCTAAGTTTGAATCAGATGATGATAAATTGATATATCATGTAGCAATAGAGCCAAATTCAAATTTTGAAGGGTAATAATGCAAAATCGTGAATCATTTCTTTGGGTTGAGCGGTACCGTCCAAAGACAATTTCGGAATGTATCCTACCGGATCATATTAAAGAGATATTTGATGGAATAAAAATTCAAGGTCGTATTCCAAATATGATTCTTTCTGGTGGTCCGGGAACAGGTAAAACCACCATTGCCAAAGCATTATGCAATGAAATTGGCTGTGATTATCTGTTCATTAATGGTTCTGAGGAATCAGGTATAGATGTTCTTAGAACAAAGATACGAGGTTATGCTTCTACTATGAGTTTCGATGGTGGAAGTAAAGTTGTGATTCTTGATGAGGCCGATTATCTTAATCCCCAAAGCACCCAGCCTGCTCTTAGAGCATTTATAGAAGAATTTGAAAAGCATTGTACATTTATTCTTACGTGTAATTATGCTAATCGAATTATATCTCCTTTACATTCAAGATGTCAAGTTGTAGATTTTAAGATAGGTAATGAAAATAAACCTACTATGGCTGGTCTTTTTATGAAACGTGTAGGATATATATTAGACACGGAGCAAATAGAATACGATAAAAAGGTAGTTGCTGAGATAATTATGAAGCATTTTCCTGATAACAGGAGGGTGCTTAATGAACTTCAAAAGTATGCTTCTTCAGGGACGATAGATGCAGGCATTCTTTCTCAAGTTGCAGAGGTCAATTTAAAAGAATTGATGTTTGCAATGAAGGGTAAAAAATTCAATGATGTCCGTAAATGGGTTGCTGACAACATTGATAATGATCCCCAAAAGATCTTTAGAAAAATATATGATGTTGCATCTGAGTATGTTCAACCACCATCTATTCCGCAGTTAATTTTAATTTTAGCGGACTATCAATATAAATCTGCATTTGCGGCGGACCAAGAACTTAATCTAGTGGCCTGTCTTGTAGAACTTATGGTAGAATGTCAATTTAGTTAAGGATACCGATGTTAAACACTAAATCAATACTGATTATGAGTTTGATGGTGAGTATTGGTTATGGATGTGTGCAAAAACAATATGCAAAAATAGAAACACCAACGGATAATTCAACAGTTGAAACAACGCCTGCAAGACAGTGGGATCCAGTCAGAAGAGAGTTTTGGACGGTAATGTTATTTACTCAATTGTCTAATATGCCTCAGATAAGAGTGAGATTTGCTCCTAAATATTTACATGGAATGGTAAGATGTGCTATAGAAGAATATGAAAGAAGGTATGATATAGAATATTTTGAAAAAGTTTTTGGAGTATCTGCAGGTAAACTTTCTCCGGATAATGGTAAAATAGCATATGATATAACTTTTGAATGTTCTGAAAAACAAATGAAAATTCAACAAGAAGATTTTCAGAAAAAGGCGATGGAGGAGCCAGATCTTAAAGATATGATTTGATTATGGATGGTTATAAAACTGAATTTTTAACAAAAGAACAGTCTTATACTGCAGATTTTGATTTTTCTAATTTTAGAGAAAGAAAAGATGTATATTCTTTTTTACTTCAAGAAGGACCTTTAGATTGGGAATGTCTCAGTCGAGCATATTTCCAAGACAGGAAATTATTTTCAAAATATGTTGGAGTTTCTAAAACACATGCAGGATATGGTGATGTTGTAAAATGGCAATATATAGATAATCTTGATTCTAGGCATATCTTTTTTTCAACATTTATTTTTTCGCATTGTAAAAATGTGAAAGAAATAGTTGAAATAGGAGGTGGTTATGGAAATATGGTTCGTTTAAATCATCCTGTTATAAATTTTGATAAATGGACTATTGTGGATTTGCCTTTCGTATCAAATTTACAAAAATGGTATTTGAGTCATGAAATAAAAAATGTTAGTAAACTTAGATTTGTATCAGCATATGATTATTCGTCTATTATTGATAATAAATTTGATCTTTGTATAGGTACTAATAGTATAAGTGAATTGGCATGGGATGATTTTGAAACATATTATAATTCTATAATATTAAATTGCAAATATTTTTTCTATGCTGGACATACTTATAATTGTGGAAGAGAGTTATTATCTGCTAAATTGAAACATATTTCTAATGATTTTTCTTTGGTGAAGAATTTTGATGAAGGTTTTATTGATAGTTATGATGATAATATTTTATATAATAATTTATATGAGAATACTAGATTATGACTCCTTTTGATTTTTTAAATGAAATAAATTATGGTAAAAAAGACTTGATGATTGATGATATTGATTATCAAATTGAGAAGCAATATAATCCTTATATTATCAATCGTGGCCTTTCATATTTTCTTGATACTATAGTTGATGCTAATGAGATGAACATTAGGCACCATCTAGATAAAAAACTTCAAAACGCCTACTTACTAAATATCATAAGGAAGAAGAAACGATTCTCAAAATGGCACAAAGCGGAGAAATCTGAATTGCTAGAAATCGTTATGAAGTTTTATGGTTATAGTATTAAACGAGCAAAAGAAGTTTTACCCTTATTAACGGCTGAAAATATAGAAGAAATGCGAGAGGTTTTAGATGAGGGTGGGATGAAAGGAGTGAAATGAATCATGGAGTGGACCAATTAATAGAAGTTACAATAAAAGAATCAGACGATTTTCTTAAAATTAAAGAGACACTAACTCGTATTGGTGTTGCCTCACGGAAAGACAAGACTCTTTATCAATCTTGTCATATTCTTCATAAACAACAGAAATATTATATAGTGCATTTTAAAGAATTATTTGCACTTGATGGTAAACCTACTAACTTTTCAGAAAATGATGTTGCTAGAAGAAATACTATTACTAATCTTTTGGCAGAATGGGAATTATTATCAATAGTGAATCCTGAAAAAACAAAAGATCTGGTAGTATCATTAAATCAACTAAAAATTCTTTCTTTTTCGGAAAAGGAAGAATGGACCCTTACCCCAAAATATAATATTGGCAAAAAATCATAATGGGCGATTCTGTAGATTATTGGAGTCAAGTGGATACAATTAAATTACAACAAAAATTAGGTGTTTATTGTTTACATGATGATATGGAAATTCCTGTATTTGCTACTGATGCATCTGCTTGTTTTGATATAAGAGCATATTTGAGAACAGGAAATAAAATTACATCATATAATACTAGAAATAATAAGATAGAGACAATATTAACTCTAGATCAATATGTTTTGCTTCCCCATTGGAGAGCATTGATCACTACAGGTTTAATTTTTGATATACCAAAAGGTCATCATATTAAGGTGCATCCTCGTTCTGGTAATGCATTGAAAAAGGGTTTAGTTACTGCAAATAATACTGGTGTAATAGATGAGGATTATGTATTAGAATGTATGTGTATAATGATAAATGATTCAGAGGAAAATATTGTTATTGAACATGGAGATAGAATAACACAAGCAGAATTATGTAAAACTTTAGATTATGTTATTGGATTTCAGATTAATAAACCTGGGCAAAAAACTGACCGAGATGGTGGTTTTGGTTCTACAGGAACTTGACAAATCCAATTTTTGTGATATAATTTATTATAAATAGATTTATAGTTGTATTGAGATGTGCCAATGAAGGGCATCTCTTATCGTGGCACTACGCCACACGGAGTTAGCCAATGCGTAACTCCAAAATTAATCTCGCTAATTTAGGAGATAATTATGTTGAATAGTCACATGTCTATAACATTCCCACAAAACATTCGAGAGTTTGAAAAGGCGTTCCAAGCAAGCGTTGGATTCGATTCTTTTTTCTCTCGTCTATTTGATGTTGATCCTGGTGCATCTGCAAGCACGGGATATCCCCCTTATAACATCAAAAAAACTGGTGAGTTTGCGTATCAAATTGAGATGGCACTCGCTGGATTCTCTAAGGATGAATTACAGGTAGAAGTGGCGGACGGTACACTTTCAATAAAGACCGTTCCCTCAGAAAAAGAGGAAGGAGATGACTTCCTTCATCGTGGAATTGCTAAGAGGCAATTTGCCAGAAAGTTCACTCTCTCCGACGATGTGGTCGTGAAGGGTGCAGACCTGTTTAACGGGCTTCTAACCATTGACCTGGAAAGAGTTGTACCAGAGGAAAAGAGACCTCGGGAAATTCCTATCAATGATGGAGTGAAAGTTGTAGATCATAAAATTGTATAAATTTTAGGGCGGTCTTCGGACCGCCTTTTTTTTGGAGTATAATAGAATAATGGCCAGTCCAGATGCCGCCTTTTGGATTAATCCTGAAGGATTAATTTATAGAGTATCTATAACTCATATTAAGGATGTCATTAGGTTTCCTAATAAGTTTGGTTTGTCTATACAAGACATTCAAAAGGTCTTTGATAAACATGATGAACCATTGGGTCATGAGGGTAAAGCAAGAGAAGAAATTTTATTGAATCTTTTCAAGAGAAACTATATTCGTATCCGAAAATATAAAAATATGGGGTACACTGTCAATGTTAAAAAGTTGACAGACCAAGCTAAAAAGTTCTTATATGATTGGGCGACCGAACTTGTAGGAAAAGGAATAGAAGGAGAGAAAGATAATACTACTACACCAGTTTTATTTGATGTGGAAAATTTCAGACAGCGCCCAACGACATGAGGAGAAATTCAAAGGATGTCCTGTTCAAAGAATCAAG
>PVBE012313619.1_pt1 | contig 17705 bp, 13 predicted proteins | sample 1631181 | NCBI WGS metagenome assembly PVBE01 (sample SAMN08397723, study PRJNA350692) | Marine metagenome, whole genome shotgun sequencing project. | isolation source: water | place: Pacific Ocean | collected 2012-04 | reverse complement strand
GGCGATCCAGAAAGAGCTGGGCCGCAAGGACGAGAAGGGCAACGAACTCGACGAGCTCAAGAAGAAGATCGAGAAGTCGAAGATGCCCAAGGACGTCGAGGAGAAGGCGGTCCAGGAGCTCAAGCGCCTGGAGGCCATGCCCCCCATGTCGGCGGAGGCGACGGTCTCTCGCAACTACCTCGACTGGCTGATCGCCGTGCCCTGGTACAAGCGCAGCCGGGAATCACGCGACCTCAAGCGCGCAGAGCAGATCCTGCACGACGACCACTACGGTCTCGAGAAGATCAAGGATCGCATCCTGGAGTTTCTCGCCGTGCGGACGCTCGTGAAGAAGCCCAAGGGCACCATCCTCACGTTCTCGGGGCCCCCAGGGGTCGGCAAGACCTCGCTGGCCAAGTCGATTGCGCGCGCGACCAACCGCAAGTTCGTTCGGTTGTCGGTCGGCGGGGTCCGCGACGAGGCCGAGGTCCGGGGGCACCGCCGCACCTACATCGGCGCGTTCCCGGGGCAGATTATCCAGATGATGAAGAAGGCCGGGACGGTCAACCCGGTCTTTCTGCTCGACGAGGTCGACAAGATGTCGATGGACTTCCGCGGCGACCCGTCCGCGGCGCTCCTCGAGGTCCTCGACCCCGAGCAGAACCACACCTTCCTCGATCACTACCTCGATGTGGAGTACGACCTGTCCCACGTCATGTTCATCTGCACGGCCAACGTGCTGCACACCATTCCCCAGGCGTTACGCGATCGGATGGAGGTTCTGCAGCTGGCTGGCTACACCGAGCAGGAGAAGATCGAGATCGCGAAACGGTTCCTCGCCTCCAAAGCCGTCGAGGCTTGTGGCTTGAGGCCGGCGCAGATCAACTTCACCGACGAGGCCTTCCAGACGATCATCCAGCGCTACACGCGCGAGGCCGGCGTCCGCAGCCTCGAGCGGGAGATCTCGTCGATCTGTCGGAAGGTGGCACGCAAGGTCGTCGACGAGGGTCAGGACTACGCCGAGGAGGTCACGGGCGAGCGCATCACGGCGCACCTGGGCGTTCCCCGGTTCCGGCCGACGCTCGCCGAGGAGCAGAACGAGGTCGGCATCGCCACGGGACTGGCGTGGACCGAGACGGGAGGCGAGATCCTGCTCACCGAAGCCACGCTGATGCCGGGCAAGGGCAAGCTGATGCTCACCGGACAGCTGGGTGCAGTGATGCAGGAGTCGGCCCAGGCGGCCATGAGCTACGTGCGGTCGCAGGCCAAGGAATTCGGCTTGCCAAACGACTTCAACCGGAAGAACGACGTCCACGTCCACGTGCCGGAGGGGGCCATCCCCAAGGATGGCCCGTCGGCGGGCATCACGATGGCGATCGCCTTGATCTCGGCGGTCGCCGGTGTCGCCACGCGCCGTGACGTCGCCATGACGGGCGAGATCACGCTACGGGGCAAGGTGCTGCCGATCGGCGGCGTCAAGGAGAAGGTGCTGGCGGCCCACCGCGCCGGCGTCAAGAACATCATCCTTCCCAAGGACAACGAGAAGGACCTCGCGGACATTCCCAAGAACGTGCTCGACTCGCTCGATCTCTATCTCGTCGAGGGGATGGATGACGTCCTAAAGGTCGCGCTTGCCGAACCCCTCCACCCCCTCATGGCGGCAGAGGATGACGGCGGCGTTCAGCCCCCCATCACGGACGACACGATCACGCACTGAGGGAAGCGCGACCCGAAGCGAACCGCCGGGCCCGGCTGCTCGCGCGGCGCATGAGAGGCAGGCCCCGGGGCCGATGATCGATCGCCCCGCCTCGGCCGGCGATACCCGTCATTGAAGGTTACGACCAGCGAGTTCACCACCAGCGCGGTCCGCGTGGGGGATGTGCCACGCGATGGGATCCCGCAGGTCGCACTCGTCGGGCGCTCGAACGTCGGCAAGTCCAGCCTGATCAACGCGTTGGTACGGCGCAAGATCGCCCGAACCAGCGCCGCGCCGGGTAAGACCCGGCTAGCGAACTTCTACCGGGTGGAGCTCAGCGGCGTCCATCCCGGACCACGGACGGGGGAGCGGCGCGCGGGCCCTCGGTTCACGGGCACGCTGTATCTCGTGGACCTCCCGGGCTACGGATACGCTCGAGGTGGTCAGGCCTCGGCCCGAGCGTTCGACGCCCTGACGCAGGACTACTTCGGCTGGCTCACCGACACCTCGCGTGACCAGCCCCCAGCGCGTCGGATCCTGGGCGGCACGATCTTGGTGGTGGACGGGCGCCACCCCGGACTACCGCGCGACCTCGCGGCCCACGCGTGGATCGCCGACCTAGGCCTGCCGTTCGGCGTCGTCGCGACCAAGGTGGACACGCTGGGCCGCACCGCCCGCCAGCGAGCCCACCGGGAATCGGAAACCGTGTTGAATGCCCGCGTGCTGCCGGTCTCGACGGCCACGGGCGAAGGATTGAGAGAGCTGTGGAAACTGATCATCAGACTCGTGACCGGCGGGACCTCGACGGCGACGTGACGGTGCTCTCGAAGCTCAACGGCATGAGCATCAGCGAGCTCGCTGGCGTCGCGAGGGACCTCGCCGTCTCAGACGCCGAGGGCCTGCGCAAGCACGAGTTGATCCTCCGGATCCTTCGCGCGCAATCCGAGCGCAGCGGCCCCATCCTCGCGGAGGGCGTCCTCGAGCGACTCCAGGAAGGCTACGGCTTCCTTCGGTCACCCGACAACAGCTACCTGCGCCGGCCGGACGACGTCTACGTGTCCCCCTCACAGATCCGCAGGTTCGAGCTGCACACCGGCGACACCATCTCCGGCCAGATTCGGCCACCGCGCAACGGCGAGCGCTACTGTGCGCTCGTCAAGGTGGAGTCCGTCAACTTCGAGTCGACGGGCCACTGCCGGGACAAGCTCTTCTTCGAGAACCTCACGCCGGTCTACCCCCACACGCGGTTGGCCCTGGAAGCCGGAGCGAGCAACCAGACCGCGCGGGCCGTCGACCTGCTCGTACCCATCGGGAAGGGACAGCGGGGCTTGATCGTCGCGCCGCCCCGGACGGGCAAGACCATGCTGCTGCAGGCCCTGGCGAACAGCATTGCGGCGAACCATCCTGAGGTCTATCTGATCGTCCTCCTCATCGACGAGCGCCCGGAGGAGGTCACCGACATGGAGCGCTCGGTCAAGGGCGAGGTGGTGTCGTCGACCTTCGACGAAGAACCACGGCGGCACGTCCAGGTCGCCGAGATGGTGATCGAGAAGGCCAAGCGGCTCGTGGAGCACCGAAGAGACGTCGTGATCCTGTTGGATTCGGTGACGCGGTTGGCCCGCGCCTACAACACGATCGTCCCGACCTCGGGCAAGGTGCTCTCCGGAGGCGTGGACAGCAACGCGTTGCAGCGGCCCAAGCGCTTCTTCGGCGCGGCGCGTAACGTCGAGGAGGGCGGCTCCTTGACCATCATAGCCACCGCCCTGGTCGATACCGGCTCCCGCATGGACGATGTCATCTTCGAGGAGTTCAATGGCACGGGCAACCTGGAGATGCACCTGGATCGTAGGCTGACCGATCGGCGGGTGTTCCCATCCATCGACATCCAGAAGAGCGGCACCCGCAAGGAGGAGCTGCTCCTGCCGCGTGAGGACCTAGCCCGCATCTGGATGTTGCGCAAGGTGCTCAACCCACTCCCGACGGTCGAGGCCATGGAGCTGCTGCTCTCGAAGCTGTCCAAGACCGAGTCCAACGCCCAGTTCCTGTCGACCCTGTCCGACGGAGGCGCCCGTCGGTAGCCGCCGCTAGAGACCGCGACACCCAGCCATGCCAGCGGGGGCACGACCCGGGCGGCCTGCCAGTTCCGCGGTATAATGGACGTTTCTAGGCAAGCGAAAGAGGACACCGTGAAGCCAGACATCCACCCCGAGTATCACGAGGTCGACGCACGGTGCGCCTGTGGCGCCACCTGGAAGACGCGGTCGACCAAGCCAGAGCTACACCTCGAGATCTGCTCCAGCTGTCACCCGTTCTTCACCGGCCGACAGAAGCTCGTCGACCCCGAGGGGCGCGTCGAGCGGTTCACCAAGAAGTACGGCGCCCAGACCGTCGCGGGAGTCAAGCAGGCGCGGGAGGCTCGAGAGGCCCAAAAAGGCCAGAAGGCGCCAGCCACGGCCAGCTAGCAGCCCGTCACTAGCCAAGGAGGCCGTCCCGCGTCGACGCCCGAGCGAGCTTGCGGTCGAGGCGAGACAGCCGATGCTGGACCGCGGTCGAGGCCCCCGCTGTCGTGAGGATACGTCGCGCGAAGCGTCGGGCAGCCAGCAAGTCCTTCGCTCGGTGCTCGTGATGGATCGCCAGAGCCTCTGTCGCCTCGAGTTCGACGGCCAGGGGTGTCGAGCCCTGGGCCAGGATCTCCTGCCAGACCACCGCCGCTTCGGCCTGACGCCGCTCGCGCCGAAGGTGCCGGGCCAGCCGGCGCAACGCCTCCACTCGCAGGGTCGTGCTCGCCCCTCGGAAGCCGGTAGACCGGCGTAGGCCCCCCGTGCCCGGCGCACCACCTCCCTCCGGGAGGAGCTCCAACCCCGCCGCCCGAGCGTAGCAGCGGGCCGCGTGTGCGCGTTGCCCCTGACGCTCGTAGAGGCTGCCCAATCCCAGGCACTCGCCCGCATCCCCCGCCACGTCGGCGCCCCCGCGCACGAGCCGCGCCGCCCGGCCCGTCAGGAGCGCCAACGACAGGAGGTCCAAGCGGTTGTGCTCGAGGATGGGCTCCAGCGGTCCCGCATCCCCGGTTCTGAGGTACTCGAAGTAAATGCCGGGGATCTCGAAGCCGGGAACGTCCCCCCGACGGACCATGCCGAGCAGCTCCCGCTCCAGCGTCACGAGCGAGCAGCTTCGGGCACTGCCCGCCGCTGACGCCCCGGACACGCGAGCCGCCCGAACCGGCGCCACGCCCGACACGTCCGACGGCCCGAGCCGGGCGGGCGCCGGTGGGTCTGCGACGGGTAGCCGTGTCCTCCAGAGCCGCCGTGCCGTGTGCAGCATGTCCAGGTGCAGGCTGCCCAGGATCGGCGGCGGTATGCGGTGGAAGAGCCACCGCGTCTCGATCACGGGCAAGTCGAACGTCTTGCCGTTGAACGACACGATGGCGGCTGCCGGTCCGAGCCACTCGGCGATCACCGACAACAGGGCTCGCTCGCCGGCAAAGCTGGTCAGCACGACCTGACGGGTGCGGAAGCCGCCCGCCTCGAAGGCGCCGCAGCCGACCACGAACGCATGGGTCCCGGCGCCACCGCTGAGCCCAGTCGTCTCGAGGTCCAGGAACACGAGCGGGCCTCCGGACGCCGTGTGCTGGGTCGCGCTCGATTCCCCCCACGTGGAGCCACCGAGCGCGGGGACGTGGTCGACGTCACCCGCGGGATCGCCCTCGGAGACCGCGACGCTGCCGTGCCGCGTGTCGGGACCGTACCAGCGCTCGACGACGACACAGGATCCCAGCGTGGTCTCGCAGCAGCTCCCGCCGAGCGAGGCGGCGACCTCGGCCGGCGACCCTGGTCGGTGGCCGGCGCGCATCGTCACGGTGGGGCCCACCGGCGGCCGGCGAGGGCTGGTCCCGCCCTCCAGAATCGCCCGAAGCCGCGCGACGCGGTCACCCATCACGCAATCCCGTCAGCAAGCCCAGCAGGCCCAGTGCGACGGCCTTGGCCAGAGGCCCAGTGCTCTCGGCCGGTCCGACGCAGGACGGACAGCCCGAAGCGCACGGGCAATCGGCGATCAGCTCTCGGGTGCCGCGCAGGAGGCGATCGTGCATCTCATAGAGCGGCTCGCTGAACCCGATGCCTCCGGGGTAGGCGTCGTAGACGAAGACCCGTGGCTCGGCCGAGACCGAGTCCGGGCGAGCGACCAGCCCGGCCCGGCGCGCTTCGGGCGACCCGCCCCCATCCACCGAGATACCGACGTCACGCCGGTCGCACATGAGGAGCAGGCTGGCCACGTGACGCATGGCGGTGGCCAGACCGACGACACCGTCACGCCGATCGTCCGCGGCGTGCGGGAGCTGCGCCATGATCGCCGCCGGAACGGTCAGCCAGTAGGCGGTCGTGTGCATCTGCTGCTCTGGTAGGTCGAGCTCGCCCGAACCGACGTTCTCGTTGGTGTAGAACTTGATCTTCTTGAACCCGACCACCCGCGACACCACGTGCACCTCGCCATGCGACCGGATGACGGCACCGGCCAGCTCCGGCCCGTGCGTCGTCGCGCCGCCCGTGGAGAAGGTGTCGAGGACGGTGACCTTCGTGTAGGTGATCGCATCGGTGTAGTAGTCACAGTCGACCTGCCGTACGTAGGCCTTGCGGCCCTCGAAGTCCAGCGCCTCGACCTGGTGCAGCCGACCCTCCACCATGTAGATGGCCTTCTCGTGGAGGGTCGCCGGACCGCTCGTGAAGTCGACCTCACCGATCACGCGCGATTCGCCGGTCGTGTCGGCCACCACGAAATTGTCGGACGAGATCGATCGCAAGCTCACGGCATCGGCCGGGTACGATTCGTGGGTCCAGTGCCACTCCCCGTCGTCCAGGTGTAGGAAGCCTTGCTCGGCCAGCACGCGGAGCACCTCTTGAAGATCTCCGGCCCCGTAGGTCTCGTCCTCGCCGAACGGGAGCTCGAAGGCCGCGCACTTGATGTGATCCAGCAGCACCTGCAGGTTGTCCGGGTCGATCAGGGCATGCTCGGGCGAGGCGCCGAAGAAGTAGTCGGGATGCCGCACGACGAACTGATCGACCGGGGCGCTCGAGGCGACCAGCACCGCTGCGGAGCGTCCCGATCGTCGCCCCGCCCGACCGGCGCGCTGCCACGTGGCCGCGATGGTGCCCGGGTAGCCGGCCAGGACTGCGACGTCGAGCGCCCCGATGTCGACCCCCAGCTCCAGCGCGTTCGTCGAGACGACCCCACGCACCGTGCCCTCGCGCAGACCGCGCTCGATCTCACGTCGCCGGAGCGGCAGATAGCCACCCCGATAGCCTCGGATGGTCTCCGCCGCGCCGGGTGACCCCTGGAACGCATCCTTCAGATAGGTCGTGAGGATTTCGGTCGCCAGCCGGCTCTGCGCGAACACGATGGTCTGCAGACCGCGCCGAAGAAATTCGAGCGCCGCACGTCGTGTCTCCGAGAGGTACGACCGGCGGATCCCGAGCTCGGGGTTGACGACGGGCGGGTTGACGAAGACGAAGCACTTCTCGCCGCGCGGCGCACCGCTGCGATCGACGAGCGCGAACGGCAAGCCGGTCAGCCGTTCGGCGAGCTCCGTGGGGTTGGCGATCGTCGCCGAGCACGCGATGAACGTCGGCTGGGACCCGTAGTGACGACACACGCGATGGAGCCGGCGCAGGATGTTCGCCAGATGGCTCCCAAAGACACCGCGATAGGCGTGGAGCTCGTCGAGGACGACGTAGCGTAAGTTCTCGAACAGCTTCGCCCAGCGCGGATGGTGCGGCAGGATGCCGGCGTGGAGCATGTCCGGGTTGCTGAGCACGACGTGGGCTCGGGTCCGAATCGTTCGGCGCGCGTCCTGCGGCGTGTCGCCGTCGTAGGTCGATACGCCAATCTCGAGGCCCGAGCCTTCCCCGACCACGGCGGAGAGCGCGTGGAGCTCCGCGAGCTGGTCCTGCGCCAGGGCCTTCGTGGGGAACAGGTAGAGCGCCCGGCTCGCCGAATCGTCGAGCACGGCGTTCAGGACCGGGACGTTGTAGCAGAGCGTCTTGCCCGACGCGGTGGGCGTGATCGCGACGACGTGCCGGCCCTCCAGCACCAACCGGATGGCCTCGGCCTGATGTCGGTAGAGCTGGGTGATGCCTCGAGCCCCCAACGCCGCCCGCACGGTGTCACCGATGCCATCGGGGAAGGCAGCCCAATCAGCCGGGACGGCCGGCAGCCACCGGACCGCGGTGACGACCGGCCCGCCCGGTCTCTCCGCGGATCGGTCCACGGCAGTCGACTCGGCTCCACGGCCGGGAGCGCTGACGGTCAGACGGCCGAGGGCCTCGTCGAGCGGCTGGCTCCGCGTCAGGGACGAGGACACCTGGGCCTCCTGACCACCGGGGCCGATCTCCCGATCACCCACGAGCCGTGGCCTAGACGGTGGCTGCGTCATCCCTGCTCGAGCCCGCCCTGGCTCGGGTGCTCCTCCAGCGGACGGGGTCGCAGGGACAGTAGCAGGCTCTGGGCCTATCGATCAAGAGGCGAAAGGGGAAGAAAAAAGAAAGCTCGTATCTCGCTAGATCAGCGACCGTGACTGACCGCCGTCGACCGTGATGCAGGCCCCCGTGATCCAGCTGGCCTTCGGCGAGGCCAGGAACGCCACCAGGGCCCCGACCTCCTCGGCGTGGCCGAAGCGTCCGGACGGGATCTCGCGAGCCACAAAGGCGGCCATGCCGTCGGGGTCGGCCTGCTGACGCTTGTGCCACGACCCGCCGGGAAAGGAAATCGATCCGGGCGCGACGCTGTTGACTCGGATGGCATCGCGCGCGAACTGCTCGGCGAGGGCCTTGGCGAGGCTAATCTCGGCCGCCTTGACGGCGTTGTAGACCATGCGCCCTCCTGACTCGCGTCCCCAGATCGAGGCGATCACGACGATCGATCCGCCGCCGCGTCGTCGCATCTCCGGGACGGCCAACCGGGAGGCGCGGATCGCCGGGTAGAGCGTGAAGTCGAGACCAGCCTGCCACTCGGCGTCCGAGGTCTCGAGCAGACCGGCTCCCTTGGCAACCCCGACGCTGTTGACCAGGATGTCCAGACCGCCGAGCTGCTCCACGGCGTGGCGGACCGCTCGCTCCACGCCCTCTGGCGTCCCCAGGTCGGTCTGGACGGCCGTGACGGCCTCGGCGTCGCCCGCGAGGGCCCGCAGGTCTCCGGCGGCGCGCTCCAGCTGCTCGGCTCCCCGCGAGCAGAGGCAGACTCGGCACCCCTCATCCACGAGCGCGCGGGCGCTCGCGAAGCCGAGGCCTCGGCTCGATCCGGTAACCAGGGCCGTCTTGCCCGAAAGCTGGAGATCCATGCGGGGTCAGGCTCGGCTCAGTCCGGACGTCCGCCGGTGAGGTCGTTGAGCCGCCAGTCGAAGTCCTGGTACTCGACCCGGAAGTCGTTCGCTTGCAGTGCCTCGCGCTCGAGCGGCAGCAAGCGCGGGGAAATGAAGACCAGGATCGCTCGCTCGATCGGGCTGCGCTCGCGGAACCTCGGATCCAGCTCTGCGCCGTCGTAGGTCGCCACGAACTCACTCTCCCGCCAACTCACGATCGGGCTGACGCCCAGGACGTTGCGGATGGGGTCGAGCCTGATGTGTCTGGGCTTGGTCGCGAACTCCTCGGCGACCTGGTCGAGCTGGATGTTGAGTCTGGTGCTCGTGTAGGCCTCGCTCCGCAGCCTGGCGCTGTCGACAGCCCCCCGCCCCAGAGCCAGGTAGAGGCGCGGCTCCTCGAACTCGGGCAAGACCGTCGTCTCGATCTCGTCGAGGGTCACGGTCCGGCCGGCGGCCCGGTGCGACAACCTCTCGAAGGCCCCCGAGATCTGCCGGATGCTGTCGGCTGGATACTCGGAGGCCTGGCCGCGGATCGGGTAGTGGTCGATCACCGTCCGCAGCACAAAGGCGTTGTACGCGTTGATCCAGAACGCCATCTGCTGCTCACGGGACCAGGCCGCGTACACCGTCGGCGACACGTCCAGCGAACCGACGTAGCGGTCCAGCCGACCGCGCTCGATCTGGAGGGCCCGATAGTAGACGAAACCGTCGCGGACGTAGATATCGAGGATCTCGTCGAGCGGGCGATGCAGATCGTCGGCCTGACGGACGGCACCGGCGGCGCCTGGCGGCCCGATCACGACTGCCAGCAGCATGCCCAACATGCCCAGCACCCCCGACACCGCCGGCCGCCAAGATCCCCTCATCGAGTCGCCACCCTGACGCCGAACACCACCCGACTGGTCCCCCGCGTCGGGACCGCATTCGCACCCGGGATCATACAACACCGGCTCGGCCCCGAGCGTCTGGAGCAGGGTCGCTTTTGCGGCACCGGCTGATAAGATCAGCCCGTGCTCACCTTGGCCACACTGGGCATGTTCGTGTATGGCACCTACTCGGTGGGAGCCGGAATCGTGGACCTGCTCGGCTCGCTACGCCTCGATATCTGGGCGGATCTGCTGCTCATCGTCATGGGGGCCATCCTCGTGCTGGCGGCGGCGTTCGTCAGGGTGGGCATGCCCGGGTGTCTGGCACTCGCCATGGGCTCGCTCCTCGGCCTCCAAGCGCTGTCGCTCCACAACGCCTCGCATCTCCACGGCGAGATTACGGTATGGCCAGAGCTCGCGCGCGGCGGCATGGCCCTGCTCCTGGTTCTGCTCGCCCACGTTGGACTCCGCCGCGAACGACCGGCCTCGCCGGCCCAGGCGGGAGAGTCCACAGAGGGCTCGGGCTGCTAGCCCGTCGAAAGGTTGCCGATGCACAAGAAGTTTCGCACCCTACGCACCGTTGCGGCGCTCCTCAAGGTCGTTGCGTGGGTCACCTTGCTGTTCGGGCTCACCGTCGGGAGCCTGATGCTCGGGATGGGGACCGTCGCGGGCGGCTCGCTTCAGGAGGTCCTGAGTGACCTGGCGGCAGGGATCTCGACCGAGGGGTTCACCGGTATCGTAGGAGGCGTCGGGGTGATGTTCATGAGCTTCGTCTACTTCCTGTTCCTCCTGGCGGCGGCGGAAGTCGTCGACGTCGCGCTGTCGATCGAGCAAAGCTCACGCGAGACCAGCGAGCTTTCGCATCAGATCTGGACCACCTTCGGTCCACCCAAGAAAGCCGTCGACAATCAGGCCAGCAAGGTCGAGCTCTAGCAGCCCGTGGTGAAAGTCCTGTGTGGCACGAAAGCCTGGCGTGGGAGATGTTGCGCTCGGCTCGCGCAAGGCGCGAGGAGCGAAAGTACCGGGAGTATTTGACCCGTGGTGAACAACGCCCAGCGCGGCTGGGGCCGGGATGCGGCGCCGGTCGACTGCAGCAGGACTTTCACCACGGGCTGCTAGGCGCACCCGCTGGTGTTCCCGCAGTTGGCGCACTTATAGCAGCTCCCGCTGCGCACCATGATCGCGCCGCACGTCGAGCATGGCGGGGCATCCTCCTGGTGCTGGATCGCCGCGAAGGTACTCTCGTGGGTGGCCGCCGCCTCCCCCGCCGATGCCTGCGACTCGAGCGGCAGTGACGGCATCGTCGGCTCGGCCTCCCCGCGGCCGTTCACACCAGCATCGAACTGCGCCTCGGGCGAGAGGAACTTGACCGCCAGCCAGCGGAACACGTAGTCGACGATCGATTTCGCGAACCGCACGTCTGGATTCTTCGTGAGCCCGGACGGCTCGAACCGGACGTGGCTGAACTTGTCGACCAGTACCTGGAGCGGGACGCCGTACTGCAGCGCATAGGAGATCGCCTGGGCGAAGGCATCGGCGAAGCCCGAGATCGTCGAGCCCTCCTTCGCCATAACCAGGAAGATCTCGCCGGGCGTCCCGTCCTCGAACACACCCGCCGTGATGTAGCCCTCGTGTCCGGCGATGTCGAACTTGTGGGTAATAGCCCGCCGCTCGTCCGGCAGCCGCCTGCGGACCGGCTGGACTTGGGAGGCCTCCTGGGCCGCGTGATCCTGGGACGTGTTGAGCGGCTGCATCCGCTTGCTACCATCCCGATAGATGGACACCGCCTTCACACCGAGGCGCCACGCATCGATGTAGGCCTGCGTCACCTCCTCGGGTGTCGCCTCCTTCGGCACGTTGACCGTCTTGGAGATCGCCCCGGAAATGAACGGCTGAATGGCTCCGATCATCCGGATATGGCCCATGTAATGGATAGACCGCTCACCACGTGCGGGCTTGAAGGCGCAATCGAACACCGGGAGGTGGTCCGGCTTGAGCTCGGCGGCGCTCTCGATCGTCTCGTGCTCGTCGATGCATTCGACGATCCGTGAGACCTCAGAGGCGTCGTAGCCCAGGCGCCGTAGCGCCATCGGCACCGTCTGGTTGACGATCTTCATGAGACCGCCGCCCACCAGCTTCTTGTACTTGACCAGGGCGATGTCCGGCTCCACCCCGGTGGTGTCGCAGTCCATCATGAAGCCGATGGTGCCCGTTGGTGCCAAGACCGTCGCTTGGGCGTTGCGGTAGCCGTGCTCCTCCCCGAGCTCGACGGCCTCGTTCCACGCCTGCTTCGCGGCGTCGTAGAGCCTGGAGAGAACGTGCACGCGGTTCACGTCCCTGAGCGCCGAGCGATGCCTACGCATCACGCGGATGAACGGTTCGGCATTGGCTTCGTACCCCGCAAACGGCCCACCGTGATCGCGCGCGATCCGAGCCGACTGCGCGTAGGCCTCACCGGTCATCAGGGCGGTGATCGCCGCAGCGTTGTCGCGTCCCGCCTGACTGTCGTAGGGAACACCTCGGGACATCAGCAAGGCCCCCAGGTTGGCGTAGCCCAGCCCGAGGGGTCGGTAGTCACGGCTGTTACGTTCGATCGCCTTGGTCGGATAGCTCGCGTTGTCGACGATGATCTCCTGGGCCGTGATCAACGTCCGCACCGCCGCGGCAAACGCGCCGTCGTCGAACTCGCCTTGCTCGTCGACGAACTTCATCAAGTTCAGCGACGCCAGGTTGCACGCGGAGTCGTCGAGGAACATGTACTCGGAGCAGGGATTCGACGCGTTGATTCGACCCGTATGCGGACACGGGTGCCAATCGTTGATCGTCGTGTCGAACTGCATACCCGGATCCCCACAGATGTGGGTTGCCTCGGCGATCATGTCCATTAGATCGCGAGCCTTGTGCGTATCGATGACCCGTCCGTCCGTGACGGCACGGGTCTGCCAGGCGCCATCGTCCAGGACGGCCCGCATGAACTCGTCCGTCACCCGAACGCTGTTGTTTGAGTTCTGGAAGAACACCGACGCGTAGGCCGGCCCCGTGAAGGATCCGTCGTAGCCAGCATCGATGAGCGCCCAGGCCTTGCGCTCTTCGTCGACCTTGCAGTTGATGAAGTCGACGATGTCGGGATGATCCGCGTTCAGGATCACCATCTTCGCGGCGCGACGGGTCTTGCCACCAGACTTGATCACGCCCGCGAAGGCATCGTAGCCCTTCATGAACGAGACGGGGCCGGAGGCGGTCCCACCACCCGCCAGCGGCTCGCGTGACGACCGCAAGGGCGACAGGTTGCTGCCGGTCCCCGACCCAAACTTGAACAACATGCCCTCGGTCTTCGCCAGCGTCAGGATCGCATCCATCGTGTCTTGGACCGAGTTGATGAAGCAGGCCGAACACTGCGGCGCCTTCTCGAATCCGCAGTTGAACCAGACGGGGCTGTTGAACGCGGCGTGCTGATGGACCAGCAGGTGCTTCAAGTCGTCGCTGAAGGCCTGCAGGTCGTCGTCGCTCGCGAAGTAGCCGTCGGCTCGACCCCACCCGGTGATGGTGTCGACGACTCGACCAATGAGCTGCTTGATGCTGTGCTCTCGCTCCGGCGCCCCCAGCTGCCCCCGAAAGTACTTCGACACCACGATATTCGTAGCCTGCTGCGACCAGGCCTTGGGGATCTCGACGTCGCGCTGCTCGAAGACGGACTCGCCACGCTCGTTGCCGATGACTGCCGAGCGCAGCTCCCACTCGATCTCGTCGAACGGATCCACCCCTTCCTGGCTGAAGGCGCGGGGGAAATGCAGTCCCGGGATCGACCGCGCTGACGGTTGGACCGAGTTCTCGGTGCCCGCGAGATCCGACTGGTGAGCAGCGCCTCTTGGCATCTCGCCTCTCCTATGCCGCTCGACACCGCGTTCTGACCGCGACGGCGACCTCGAGCGTGAACGATGGAGTTGATTCAGTGATCCGGTCGTGCGCAGCCCGGGCACTCCCGAGACGTCTCGCCCCGCCTCTGGGAAGGCCCGACGGCGGCGGCGACTAGCGCTTAAATATGGGACCTCACGGGAGGCGTGTCAAGGGCAAATACACCATATATGGTGTCTTAATTTTAGGGCATGCGCAAGATATTGGCACTTCTCCTTGGTCCCCCCACGAATGGGTTCGCGCGGCAGCGGGCGCCAAATCGGTCGTCCGGCCGGGCCAGCCGCCTATGATACAGTCGCCTGGTGTGAGCGTCGAAGCGCCCCCTGCGGACACGCCGGGGGACACGGCCGATCTCCCGGCATCCCCGCGAGGCGTCGCGCAACCGGTGGCGGGAATCGACCGGCCGACCGCACCACCTCGGTCCGCCGATCGCCTGCAGGCAGCGGGCGAGGTGGTCTTGTGCTCCGGGTTCCCATCCCAGCTGTTCCTGATCCTGGTGCTGGCGCTCGTGGGACTCCAGCCGCTCGACGCGTCCGGACGCCTGTCGCTGATCTACATCGGGACGCTCTCGATGCTCGACGCCCTCCTGCTCATCACGCTGATCCTGACGTTCCTGCGCGTCCGCGGCGAGAGGCCGCGCGAGCTTTTCTGCGGGACGCGGCCGATGGGCCGGGAGATGCTGCTGGGGTTGATCCTCGTGCCGGTGATCATCGGTCTGGCCGCCGCAACGCTCGTCTTGATCGGCTGGCTCGCACCGTGGATGCACAACGTCCCGGAGAACCCGCTCGAGTCGCTCATCACGGGAACCGCCACGGCGGCCGCCTTCATCGTGGTGGCGGTCGTCGCAGGCGGGCTGCGGGAAGAGCTCCAGCGCGCGTTCGTCCTTCACCGTTTCGAACAGCATCTGGGCGGCGCGCCTCTCGGCCTCGTCGTGTTCAGCCTCGCCTTCGGTGCCGGCCACGTCTTGCAGGGTTGGGACGCGGCTGTCGCGACCGCCGTGCTGGGAGCCGCGTGGGGGCTCCTCTACCTGGCACGTCGCAGCGTGATCGCGGCCGTGGTGAGCCACTCGGCGTTCAACGTCATCGAGATCGTGCGACACGCCATGACCGCCTGACGGCGGTGGGCTCCTAGCGACCCCGATATGCACAGCCTCGAGCGACGTGGTTGGCTCGTCCTGATCGCCCTGTTTCTCGTCTCGCTCCCCGCGATCACGTCGCGCATCTACGCGTCCGACGAGATCGAGTACTTCGCCTATCTCCGTTCGGTGACGTTCGACGGCGACCTGTCGTTCGAGAACGAGTACCGCTTCTTCTACGATCACGGCATCGCGCGATCCGCGGGGTTCCACGAGACCTTCCTCGAGCGCACGACGGCGACCGGGCTGCGGATCAACTGCGCGCCCATCGGTTGCGCCATCCTCTGGGCTCCGTTCTACGCCGTGGCTGACGGGGTCGTACGCCTGATGCGCATGGCCGGCGCGGGCACCGCGGCCGATGGCTTCTCGCCCCTCTACGTTGCGGCGGTGTCCTACGGCTCGGCGTTCTACGGCTTCGGCGCCGTCGTCTTCTCAGTCTTGGTCGCGCGTCTGGTCGTGGGACGGGGCACGCGAGCCGCGCTGATCGTGTGGCTCGCGACGCCGTTGCTCTTCTATATGTACATCGCCCCGCCGATGTCACACGCACCGTCAGCCTTCACGGTTGCGGCCTTCATCTTTGCGTGGCTCGTGGTGCGGGACCGCTGGTCGACTGGCGGACTGGTTGGCCTCGGCGCGCTAGCCGGGATCATGGCGATGGTCCGGGAGCAAGATCTGTTCTTCGTCGTCGGACCCGCCCTGGACTTCGGCCGGACGGTCGTCCGGGACCTGCGTGCCCCGGGGGCAGCGGCCCGCGCCAGGGCGTGGCCGCGCCTCGCCGGTGCGGCCCTCGGGAGCGTGGCGTTCGGTGTCGCCGTCCTCCCTCAGATCGTGACCTACCTCGTCCTCAACGGTCGCCTCGGGCCTTCCGATCTGGTGGCCCGGAAGATGACGTGGTCGTCGCCGCACGCGGTCGAAGTCCTGCTGTCACCCGACCACGGCTTCCTGATCTGGACCCCGCTGGCGATCCTCTCCGTCGTCGGGCTCCTCCTGTTGGCCGCTCGGCGAGTCCCGACAGCCAGGTCCGGGGACGCGGCGTGGCTCGCCATCTGCGCGCTGGCGATGGTCGCCCTGCAGGTCTACGTCGCCGGCAGCGTGGAGAGCTGGACGGTCGCGGGGGCCTTCGGCCAACGACGCTTCGTCGCCCTCACGGTCCTCCTGACCCTTGGCCTCGCAGCGCTCTGGGCCGCCCTGCCCCGTGCCGGGTGGCAGCGAAGGGCTCTCGTGAGCGCCGTCGTGCTCTGCACCTGGTGGAACCTCGGACTGATGGCGCAGTTCGGTACCGGGCTGATGGACCGCCAGCGCCTCGAGCCTGCGCGAAATGCCTATACCTCCTTCGTGGTCCTGCCGCGCCGGCTGCCGCGGCTCATCGCCCGCTACCTATTCGACCGCGGCTCGTTCTACGCCCGCCCCGCGCCCGTGAACGGCGGGGAGGAACCGGGGCGCCCGTGACGAAGGGGCTGCGGATTCTGTACCTTGCCGACATTCGATTTCCGCTCGAGCGCGCCAACGGGATTCAGACGGTCGAGACCTGCGACGCGCTCGCGGCCCGGGGTCACGACGTGGAGCTACTCGTCCGTCCCGACACCGCGCAGCCGCCTCGAGATCCGTTTGCCTTCTATGGCCTCTCTCGTCGGCCCACCCTGCGGATCACCTACGCTCCCACCGTCCGGGCAGGCGGTGGTCGTCGGCTACTCTACCTATGGACGGCGCTGCGCCGCGCGTTCGGCCACGCGCGAGACACGGTGGTCCTGACCCGCGACCTCGGGGTCGCGTCGGCGTTGTTGCATCTCCCCCGGAGCGCCAGACCGCCGATCGTGTTCGAGTCGCACGGGTTCGCCCCGGCGGTGGCGGAGGCGCTCCCGACCCTGCTATCGGGTGCCCGGCCAGCGTCGCGTCGGAAGCGGCGGCGTCTGTCCGCGCGAGAGCGGCGGGTCTGGCGAGAAGCCGACGCCTATGTCACGATCACACGCGCGCTGGCGGCCGACCTGACCGAGCGCTTCGGCACGCGGCGTCTGCTCGAGACCATCCCGGACGGCGTCCGGATCGAGGAGCCCAGGCGCTTCGAGCCCTTGGCCTGGAACCAGACACCCCTGGTGGCCTACGCCGGCCATCTGTATCCCTGGAAGGGTGTCGACGTCCTGTTGCGCGCGCTGGCGTTGCTGCCGGACGTACGGGGACTGGTCGTCGGTGGCCACCCAGACGAGTCGGATCTGCCCCGAACGCAGGAGCTCGCACGCGAGCTGGGCCTTGCCGACCGGATCGATTTCGTCGGCTGGGTCGCACCCGCGAGCGTGCGCGGCCACCTGGCGCGGGCCGATCTTCTGGTGCTGCCCAACGTGGCCACGTCCATCTCGAGCCGCTACACGTCTCCGCTGAAGCTGTTCGAGTACCTCGCGGCCGGCAAACCCATCGTCGGCTCCGATCTGCCGGCGCTCCGGGAGGTCCTACGCCCCGGGGAGAACGCGGTGTTGGTCGAGGCCGGCAGCCCTGACGCTCTGGCCGCCGGCATGCGTCAGGTGTTCGAGGATCGAAGACTCGCCGAACGCATGGCCCGCCGGGCGTTCGGGGACGCACGGAGCTACGCGTGGGCACGCCGTGCGGCTCGACTCGAGGCGATGCTGGACATGGCCGTCCGGGACGCCTCCTCAGGGCGCGCGAGACACGAGGACCGTCCCGAATCGTCGGACGGGCACATCGAGACATGATCTCGGATCGTTTGCTCTTCCTAGCGCGGTGCCCCGATTGCGGAGGCCGGCTGGCCGGCGC
>PVBE012451079.1_pt1 | contig 17708 bp, 29 predicted proteins | sample 1631181 | NCBI WGS metagenome assembly PVBE01 (sample SAMN08397723, study PRJNA350692) | Marine metagenome, whole genome shotgun sequencing project. | isolation source: water | place: Pacific Ocean | collected 2012-04 | reverse complement strand
TGCTTCTACAGGACATTCCTCTACACAAGCGTTACAGTCAATACATTCTTCTGGATTAATATAAAGCATATTGTCACCCTCATGAAAACAATCCACAGGACAGACTTCTACACAATCAGTATATTTACATCCATCACAATAAGCAGTCACTACATAAGTCACATTTTCTCCCTTTTAATATTAGGAATTTCTATATCCCATAGCAATCCCTTATTTTGCATTTGTCTCACCTTCATGTGAAGATAATCATATACAATTATCATTTGATTATTCTCTTGTTTTTTCTTCAACCTATAGATATCGCGAATAATCCTCTCTAGTTCTTTCTCCCTCTTTTCTCTTATTGATTTCATCGAGCACTCTCCGTTTCATTTTAAAGTTTTTGATGGGCCCTCGACGCTCTTCACATGGTTTACAAAAACAAGTGAAGTATTTGTCGTGCCATTCAGTTCCCTTTAATTTCGATGTATATGATGTATCTGGAAATTTCATTTTGATTTATCTTCTTTAATTCTGGTATGATGTCCTGAATTCTGCATTGATTGTGCAAATTTATTTGCATCTTCTCTACTCTGACAAAATCTTTTGTGAATATCTTCTTTGTTTGGTTCTTCCCACTTTACAGGCCTAGACTGAGCATAATAATTCTTATTATAGGTATTTTTTATTTTCCAATATTCTACCCAAATATTCATTTTTCTGTGCTATTCTGTCTGTCTTCTAAGAATTTAAGGTCATCATTGCATTCACCCAAAGCTTCTTCACACTTCTGAATGGCATCGGCGAATTGATTTTCTATTTGATCTCTCATTTGTTGAGCGATCTTTCTTCTATTATTTACCTCTTCGATAACTTTAGGAATTTGTTCCATAGAGATATGTTCATACTTATGATCAGCCATTCTCTTCTCTTTCTTTATTCAATTTAGCTGTTTCTCTTCGTTTATGTAAATTATATATGGCTGTAGATATTTCTCGTATATCTTTATCTTCCATGTATTCAAGATACCCATAAATTCTATCTTTCATGTCCTCTTTTGAGAGTTGCATTGCCATGTGTTATTTCCTTTCCTATTATATCGTTCAGTAATTATTTTTCTAGCCCCTTGATTTTCTTTGTTCCATTTCTTAGCCTTCCCTATACATCTCATCCTATTATTTGCATACCATTCTTTCTGTTTACCACTTGCCTCTCGTTGCTCCTTGACAGCCTCTTTATTCTCATGATACCAATCCCTCTTTTGTCTTTTTCTCTTCTCTTCCTTTTGTTCTGGTGTCATTCGTATGTCCACCATAGTTGGAAGTGTCGTGATTCTCTCTGTTGGTTCTCCAAAAATTTGTTCGTGCTGGTCTATAAGCTTTGAAAGATTCTGCATAGATTCTCCTATGAAGCAAATCCCTCCCATCCCCATTTTGCGATAAAGTAGGCGTCTACTATATCAGTCACAGGATTTGACAGTTTTTTAGATTTTGGTTTGAATCGGTGTTGTAGGTCTGAGGGAGTTACTAGTTCGGCGTTGAATGCGTCGTACATTAACTCCTTATTGGCGTTCCCCTTCTCAGTTGCATATTTTTTAATCACACTAGGGGGAATTGAGGTAAATGGTATTTTCACTTTGTACATCTTATGTTTGAGTAGTCCAGTATTTTCAGCTACAGAACGGACATGAGATTTACCAGAGGTTGCGAATGCATACCCCTCAATAAAAACCTCACATCCTTTAACTATACTCATTGTCCAATCCGAAAGTTTGTCATGTCTCTCTTCTTCAGTCTTCCATTCTGGATATGGTTCTCCATGAATGTTTAGTATCCCGTGCTTGGCGGGTCTTGATGTATTTTCCAAATAATATACATCACAACTATCAAAGTCAAATATTCTATCATCGTCTGATTTCCATACACATATTGCAGGTGATGTTAATGAATAGTCAATCCCAGCTATCTTCTTCATCTAACCTTTCTGCAGGTTCTTCTATTAGATTACCACAGAAAGGACAACACTCTATAACTTGTTTGGGCAGTTCTTCTTCTGGTAGTCTAATTTCATAATCTTTATCACAGTAATCACATTCTACGTCATATAATATGTAGTCTTCCTCTATTGTTACCTTTATCAATACACTCTCCTAGTTTAAATATTTCGGTTTATCCTCTTCCTTTTCATCATATTCTTGAGAAAGATTTTGTTCCTCTTGTTGCTCTACAATTTGTTTAGCTCTAGATTGATCCATCGCCAATGCATGTTCTCTATATATAATCTTCCATCCTTCATCACTAATAGGACTTGGTTCACCTATTACATCATAACAACCCGCAGGTAACCATCGAATTTTCCATTCCTTTTGCCAGTACAAATGACATACTCCAAAATCTAAACCATCAGCCGTCTTAAAATGTTGAAAGAAGTTACAATTTCCTATTGAATGATAGAAATCAAATCCAGGCTGTTTAGATATAGCTTCTCTAAACTGGTGTTCTAAACTACATCTTATCTGTTCTAAACTTCTTTCGTCCATAGTTAATTTTGCTCCCTTTGGCCACCTAAGATGGTATACATGATTAATTTTTGTTTCCTTGTTGTCGTTCATTTTGAGCCCAACTTCTGGTTATACTGGTTACACAAATATTTAATTTTTCACCAATCCATTTTCTGTCTTGCTCCGTCATTAGTTCTGGTTTCCTAAACCTATCTAAAAACACCTTATAAGGTATCTCTACTCTTGTATAGTCCATCATACATCCACATAAGACATATATTTGTTCAGGCCATAACTTATCTGAAAATGCTCCCAATTCTACAAACCCCTTTTGACAACCACCAATAAATCCAAAGATAATATCAGAAGGATATTCCATGTTTGGAATAATTTGAAAAGGTTTTGCTGATGTAGGATTTGCTCCTACTCTTACTGTCAATACCACAAACAACATAATAATAATTATCATGAAATTCTTGAATGTGGTTTTCATAAAGTTTCCCCTCGTAATTTTTTACCAGTAAGAAAATCTCTCCTAGTTTTTCCATCTGGATCTGGTGCAAAGGCTTTTCCCTTTCCTCTATTTTGTACCAATACATCGACACATTTTCTAGTATAGTCTGTCACAACTTCGGCCAATACAGGAGTCAATGGTTGTCCAGCCGTAACTCCTACTTGGAAATTCTCTACATAATCATCGTATGCCCATTCTTGTCTAAATTTGTCCATTGTACAGGAACAAAAAGCTCCCATTTCTTGAGGCCATAAAAATTGTTGTATCGCAGGGTATTGAGTTGGAAATGTTCTCATACAATTATTAACAAATCCTGCAACTTGCCATGATGGATAGGGCCAATATTGTACACCATTATACGATCCTGCTGATTGTTCTAGTCTATTTGGAACATATTCCGTTATTGCAGGTGGTGTGATTTTCGTTGTGTTATTGTCCTGAGCGTGTACTACTCCATTAAAAAATAAAATAAGTCCTGCAATAAACCCTACTCCAAAACTGTAGAGTACTACTTTTTTCGTTTCCATGTCTTCCTAGCATAGCCCCCATTGACAGGGCCGAAAATGAATTGATCCGATAATCCCCAATATTATCGGTAATAGTCCTATAACATAACCAAACATAAAAAGGAATGTCAACCAATTTTCCCATTCTAGAGTCGCTCTCAGAAATCTCTTAATGTTTTCTTGGAGTTTCATGTAAGTGATTCCAGTTATAATATTCTAACCCACCACCAAGAGTAGAGACTTTTTCTTTCTTCTCACCACCATCATCATCACCATCTCCAAATTCCATCTCACCTTGAATTACTACATTCTCACCTTTCGCTCTTATCTTATCAATTCCTTGTAGTGCATCATGCATTTCTCTGGTGTATCTAAACTTATAAGCTCTTGGTCTATAATTATCTTCAAGTACCCACAAATAAATTGTGGATGGTTCGTCTATCCAATGAGAAATATGAATAGATTTCTCTGGTGTTCCATTTCTTGCATAACCAAGTAAAGTCTCATGGGTTAGGTAGGTTGAAGTAACTAACACCAAAAGTGTAGGGATAAACCAAATTAAAAACTTTGGATCTTTCCTTCTCTCTATTAATATCCATAAACATATTACGGAAAGAGTAACAAACCCTAATATCAATAATTCAATCATGGGCCTCCAATTCCTATATCAGTATCAGTTGGTGAATCTGCTTCCTCATAAACTTCTTCATAGGCCGCTGATGTACCCTCATCATCTTCTCCATCACTACCTATTAAAGTTTCGACTGTATTATTTACAGCTGGTGGTGCAGTAGAAGAATGATGTCCTATTGCTGGACTCACCATATTCTTCTTGAGATATCGAATAGAACTATCCTTTACTTTTCCATCTTTCTCTATTGTAAATCTAACAAAGGTTTCTTCTTGGCCTCTTTTATCAAAGGTCTTAATACCTTCCCACACAATAGAATAGGGATTAACCTTATGTACCTTTACCTTTATATCTAAGGGCCCATGTCTTTCTAACAACCCTTCATAGTCAGAATAATAGTGAGCATTGACTATATGTTCGCCAGGTAATATGCCCCGAATAGTTATTACTTCTCTATTGATGTCAACAAATTGTTTAATTCCGTTTACCATGATGGCATCATTACGTTTACCTAGATCATCTTTATCTAGGTGCATAAAATTCACAACTCTATTTCGGAAATGAACAGCTTTTCCAGAAGGGTCTTCAACGTATAAATCTATATCGTCTGGTCTTTGGTTATCCCATTCCAAGATGATAACAAATTCGGCTTTACGATCAAAGTCCTCTCTTTTGGCTTCTGGTTTAATAAGGAGAAAGGCCACAATGAAAAGGAAAGCAAAGCCAACAAGAATGTTGAATAAAATATCAATGAAACCAATAGTAGACTTATATTTGTCATGTGATTCCATTCTACTCTCTCAAAGAAACTTCAAAATTCACTAACTGTACTTTGATTAATAAAGAACATATTAATCCTATCAGAGTAGTATATAATGCAGTACTCATACCAAGTGCCATATTGGCTAATGCATCCTGTAAAGAGACTACATTAGTTACATCCAAATCTTTAAACGCAGTTCCCAACATCAATAGGAATCCTGTTACAGTTCCTACCATTCCTATGGCTAAACATGCTTCAGATATGAACCAACCAACATCGGCTCTCTGCTCATAATCTTCCAATGCATATACTCTGTATGTCTTATTCCCAATCCATATTGTAGTACAAACAAATATGAACAGTATCAGATAACTTAATCTCGTTATATCTGAGTTATATAGGTGTGTATGGATATCGAAATATACTGAAACTCCTATTCCTAACATTGTTAAGCATGATATCAACCACCACTTTAATAATGAAGTCATAAGTATTCCCCTTAAATTTCACAACCTCCTGCAGTACATGCCAACTCTTGACTCGCAACTGTATAGTCTTGTGATTCGTATTTTGATAATTCTGCCCAATCCACATTCTTAGGCATTGTTGTTAAAGCCTCCTTGTACTCTTCTTCAGTACAATCTTGATATGGAGCTTGTCTGTACACATGCTCAGAGTATGGTAAAAATGAGATACCAGAAATATCATCAAAATTCTCCCAAACCCACGAAGCAACTTCAACCCATTCGTGATCCTTTACCGATATAGTAACAGAAGGTTTATGTTCACACCAACTTACTGCATAGGTTTTCCATAGATTTAGTTGTTCAACCGCTGTCATGTCCATACGAAATACTGCATCCTTTGGACTTTTCATAGGAAAAGAAAAGACTGTCGTATGATCTGGTTTTGTTACATCAGGCTCGTTTGGAAATCCCTGTTCTTTCATCATTTTACAAAGAGGGTCTTTATTATCTGCTCTTACTGTTCTGATATAATAAGGATTATGTCGTGCATGTATTCCAGAGGCCGAATCCACAAGTTGCGAAACAGTACCAGAAGGTTTAACACAAGTAATTGCAGCACTAGGTGGGATTCCAAGTTTTTCTGCCCATTCTTTATTTGTCTCATAAGCAACATCTCTTAATTCTTCTAGAAGTTCATCCAATTTTCCCTTTGAACCATTTGTCAAAGGATTGTCCATTATTCCTGTGAGCGATACTCCCAATAATCGTTCTTCGTCACAATTTCTTTTCCACTCTCTTGAGAGGTATTTGAACTCTGTGAGTGTAGATTGAAACGTGCCAAGGATAGTCGCATGTTTAACTTTTGTCTTGAGAGATTCGCGAGTGTCCCGCCTTCTGACAACGATTTCAGATAAGTTGCAGAATTCTCTGCTGCGAAGAATGATCTCGCTGCACGGATTTGTGCCAAAGTCGCTTCGGGGATCTCGTCTTCGTATATGATTTCCATCTTTATCTCTGTATCTTTCATTTAATCTTTCTACATTCCGTTGGGCCGACATGCCGTTATAGATTCCTCGTTCCCCCGATTTAGAATCGTAAAGGGATAACCACTCTCGCATGAAAGTGCCAACATCTGGTTTTTCTTTATAATTAACCGAATTGTTTGCGAGGGCTCTTTGTACGTTGTGAGTATACCATTCACCATGTTTGGCGAAACGCATCTCACGATCATTAAGATTAGACAGGCTGATGAGAGCGCTCCTACGAACACCCCCCACAACCACGATTTCTGCTGTTTTACATACGATGTCATGACACTCAATGGGGTGTAATTTTCTTCCTGTTGCATTCTTAAAAGTATTTATTGTGAAATTAAATAAATCAACCAAAGGTTCTGGGCCTGAAGCTCTACCCCCAAAAGTCTTGAGAGGTGCACCCGCAGGTCTAACCTTTGACACATCCCATTTTGGAACATGACCACCATATAATAAACCAACAATCTCCTTAAAAGCTCTAGCCCATCCTAGTTTAGAATCTGCTACAACTACTGTTGTATCAGTATCATAAAAGGTATCTGGAACAACTGGTAGTAGATTAGTGTATTCTGATTCTACAGAAAACCCCACTCCTGTTCCATTCATCAACACATAAAGGATTTCATCGAATGATCTCTGATTATCTACCTTTATATAAGAACAATTATAACCTGCTACATTCTCTTTTTTCAGTGCTGGGCCTGCAGTCATTAAACACCTCATTGAAGGCATTACATTCAATTCCTTAACTGCATTTTCTAGTTCTACCTTTTCACCATTTTCTAATTTGTATGCATGTTTCTCTTCCAACCACTCACTAAAAAAACTAAAATATCGTTCAACTGTTTCATCCCATGTCTCTCTTCTTCCTTGATCGTAATCCCATCTAGCGTATCTGGATAGGTGGATGTATTCTTGATATGTGGTTGGTAATCTCATTCTGGTTCTCCCTTTATTTCTAATTTTTCTAAAAATTCTTTTGTTTCTCTTTCGCCTAATTGTTCACTATCTTGTAACCCACCACGGCCGTCCCATATTGCTTCTCTAATAAGTTCCATCTCATGTTTTGAGAAAGTTACCGCATCTCTTACATAGTCTTCAAAGGCTTCACAACAAATAGGGAAATGTGGCTTCACCAAGCCATACATGGCATCCGAATAGTCACGAATTTCTCTCTGAGCGTGTGCATCCGATCTTAACTTAACGAAATGGAAAAAGTTATGTAAGTCTATTTTCCAAATACACTCAGTATAATTCGCAACTGGAAGAATTGCTCGTGAAACTTCTCTAGCAAGGTCTTCGTCTAAGAGATTTTGGTATGCAATCATTGCATTATCATATACTCTGTTAAATTCGTATTGCAGAGCTCCCTTAGATTCGTGTTCTTCCCCTCTTCCTTGATTGTTTGTTGTGGATTGTTTGGCCAGGTAATCACCCTGAGGCAAGTAGAATTCATTACTCATTACTGAGTAACGGCCAGAGTACTCGTTTAGGTTTGCCGTCCTATGTCTAACAAGTTGTCTCATTATAAAAATGGGTAGTTTTATATGGAACTTGACTTCACACATCTCAAAGGGTGAGGTGTGTTTATGTCTCATTAGATATCGTATAAGATTACGAGTTTGTGATACCTTCCGTGTTCCTTCACCATAACTGATACGTGCTGCATTCTCTACTTCTTCATCATCACCCATCACATCAAGGAGTCTTACGAATCCTAATTCATGTATCGGTGTAGCTTCGTGTGGTTCACCCGATTCATCAACCATTATACTTTCCACATTGTCACTTCCCACTTACCCATCTGACCAGAGTAAGTATTTCTATTTATGATTTCTAAGATTTCATCACTAGTCTTTCCACCAAGAATCATCTCATTAATATCTTTAGGAGCCCGACTATTCCATTTATTACCACTATCAGGCCATACCAAAACTCTCCAACCCCCTTCCAAGGCATTAGTCATTCTTTTGACAATATGTTCATTTCTAGGTTCATTGTCAAAAATTAAAGTTGTGTTTATCTTGTTGAGGAATGATAGGTCTGACATATCTGCACCGGCCATAGCTAAACAATTTGGAAGGAACAATGAGTCAATTGGCCCCTCTATTAAATATGTAGGTTCTTTCTTATTCCACCTTTCTAGACCAAAAACCTTTTGTGCATTTTCATGTACCTTTACAGTTACATATCTAACCTTTGATTCTCTGAGGGCCCTCCCTTGTGCTCCGATAAGTTTGTTGTCTTTATCGAAAAAGGGTATCACTAGTCTAGGTTCACCTTTTGTAAGATTTGAATAGTCAACCTGACATACTGATTGGGCCCAATTCTTGAAGTCTTCTGAGAAGAAGATTTTATCCATATATTGGTTTGGTATTTTTCTCCCCTCATAATAGACACGTGCATAGTGTTCTTTGGGAAGTGAACCAATAGATGGTAAATGGATTATTGTTTTCTTTGGTTTGAATTTTGGTGGTTCAAATTTGAACTCTGGTGCCTTGGTCTTTCCTTTACCAGTTTCACCAGCTTTGTATCTCTCCATTACATATCTCTTATGAAGAGAAGGATCTATGTCTTTGATAAGATTCCCTACAGATTGACCCATACCACAATTATGGCACTTGAAGTAAAGGTCTGTCTTCTTTCGATAGGCATAACCCCGTGCTTTAAGTTTGTTCTTTTGGGAATCTCCACAATGTGGGCATCGAAAGTTCCAGAGATAATCTCTAACTTTCTTAAATCGCTCTAAACGTGGAGATAGCTGTAGAAGGTAATTTGTATCCGTCACTATACTCATAACAATTATTATATCAGATTTTGGGGATTTGTCAACCTCGTTGTTGACTCTTAATCCAAGCGTTCGCTGCTCTACTGGAAGGTTTTTTCTTGATTAATTTTTCTATTTGAACATGAAGTTTGTCAAATATTTTTTCAGTTGCATTATTATTATCGACTAAGATAAAATTCTCTCTACCAAAATATTGTTGGAATTTACCCATATTTTGTTGTACTGCATTCCACATCCTTGTAACTTCATCTTCCCCTAAAGTTCTTTCTCTCATTTGATCTCTTTGAATAGCAACATCAAGTGAGGTATTCACAAATAACATAAACGTATCATATCCAATTCCTCTAAGAGCATCACTCATCGTTTTAATCTTTTTATAATCTTTTCCAGTACCATCAATTAAGAGTCCAAGTCTACCCTCTAGGTAAGCACCCTGTTGTTTCTTGGTAAGAGATTTTGCTTTCTCTCTTTGTGCTTGACCCCTAGCGGAAAATATATCTGCTGGTTTTGATGTCAGTCCAGCATGTTTCAATAATAACTTAAATGCTGGATCTGAATCAATTACTTTAAGACCAAAAGCTCCACCAGATCTAAGACCCATAGTATTAGATGCTACATGAGATTTACCAGATCCTGGCCCACCTGCCGTAAAGAAGGCTTTAAAGATGCCTGGGTCATTGACTCCTTCTCTCATGAAGTTTTCGATAAGAGCTAATTCCCAATCTCTATTATATGAATGTTCTAAAAACTTTTTCATTTCTTCTTCTTCTTACCATGAGAATGTGATGTTTCTTTAAGTACAGTTATTTCTTCTGCAGGAAGTGCAATTTCATACCCTTCATGCATTACATAGTATTCTTCAATAATACCATCTTCTTCTAGACTATGACTTTCAACCTTAAATGCTCCCAAACTTGGGTGCTTGATATGAGTCGCTCAATCGTGTCTTATAGACTTATCCGAATTCGTCTTATTCAGATCTTTTGTAAATTCGTTAAATGACTTCATGTTGGTAGCTCCATACTAGTTGTTTTGAAATTCTTCTTTCTCATTATAGTTTTTGCTACTAAATCTAGCATACCTTTTCTGTCAATATTTATAACGAATGGCATGTTAATGTCAGTCTTCATATCTTTAATAACGGCTTCAGCCTCAGGCCCTAACATTGGAATCCTCTTCCCATGTCTTTTATAAGTCCGTTTAAAGATACCAATCAACTCTGCTGTAGTGATTGGTTTCATATTTCTTTTGTCGTTTACCCGATCATGAAAGTGTCTGGTAAATTCAACATCAATACCGACTGCAGCAAATAACTTATCAGCATACTTCTCGACTTGTTCTAAGTCTGATGCAGTTATATCTTCTGTGATAAATTTCTCTACCATTGCGATTGAATCTCCCACCTTTCCAGTAAGATTCGCAATAGTAATATGGTAAACTCTTCCCTTATCATATCCACCCTGTAGTGAATCCATCACATATTCTTTCCAATCCCTTTGGTTTTTCATTCTAACATACCAAGATTCCTTAGGGCCTTCTTTCTTAGTACGAATAGAAGGTTCAATATCTATATCGAAATCTGGTTCATCAAAGTCAGCTGACTTAGCTCTTTTCCTAACCGATTTCCAAGAATCACCAGAGGCCAATGTAACGTGTAACTGGTCATCTGGTAATGCTTTTGCATCTGGATTCTTACTTAGAATTTGTTTTCTAAGTAGTTTGATTTTCTTGAGAAGTGAACCTCCCACTTTCCATTTTAGTACCGATTCAACTTTTACCATATCTACCCTTTGCTAGTTTTAGTAGATGATCTTTATCATTTTTGCCTGTTTCTACGGCATGTGTTAAAAGGTCAATAAGTGTGTCACCAATCATCTTACCCCTTAACCCGATTTTCTGTAAATCTCTACCACTCACACCCAATTCCTTCATAGAAGTAGGTTTTCCACTCCTTTTCATCATCTTTAGTCTATCCGATATAGAAGTCTTTCGTGTAACTGATAATATAGACTCTACATTGAATATACCCTTAGTGGTGGCAAGTCTTAAAAAATTTACTAATCCAATTTCAGACTCCACATCTCTCATTGCCATATATTTCATAACATCTGAAACTGCATCAGTATCCTCATTGGATAATCTCATCCTTTTTTGAATATCTTTTGATGTATGCTCTTTAAGAAGTACTGCTAAAAATGCAGGAAACGCCTTCTTATCTAAGCGGTCATATTCCAAAGGGAAATGTCCTACTGCCTTTGGAAATAGTTGTTTGAGAATTCCTGTATCCTTGAGTAAATTGACTCCGATACTTGGTGTGCCCTTCTCAAACAATTTCTTAAATTCTTCTTGAAATCTATCTGCCGATACCGACTTAATCAGTTTTACATTCTTCTTGATCTGATTCATAGTTTCTGATTCGATAGAGAACTCAAATCGTGCTGCAAACTGAACTGCTCTCAACATTCTTAGTGGATCTTCCTTAAAGGCATTATCCCCAATAACTCTAATTTGTTGATTTTCTATATCAGTCTGACCTTGTTTGTCTATATCATGAACCTCACCAGTTTCGACATCTCGTGCCATGGCGTTCATCCAGAAATCTCTTCTCAACTGGTCTTGTTGTAGTGTAATTCCCTTACCTAGTTTGACCTCAAAATCTCTGTGACCTTTTCCTGTACTCTTTGAATCTATTCTAGGAACTGAAATGTCAATCTCTTCATCGGCCCCAGTTGGAACAAATTTGATGATACCGAACGCTTTTCCTACTAGATTGGTCTTTCCGAATCGTGAGAGGACTCTAGCCAAATCTTTTAATTCAACACCTACCACTAGTAGGTCTAAATCCTTTGAAACTTTACCTAACATATCATCGCGAACGGCACCACCCACTTGATAGATTTTACCACCAGCTTTAACTATAGCTGATCTCACATCCGTTGGAAGTGCAAGATTGAGAACATCTTCTCTTAGGTATTGTCTGAAATTCATTTTCCCTTTTTTACAATCTTAGCAATATGAGCTGACAAATCTTGATCATTCTTCCACATCTCAAATGGAAATCCTTCAATATCATCATCATCTTGAAAATCTTCTGACCATTCTTGTCCAACATGGATCTTTTTAATCTTAAAATTATTAACCACCAATTCATCCCATTGTGGAACATCCCCACTATCTGGATCTACATTAAGTGTTCTATTTTTAGTGTAATCTTTAAAGAGTGGGCCCAATTTCTTGGAATATTTTTTCATAATCTTTTCCATACCATCAATGTAATCTCTGATGATTAAGGATAGATTCTTTTTATCTGATTTGTATTCTTTGTGAAGATAGCCCCATGCCTTATTGGTATTTGGCATTCCAACAGGATCATCTGCCCAGTTCATAATAATTTCTATCATCATTTCATTTACTTCATCTTCAAATCCTTTGAGTTTTGTACCACCCCCAAATCCATGATCCGATACTGGATCAAGAAGTGTACTCAAAGTGATCCACCTTCTACCTGACTTATCTGGTGCACTTGCTATATCGTCTGCAGCTGCTGCAAGAACATCACCTTCCAATTCTACAACATAACCACCATCTGTTCTAATTCCATAACTGATCATATCATAATCCATATTATAAAATGCAGAAATTGATCTCTTCTTTCCTTGCATCTTTTTCAATTTTACAATACCATCATAATCAGTTACATGCAATGCTGTTGAACGAACTGCCTTAGGCCATAATCTTTTGAAGATTGATGGTGATAAAGGTATTCTCACATCTTTTAGACCAGCTCTTGGTAAGTCAAACAATGCAGTAGATAAACTCTCTGTCCATGCTGGTGCTGCTTCCCTAATCTCTTGAGAAAGTTCCCTAAATCTTTTTTTGAATTTATCCATTTATTCCTTATCATAGATAGAGGTAAATGGTTTTGTCTTTAACCAAGTTTCTCTATTCATAAATGTTGTAAGAATATCTTTTGCGATATTATCTTTTGTGGCTTTCTTATAACCTTTAGTGCCTGGTGTAGAATTAATTTCTATAAAAATAGGACTGTCCTTCTCTCTGTTTTTTGCAGGAATAAAGTCTACTCCAACCCATAACCCATCGACTACTTTCGCTGCTCGTTCAACATGATCTATTTCTAATTCTGTCAATTCAAGTGTTTCTGGTTTTGAACCAAGTGCCACATTACTTCTGAAGTCCTTTTCAACAATAGGTCTTTTTATAGCACCATAAAACTTTCCAGCAATGACATGAGCTCTTACATCATACTCCGCTACAACAAAGTCCTGTAACAATACCCCCATGTTTGCGTCTAACTTGTATAGTAGTTGAGTTGTAGCAGATAGAGATTCTTCTGTTTCAATTTTAACTACACCAACTCCCAATGATCCTGTCAAAGTCTTTAAGATAATTGGAAATTTTGAGTCCATCCTATCAAATGCATCTAGTGCTTTGTCTTGGTGATTTATCAAAACTGTCTTTGGTTGATTTAATTCGTTCTCTGCTAGAATTAAACTGGTACGATATTTGTCTGAAGTTGATTCCATACAATGTCTGTTATTGACACAACAAACACCACTTCTTTCAAGTTGAGTCAGTAAGTCCATCCAAGATTTTCTTCTTGTAACAGGAGCTCTAACAAAAACTATAGTATTGTCATCTACCTCAAACCCCTTTTTGTCTTCTTTACCATATATAAATCTCTTACCATCCTTATTAAGTTCTGAATAGGCTCCACTAACATCAACTTTATATCCTGTCAATCCTAATTTTTCACCTTGAGAGATAAAGTCATCGGCGGTTGATTCGGGATCGTCTGGATCTTCTGGATCGTCAAACCACAAATACACAAACCGATAGGATTTAGAACTTTCTTGTTCTTTAAGATGTATTCCAAATGTTTTCATTTATTCCTTATTTCCAATCGCAAGTTGGACAATATTCTTCTAATGTTTTGGCATTAGCAAATACCTCACATCCCTCTATTCTATTACAAACTTGTTCTAATTTCTTTTCTATAATTTTGTCCTTATAGATTATTACTGGATCTTTTGTATGTTTAATATCATGAATAGCATAAATTAAAAATCCAATAACAAATATAAGGGCTAAAACGTAAACGAATAATGCTTGTATTCCGAATTCTATCAATTCCCACACTATCCGAAAAGGATTCATCATAATCCTAATCTCCTAAATTTGGTTCACCTCTGTCATAATACTTGAATGGTTCATCATCCTTACACCCACCTGCACTTTTTCTCTTAATATATGCAAAGTCTACAAATACTATTCCTTCATATTCACACTCTGCAAAAAATGGAGTCATAGGATATGGCCAATTATTTTCTTTTGAACACCCGATTAAAAATAACATTACAACAAGTAATGCTACTTTCATCCGTTAGGCCTCCGTTCTGTGTTTTTGTGCGGAGATTCTTGTTCCACACATTGTCTGTAAGGAGAAACATAATTTTGATTCTTTAATAATGTTCCTCTTTTTAAGCCTGGGTCATACCAATATCCGTAACATCCGTTACTGTCGAGTCTTGGTGTACACCCTCCCAATAAATAAATTGTTGTTACTAAACAACTCAGCCAGATGATAATTGCGAAAGTACCAGCAATTTTCATTTACCTTTACTCCTTTTCTTTTTTGTGTTCCCGAATTTGGGTTATGAATCCTTTTCCTCCATCAAAAGGCGTATATGTTAAGACTGTAATAAGGTCTATCAATTTACCCTCACATTGTACTGTCTTTATTTTTTCATACATCTTTACTTTTTTATTTCCCCTGACCACGATAAGGTTTCCAGTTTGCTCTCTTATGTTTGTTTTTTGGTTTTGAGTTTCGAGATTTCCCTATACTGGTTCTTTTCGGTGTAGGTTCTTTCTTTGTAACTGATGCTAACTTTTTTGGTTTTGCCATTATAAACCTCCTTCTCTACATACTGAACTACTTTGACATAACAACCACTTGAATCCATCCATAGTGAATACTAATTCCTCAACCACTATATCCCAAATCCATTTAAGGTTATCTATTAAAAAATTTCCAAGAGGGCCTTGCATTAAAAATACTAGTATAGCCCCTGACATACCCCATAAAAAACATGAGTATGACCACTTTAAATATTTGTACTTACTGAGTGCTAAAACTTTTCCTTGACCATAGATATCACCTGCAAGAGCATCGTATACCTTATCATCGCTCATCAATGTCTCTGCATAATCTTCTTTATATTCTTCAATGTCTATATGTGCAAAGTGTCCAAAAAATAAAGGATTAAATAATGGAGATTTTCTGTCTATGTCTCCTGTTGCATCTTTTGGATAATTTGTTTTAGGTATAATCGCAAAAATTGCGAATAGTAATGTAAAAAAACAACCACATGCAAATGTTAGTAATGGCCATTTCATTAACTCATTGTCTAGGTTTGCTATGGTTACCGAAAAAACGATAGAAGAAACTGTTATCATGATGTTAGCTTTGGCATCCGCCATAAGCCCCAGTCGCATCTGGTTACCATGATTGACTCTTAGAATGTTGTCTACAGCAGTTCTGTCCTCTGGAACTTTATCAAATGGGTTTATTTCGTTCCCCTTAGAATATCGTGTAACATGAGACACATCTTTTCCTCTTATAATCTGTTATTAATTCTCATTTCACAATAATCATCAGGCTCACCACCACTACAAACTTTCCATGTAGGTTTTACTGTACACATACCTTTTATATAAGTACATGGAAAATGTGTTCTCTTATATTCCCTTTCTAGTAAAATTCCATTTATAACTAATATTTGAATATATGCAACGATAAGAAAAACACAGCTTCCAAGTAACCATTTTAATAACCACATCTCTTACCTCAATGGCGGTGCGTAAAGCAATCCTCCATCAGTATACAACTTGTTTAATCCCCTGTCAAGACCTAATTTTGTTTTAGGCCCTAAGTTTCTTTCGTAAATTTCTTTATAATTTCCCACTTGTTTTATTATATCATAAGCCCAATACGAATTCAAGCCTAATTTTGCTCCTAGATGTGGATGATCTTTACCATTCAATTCTCCCATGAATCGTTTTACGGCTGGATCAACATGATCTACCATATCATCTATGTTTTCTGAATTTAATCCCATCTCTTCTGCAATGAACAAAACGTAAACTGTCCACCTCACTATATCCGACCATTGTTGATCTCCATACTTAACTACTGGCCCAAGTGGTTCTTTAGATATAATCTCTGGTAAAATTATGTGCCATTCTGCATCTTTGAATGTTGTACGATTAGATGCTAGACCCGACCTATCAGTACCATACATATCACATCTACCCTCTAAGTACCAATCCTTTGATTTCTGACCAACTGGTACAACTACGGGCTTATACTTGATCTCATGTACTAGAAAAAAATCTTCGATGTTCTTCTTTGCCGTACCAGTAGAACTCATACATATACGAGCCCCTTCCATCTGTTTGGCTGATGAAACACCCAAAGTTTTCTTCGTTATGAATCCTTGACCATCATAATATGTTGTAGGTAAAAACTCAAGTTTTTTCAATACATTTCTTGAGTATGTGTATGTCGTTGCTGCAGACAACATATCAATAGTACCATCAATCAAATATGAAAATCGAGTCTTACCATCTACCTCAATGAAATCTACTGAGTCATAATCACCAAGTACTGCAGCGGCTACAGCTCTACAAATATCTACATCAAATCCATGCCAATCCAACCCCGACTCATCATCCCAATATCTTTCAGAAAATCCAGCAAAATCTAATTTAGTTCCACACCTTACTGTTCCCTCTTCTCTTACTTTTTGAACAGTACTTCCGTATGTAGGATGGTATTCTGGATTTGTGTCATCATCTGTAACTCCTATAATTTTCTTGACTTTATTTTCTATATCATTATGACCCTTACCCAATGACGAATCTACACTTAACATCCAGAAGGCCCATATCAATGCAATAATCATTTTACCCATTGCTGGAACAAACATATTACTCTCTTCCCGATTCTTTCTTAGCTATTCCTCTTATATAAATTTCTAACTCCATGTCACTTTCCCAATACTGAGCCTTATATCCATCAGCTTTTACCTTTTCAAGAAAATCCAAATATCCTTTGTAATCATCTTCATCTGGATCTCCCGAATCTGTTGCAATTCATGCTGGTCAAGCTGGTGTGGTAGATTTCGCTCCTGCAACATGGTCCCCGGTCAAGGGAGCTGCTCACCGAAATGAGGTCGAAGGGCTGGACCTTGCAAGCTGTCCAGCTGGAAGTCCTGCTGCTGGGCCAGCTCACGCTGATTCTGCAGAGGGTCCAGCTGCCCAAGGTTCTGCTGCCCCGGCGTGTGAAGCCGCTGCGAAGAATGCGTCTGCGAAGGAAGCGGCTGCGAAGGACATGAAGCCTGCGGAGGATGCGACGGCTGCGGTGGCAATGGAGTCTGCAGAGGAAGCTGCTGCTGACGCATCGATCCCGGTTGCTGGGGTCGCAGGTGTTGTCGCAGCTGCTGT
>PVBE011300488.1_pt1 | contig 17708 bp, 15 predicted proteins | sample 1631181 | NCBI WGS metagenome assembly PVBE01 (sample SAMN08397723, study PRJNA350692) | Marine metagenome, whole genome shotgun sequencing project. | isolation source: water | place: Pacific Ocean | collected 2012-04 | reverse complement strand
GAATTGGGCGTGTTGTGACCGGCCTGCGACCCTCTTTGAGGCGGTTTTTGGGTTCGCTGTTTGCGCCTTTGGTTCTCTCGGCCGTCTGCAGGCCGCCAAGACGCGATCGGCGCCAGATTCTGTGCTGGCTGTGTCGGTCTCCCGGATGTTAGGGTCAGGGGCTTCGGGCAACACGCCCGCGAGCCCGTGGTATAGAGCCCCTGATAATACGGAGCCCACGAAGTGGGCGATTCATTCTCGGGCGTGCTCGCGTGCGTATGAATCGCCCACTTTGTGGGCTCTACTGCTTATTGTTACCTTTTCCACGGGCTTGCGCCCGTGGAAAACATGAATACGGCAAGGCATTACGGCCCATTCAGACCCCGCAGACCAACTTTATTGGACCAGAACCTACTTTATGAACAGGATCGCCACGCCTGCGACGGCTATAACGGCTCCTATCGCAGCTCGGATCGATACGCGTTCCTTGTGAATGACCATGACGAACGGGATTATTACGATCGGCAGTAGGGCGACGAACGTTTGGGAGACGGCGGCCTCCAGGTATTTCATCGACTGCATCAGTAGAATAACGCCGAGCACCGGTCCCACGCAGGCTCCCAGCGTTAGTTGAGCCATAGCCTTGCGATTCTTCAGGCCCGCGGTCACTCTGGGATACCATCGCAGCAGGAGGAACATCACGGCGAACGCCGGCACCGCTGTGGTCATGCGTATGTGAGTGACCATAATCGGATCGGTGTCATCGTTGATCACTTTTTTGGCCAGCACCATTCCCAGCGCCTGGCCCAGCGCGCCGAGTGCGGCCAGCGAGACCCCCCAAACAGACGGCCTCCAGAGTTTTGCAGTTCTGGAGTTGTTTCGTTCGCAGACGACCCAGGCGATACCGCCAAGGGTTACCGCCATGCCCAGACACTTCAGCGGGGTTAACGTTTCGTCGAGGATTATCCAGCCGAGGATCGCCGTCATCAGCGGCGCCACAGTGAACACCAGCGTGCACAGTCGCGGGCCTATCAGGACGAACGCGCGGAACAGGCACAAATCGCCCAGGAAGAAGCCGACTATGCCCGACATGCCCAGCCAGAGCCATTCCTGCGGCGAGGCGTTAAGCAGGATAAGCGTATGGTCCGACTGTACCACTCCGGCGGCCGCCAGCACTGCTCCGACGATCGCCAGTATTACCCAGGCGATTGTCAGGCGAATGAAGTTAACGGTTGTCGAGCCGATGCGTCGTCCGGCGGCTTCGAATGACAACGTACCGATGGCCCAGCACAGCACGGTGCTCAACGCCGCAATTTCACCAACATACGTCATCTGCAAATTCCTTGAAGGAGCCCTCTGAGCCGGACCAGAGGAAACTCACTTGCAATCTGGGCCGCGAAGATGTCTGATATTATGCACATGAGTTTAGAATACGCACGAGAAGTTCTGGATGCCGAGATAAAAGCTCTCGGTCAGGTTCGCGATCGCCTTGACGGCGCGTTCATCGACGCGCTTGACGCGATGGAGCGATGCACCGGGCGAGTGGTTACCTCCGGCATGGGAAAAGCCGGACAGATCGCCGTCAAGATATCGGCCACGCTAGCCAGCACCGGCACGCCGTCGTTCTTCCTCCATCCTGCAGAAGCCCTGCATGGCGACCTGGGAATGGTGCGAACCGGGGACGTGGTGGTAATGTTCAGCAATTCCGGGGAAAGCTCCGAAATTGCCGAATTGCTTCCGTTCCTGACCAGCATGGGCGTTACGGTTATAGGCATTACTTCATCAGATCGTTCGTCGCTGGCGGCGCATTGCGATATCACCATCCTGCTGGGCGACCTTACTGAGGCCTGCCCGCTGGGAATGGCGCCGACGGCTACAACTACGGTTATGCTGGCGGTGGGTGACGCACTGGCGCTTTGCCTTATGAAACGCCGCGGATTCAACGTTCAGGACTACGCCTCGTTGCACCCGGCCGGAGCCTTGGGCAAGAAGACCCTGCCCGTTCGCTCGGTTATGAGAACCGGCCACGCGGTGGCTGCGGTCGGACCGGACACTCCGGTCCAGGACGTGATTCTGGCGATAACGCAAGCCAAGGCTGGCGCGGCGACTGTTATAGACGCGGACAAGAAAGTTCTGGGCATTTTTGCTGACGGCGACCTCCGTCGCGGGTTGCAGGAGGATCCGGACTTTCTGGTCCGCAAGGTCAGCGAAGTGATGACCGCCAACTGTGCCTGCGTGCTCGGCGATAAGCGAGTCGACGAAGTGCTGGCGATGCTCAAGGAAAAGCGAATCGGTGAGGTTCCTGTCGTCAGTGAAGACGGATCGTTTCTGGGTATGGCGGACCTGAAGGGGCTGGTGTCGCTGTGACCTGTCGTATTCTGGCTCTTGATGTGGATGGAACGCTTGTAGGCCCCGACAATGTCGTGACCCCCGAGATCCGCCAGGCGGTGGCGCTGGCCGATCAGTCCGGGATTCGCATCTGCCTGGCCACCGGCCGCTCATACAGCGAAACAATCGGCATATGGGAGCAGTTGGGCTTGGCCCGCGGCCTCCAGCCGATGATCCTGATAGGCGGGGCGCTGGTCAGCGAAACCGACACTCGTCGAGCCCTGTATCACAGGCCGATGGACCCCGAAACCGCCTGCCGCTTCGCCGACGCGCTCGGCTCGGCGGGATACTGTGCGATGGCGATTGTCGATTCGTGGCGATACGATGTGGAGTACTACCTTACCGCACACGGTGACCTCGCCGACGCCAAAGAACGCTGGTTCGGACAGATGGACGTCCAGATGGCTTCGGTCGGGTCGTTGAGCGAGGTGCTGCTTACGCCCGACGGGCCCGATGTGCTGCGGGTGTCGGCGGTGGTCAACAAGGAGGACGGTCCGGGGCTTGCGGCCAGTCTGAAAGACCAGTTCGGCGATGCGATCAATGTCTGCTCAATTCTCGCCCCGAACTACAACGTTTGGATCGTTGAGGCCCACGCAACGGGCGCCGACAAACGCACCGCTCTGCAGTATGTAGCCCAGGCCACCGGAACGCCGCTGGGCCAGGTCGCCGCCGTTGGAGACGACATAAACGACATATCAATGCTGAGCAGCGTTGGGCTCGGAGTCGCCATGCCCCAGGCGCCGCGGAGCGTTATGGATGCTGCTGATCACACAGCCGCCGGCGGACTGGCGGAGTTCATTACCCAACTGGTCAACGGAAAGTTTGATTAGATCTGTTGACGCCGGTTCGTTCTCGCCGCTATCATGTCGCTATGAATAAGACACCAATTATCGTGCTGGCGTTGGCGAGTTTCGTCTGCATTCTGGGCGGCTGCGGGCAAAACACAGGATGGCTTCTAACACCGGTGAGTCTGGATGAACGCCTGGTCGAAAACGAAATCAAACGCGATCCCGGATGGTTCGTAAACGACAAGGTCGCCGTAATTGACGTCAGCGGAATCATTATGAACAGCAGGTCCAAGGGTTTTTTCGGCGAGGGCGAGAACCCGGTAAGCCTGTTCATTGAGAAGATCGACAAGGCCCAGGCCGACTCGGACGTTCGCGCCTTGGTGCTGCGGATCAACTCTCCGGGCGGGGGAGTAACCGCGTCGGACATCATGTACAACCGCGTGATGGAGTATAAATCCGCGACCGGAAAGCCCGTGATCGCGGTTCTTGTCGATGTCGCCGCCAGCGGGGGATACTATCTGGCGTGCGCCGCCGACACCATTATCGCACACCGGACCAGCGTCACCGGTTCGATCGGCGTGATAGTTCAGACAGTGAGCTTCGCCGGTACGCTGGACAAGATCGGCGTGACTTCCCAGGCGATCACCTCGGGCAAGATGAAAGCCATGGGCAGCCCGCTGAAACCGTTGGACCCGGCCGCGGCCGAAGTGCTGCAGGGGGTGGTCGACGATTTCTACGCGAAGTTCGTGAAGGTGGTCGACACCGGTCGCCCGAAACTGAATATCGACCAGGTCAGAACGCTGGCCGACGGACGAATATACACCGCCGACGAAGCGATGAAGAATGGGCTGGTCGATTCGATCGGTTACATGGATCAGGCTCTGGCCCATGCCAAGGCCCGTAGCGGATCTGATCGCATGATAGCGGTAATGTACGGCCGGCCGGCCGGATATCGCGCCAACGCTTACAGCATGGTCCCCGGCGGCGGGATGCAGTTCAACATGGTCAATGTAGACGCAGGGATGCTAATGTCGCTGACGCGCCCGCGTTTCATGTATCTATGGTCTGGACGATAGGCCGGGACAGGCTACGGATCAATATCCAATAACCAACAAGAAATGTCCGATAATCAGGTAACGACAAACGGCGAATCACGACTTCGTCATGAATAGGCCGACGTGCCGTAAGCTGCTAAACGGGTGTGCGGGGCGTTGGGTTTGGTTTGGCGGTTCGCCGTTTACTTGGTTGTTGGCTTTTGTTTCGTCGTCCGCGAGTCGAGTTTTACGCCTTCTGCGTCGCAGATGAGATTGGTCATTACCGGCAGGGCGCTCAGGGGTTTGTAGCCCAGCAGCGAGAATCCCTCGTAGCCGGCCATGCCTGTTGTAAGGTCGTAGGGGCTGTAGATCACAACCGGTTTGTTGTCGCGAAAGATCGCCGAGACGAACGGCACGGATTTGTCGCGCCCAAGCTTAAGGGCCAGAGATCTGCGATAGTAAACGCGTTTGATTTTCGCCGGACCGTTCAGCACGACGTGGCTGGCAAGGGATCTGCGGCGTCCTGATTCCACCAGCGGTCTTATGACCCGATCGATCGACCGTGCGAATTCCCGGTCGCCTCCGCATGAATCGACAATCAGTTTTCCGCCAGCGTCGAAATATCGCTTCAGGGCGGCTTTTTCTTCGTCGGACAGTTCCAGGGTCCCTGTTCCCGTCATTGCGGCCAGAGATTCTTTCTTTATGTCCAGTTCGGCGATCTCCATCGGGCCGGTGACATTCAGTCTTATGCGATGATTGTTTCCCATCCAGATCGCCAGGTGTTTCCACGCCAGCGGTTCGGGGTCGTAGTTTCCCTTGTACTTGATCCTGGCGATGTTGATCGAAGCGACAGGTTTGAACGGCTTGGCGACGGGAGGCTTTCGCATTCCGCGCCTGGGCAGGCGGCCCATGTCGGTTGTCAGCAGATAGATGTTCGTCATCAGCTCGAATATCGGCGTGCCGGCCTCCTTGCCGGTTCCCAACTGCAGGGCCAGCGACAGTTCCCGCGGGCTGTGAATAGCCAGCATCCTGCCGCCGTTGGATACGCCCGAAAGCCCCGTCAAGCCCTTGGGCGAGTATTGCAGCGAGTAAATACGGTGCTTTTCGTCCAGACGCAGGAGAGGGTATTTGGGAAACAGGCGTTTGTACAGCGCCCGCATGTCGATCGTGAACGATCCGTTGTTGCCCGCGGCCTCGGAGACAATCGTTCCGCCCTGGTGTACGAACGTGCGGATTTTGTCGACCTGGCGGTCGGTTATCCTGCACGGTCCGGCCCCGGAGATGTAGAGTATCGGAGCTTCCAGGAAGTCTGGCGAATCGGACTTATCGCCAACGATCTGCCAGGTGACCTTGCGTTCGTAAGTGTCGCCCACGTGCCTGGCGAAATTCACCAGATCGTGGGGTCGACAGTTCCACTTGCCGTCGTACTGCAGTTTGTTGGCCAGCACCGGACTGCGCCCGCGAGCCAGGAACAGCGTCGCGAAAGCCGTCTGCGGAATGCGCTGTCCCGGGTCGCCGTATCCCCAACTGCCGTCGGAGTTCTGGTCGTCCAGCAACTGTTTGCTTCCGTCGGCGAACCAGTCCCGCCCGCCGACGAACTTCCTTCCGCTGGTCAGTCCTATTCTCGCCAGGCCGAACAGCCAATAATACCGCCACTGAACGCCCTTGCCCGGGTTGGCCCGCATGCTGTAGTTCTTCTTTATCCACGCCGACGCCTTTGAGATCGGTTTGTCTTCCTTCCAGACTGTGCATCGCACGAACTCGTCGCGTTTGAGCGTGTCGAAGCAGACCAGAAGCGTCGCCAGGCCGGCGGCGGTCATGGAACCGTACGTCCGAGTCTGTATGGCGCCGGGACGTATGCGATATCCCCATCCGCCGTCGATCTGTTGCTGGTCGAGCCAGTGCTGTCTGACCTTCCGCCAATACTTCAGCGACCGGGCGTTTCGTACTTCCAGCCGGGAGATTCCCTCCCATACGCCCAGGGCGGCGATATGGGCGTTGGAGTTGTCGTAATCGGTCAGCTCCTTCCCGTCGGCCGATTCGTAACCGTACCGCCCGTAGGCGCCTGCGGCTCGAACCAGCCAGTCGACATCCTTCTTAAGCATGTCTTCAACTTTCTTATCATTGCACGCCGCCAGCGCACAGGCCCGCATAGACACCGCGTAAGTACCGGTCATTTCAGTCCGCCCGAGCCACTGAAGGGCTCGTTTGACTTCCGGCTGGCGGTAGTCGACCTCCGCCGACAGGAGCGCGTAAACGCACAGCCCCGTCAGACCGCCGCGCCGCGGGTTGCCCTCGGCGAATTCTCCTTTGCAACTGCCTTCGGAATCGATCTGCTTGAGCAGGAAACCGATGGCGCGGTGGACGGCGAGATCGGCCGGCGTGACCGGGGTCGGCGGCGGGGCGAAGATTGGAACGGGCGCGGGTATCGTCGTCGGCTGGGTCGCAGGCGCAGTAGTTTGGGCGGCCAACCGACCGCTGAAAGCGGCCAGTACGCCGATAATCGCCAGATAGCTTGTAAATGTGCTTAGTCTTCGCATGGATGTAATTGCCCGTTATTGTACATTCCCGCCGGTCCTGGTGCATCTGAAGATCAGGAAGTAGGGGATGATTCGCGTGTCTGCGACGTTGCGGCACTTGGCGACTGCTTCTTGCGAGGCAGACGGTTCGGCCAGCTTGTCCACCCGGAAGCCCGCCTCGGTCAGTATGTTGAAGTAATCGCTGAGCGTTCGGAAGAATCTGGGTATCCGGAACGGGCGGGCCGTCTGGCGGACTTCGCGCGGGGCGCCGCCGAAGAACCATTCGTCGACGTCGCCGCCGCGACCGCTTGGCGCCAGGCTGAAGTAGTCGCCTACTACAATACCGAACTTTTCGTCATCATCGTCGTCGTACATCCAACGCCACATCCGCGTCATCGTGCAGGGGTGTGTCACCGAGAACTGAAACAGACCGCCGGGTTTCAGCACGCGGGCGATCTCGGCGATCGATTCGGCGTAGTCGTCGAGATCCATCAGCGTCATCGTGCTGAGCACGGCGTCAAACGATTCGTCGCCAAACATGGTCAGGTCGCTGGCGGGAGTTTCGTGGTATTCGATGCCGCGGTGCTCTTCGGCCTCGTGGTCGCGCCCGGCCGCGATCATCAGGCGGCTTACGTCCATGCCGACCACTTCGGCGCCCATGTCGGCGAATTTGCGGGTGTTGTATCCCTCGCCGCATCCGACGTCGAGCACTCGCATGCCCGAGATATCGCCAAGCAGTTCAAAGAACGCCGGGTTGTTGACGAACTCGCGATATACGTCCCACCCGGCCCGGACAGCTTCTATCCAGTCAGGGGCGTTTTCGTCCCAGAACGATGCGATTTTTCGATTGTCCAATTGAGTCTCCTGGCTGCGGAGGGCTGATTATAGCAGGATGTAGCAGATAAACGCGACAAGCGTAATGACCGCGGCGACCATCCACCACCAGGGCCAGCGATGCGTGGAACTGGTTGACCCGAAGATATATTCACCGCAGACCGGGCATTGGGGCGAGTCTTCGTATACCTCAGTCCCGCAGGCCGGGCATGGGATGGTTTCCGATTCGTCGTCAAACTCCTCCAGGTCGCTTTCCAGAGGTCCTTCGTCCAACAGGTTGTCATCGTCCCATTCGTTCACGCATATCTCCACGGGTTGCATACTACTATAGTCACTGGCGTGCTGCGGTCAAAGTGTCCGCCTCCGCTGGTCGATATTTGCAATTCATTCGTACTTCGCTCGTTTGTACCTTGGCAGAGCATGACAAGGTCGTTAGAATTGTCAAACTATTGATATGCCCGTGCGGGGGTTCTAGGACGATCTGTATGGATGCGACTCTAAGTAGACGGAGTTTTGTTAGGTTGGCGGGCCTTGGCGCAGCGGCCGGGGCTTTCGGGCGATTCGCTCGTGGAGCCGACACATCGAAACCCCCGAACAAACCCAATATTCTTTTCGTCATGGTCGACGATCTTGGCAAAGAGTGGATCAAGTGCTGCGGCGCCGAAGGCATCGAGACGCCGAACATCGACGCACTGGCTGCCGGCGGTATGCGATTCACTAACGCCTATTCCATGCCCCAATGCACGCCGACGCGAGTAACGCTGCTTACCGGTCAGTATCCGTGGCGAACCGGATGGGTGAACCACTGGGACGTGCCTCGATGGGGCGTGGGCTACTTCGACTGGAAACATCACACGACATTCGCCCGCGTGCTCCGCGACGCAGGTTACGCCACCGCCGCCGCGGGAAAATGGCAGATCAACGATTTTCGCCTTGTCCCCGACGCGATGGACAAGCACGGGTTCGACGCCTGGTGCATGTGGACCGGTTACGAGACCGGAACGCCGAAAAGCGGGAATCGTTACGCTGATCCGTACATAAACACCCGACAGGGCTCCAAAACGTACAAGGGCAAGTTCGGCCCGGACGTCTACACCGACTTCCTCATCGATTTCATGGGCAAGCACAAGGCAGAGCCGATGATGCTCTACTTCCCCATGGTCCTTACGCACGGACCGCTGACCAACACGCCGGCCGAACCGAAAGCCGCCAACAAGCACAAAGCCATGGTCCGCTATACCGACAAACTCGTCGGGCGCCTGGTAAAAGCCATAGACGATCTTGGTATCCGCGAGCGGACGATCGTGATTTTCACCACGGACAACGGGTCGGGCGGGGGGCAGAGAGGTACGCTCAACGGGCGTATTGTCCGCGGCGGGAAGGGCAAGGAGAGCGAAGCGGGCTGCTGCGAGCCGTTCATAGTTAACTGTCCGGGCATCGTTCCCAAGGGGAAAGTCACCGACGCATTGACGGACTTCACCGACATGCTGCCCACTTTCGCCGAACTCGGCGGGGCCAAACTGTCCGACAAGTTCCCGATCGACGGTAAGTCGATAGCGAAAGTTATGCTCGGTAAGGCCAAAGATTCGCCTCGCCAGTGGATCATGGCGCTGGGTCACGGTGCGGCGAAGCTGGACGCCAAAGGCGTTCGCGGGCAGGCCGACTACGCAACCCGCGTTATTCGCGACAAGCAGTTCAAGGTATGGGTCAGCAACGAGCGTAAGATCATCCGCCTGCACGATCTGAAGGCCGATCCGTTTGAGGAGACTAATCTGCTGGACAGCACAGATGACGCCCACCAGGTCGCACTGAAGAAGTTCCAGGCCCTCATAGACGCCATGCCCGCCAAAGACGCCCGCCCCAAGTACGATCCGCGAAAGACCAATTCGTGGGATAACGCCTTTGGGAAAAAGAAGAAACGAACTAAGAAGCGAAGATGACGCAGCGTCCGCGTCCGATCGGATTCCAGTCGAGCGGGAAGATGGCGCTCATTGATAATCGCTACAAGATATACGGCCGGTCAGGCGGAGCCGGCAAGAAGAATAGACGCCGAAAAGCCGCCGCAGCAAAGCCCAAGCCCGCCTTGGCGAGCGGCGACTTCGAACTGTACGATCTGATCGCAGATCCCGGTGAGACCAAAAACATCGCCGCCGAGCATCCAGATATAGTCAAGGCTATGAGCGAACAGTTGATCAAATGGCGAGCCTCATGCAAAGCCGGCAACGATGGAGCAGATTACAGATAATCTCGCATAGACCGGTCGCCAGCGGGTTGTTATGGAAGAAAGATGCGTGCGACCTCTGAATTGAAGCCGATATGTAACTTGGGAGTGTAGTATCCAAATGAATGACCGTGCCTCTGATGGATTCAGTGAAGGGGAAATCGTCAATGAGGACGAGTTTATCAAACTCGTTTCTCAGCGTTCCGCCGGTATGTTGGGCGTGATGAAGGCACTGGAGTCCAGCGACCATCCGGATGATCTGATCGACCGTAGATTGACCGCCAGAATACATTCCCATTCGACCCAACTCGTGGAGCTCCTTGACAGGTACGGTGCTCACAATAACACGAAGTGGCGTGTCTTTCGACTGTTAGTAGCGACGATAAAGGGCTTTACCGATATTAGTTACGAGATGCATCACATACTGAGTGTGCTCCCGTCATACCGTCTGCTGCCCATCGACAGAGATTTTGCCCGAGCCACCAGGGAGGCGTTGGCCTTCAGTAACGGCGTTATCAGGCGTTCGGGGATGGCGATGCTCGCCCAGGCCGAGGAGTTGGCGATGACGATTCCGCAAGCGACGGCTTTGGAGTCTTCCTATGGCGTGCAATTGCCTTCCGGCGTTCTGGCTCGCGACCGTAAAGCTCATACCGAAGCCAATGTAAGCCAGACCGTAACATTCCTGGCTACGGCGTTTTTGAACGTTGCGTCGGAGTGTCAGGGTGTGCGTTCGGCCAGCCGGGCGAAACCCGAGGAGTATGCTTCATTCATACCCAGCGCCATAAGCGAAGAGAAATTCCGCTACCTCTGCCACCGCCTCCACAATCTTCAATCGCTGTACGATACGTGGGTCTCGGACACGCAGACCGAGAAGGTCGACGACAACCTGCCCGTGCTTCGAGGGCATATCAGTGTGGGCTTCCATCTGCTGACTATGGCCACGAGTCTAATCCACTACTACGAGAGGCATGTCGAGTCGGGCCATTCCACACGCCGATCGACATCGGTGTTGGTGAATCCCTCTGAACTGCTGCAGACCATAATGAGTTATTCGGTCCTGTTTGCCGGGGTGTTTCTAGATTCGGCCCGCACTCTCTGCCAGAATATGCTCAAGAGCTACGCCGAAATATGCGAGATAGAGCTGCCCATTCCCAGGTATCGTGGTTTTCACGTTCGCCCATCGACCCTGGTGGCTAAGATCGTGCTGTATTACGGCAGCGACGTGCAGATGAAACTCAACGATTATTACTACGACGCCAGTACGCCGCTTGAGATATTCCGCGCCAACGAAACAATAAACGCTCGCAAGCGCCAGTGGCTGGCTTCAGCGATTGGCGAACATGAGATCATCAAGGGCCCGTACCCCAAAGACACTGACGTGATGGAATGCGTCAGAAAGATTGTGACGGATCTGGCCGCTTGCGGAAAGATGATGATCTACGCCCATCCGCTGGTCCTTCGCGATAAGCCGATCGACGAAAGCGGGACCCTGCTGCAGTGCGTTACAGATGAAATAGCGCATCTCCAGGCCACCGGAAAGATGGACATGAACGTGGAGCTGACCATAGGGTTCCGGGGCGACAAGCGGGTGCTGGACGACCTGAAGCTACTGGCCGCTCACGGGTACGGGGAGGACAATCTCGGAAACGACATTGTGCTTCCGCCAGAGCTGGCGTATCTCCGCAGATAATCGCCGATCGGTTCGGGTCAATCCAGTTCGAGTCCGGACTTGTTGGCGACCTTTATGGTCCTTCTGCCGGCGAGCATTTCCTTGAGTTTCTTTCCTGCGAACTTGTTTCGCCACCCGCTCAGCAGTTTCAACGTGTTGAGTTTCGGTATTCCGTACCGCACGCCGCTGACGAGTGCGGCGTAGTGGCTGCGGCTGGCGAATAGTGAGTGGCAAAGATCGCGTGACAGGCATATCGACTGTCCGGTCGCCGAGACCAGATCCTGCAGCATCTTGTCGACGGGGTTATCGTCTTTCGGTTGGATTGGGTTGGGCAGTTCGTCTTCGGGCGTGTTGCGTCCGGTTTCTATCGCCTGCAGGATGGTTGGTCCTTCCTTGCCGGCCAGCGGTCTGGGGAAACCCTTGGTGTCCCGCACATCCTTAATGCTCATGGGCATTTGTCGCGACAGGGCGGTCAGCACCTGGTCTCGCAGGAACGTGCGGGGCGGAAGGTCGTATCGGCGAGCACCGTCTTCACGCCAGGCGGCCAGTTCGCGGAGTACGCCCAGTTTACGTCGGCTCAATCGCTGCCATCCCTGTACGCGCCGCCATCTGTCCTGCGGTACGCACTCGAACATTTCGGCCGACTCCAGGGAGTGCATTTCCTCTCGCAACCAGGTCTCCCTGCCGAGCTTCTTCAGGCATTTTGTCAGTGCTTTGTGGATAGAGTCGAGATAGAGCACGTCTTCTACGGCGTATCGAAGTTGTCCGGCGCTCAAGGGGCGTCGGCTCCACTCGCTGTAGCTCTTGTCCTGCAGGATCTTCTTGTTGAGAACGCCCTGTACGAGTTTTCCGTACGACATCGGATATCCCATTCCGACCATTCCGGCGGCGACTTGCACGTCGAAGATATTCGCTCCTGGACGCTGGATGTGCAGATAGCACATTTCCAGATCCTGTGACCCGGCGTGTACGATTTTCTGAATATTTTCGTCCGCCACCAGTTTCCAGAACTCACCGGCGTCGACTTTGAACGGGTCGATGAGGGCGACCATATCGGGTGTGGCGGCCTGGATGAGGCACAATTGCGGCTGATAGCTCCGTTCGCGTATGAATTCAGTGTCGAATCCGAAAGTTCCGGCCTTCTTGAGCGCCTTGCAAACCTCGTGAAATTGTTTTGAATCAGTTATCAGGAACTCAGACGGATCGGTTTTTTTCAACGACACTACGTTACTCCCGAATCAGGGGCTTACAACCCCATATGTATCGCCACACCGCACAGGAACACTACGGCTCCGGCCAGGGCGTGGTTGTATCTCTGTATGCGTGCGGTGGGCAGGAAGCTCATGCCGACAGTCCCCAGCATCACCACCGACATCATTACTACTATCGTAGCCAGGGCGTACACAGACGCCACCAGCACCACGCTGCCGAGGCTTTCAGCCGCCGCGGGGTACATCAGAATCGGTATGAGCGGTTCGCACGGACCGAATACGAAAATGGTGAACAGTATCCACGGCGTGATGTTTCGACTCTTCTCGTCGTGCGGGTGCGCGTGGTCGGAGTGGTGCGTGTGGTCGTGGGTGTGCTCGACATCTTCGTGCGAATGGTGATGCGTGTGCGGCTTGTTTCGTATCGCACGTCGAATTCCCCATACGCAGTAGACTAGTCCGAACGCCGTAAGCAGCCAGGCGGCGTACTGGCCGCGAATGGATTCGGTAAGCTCCATCACGTGCAGCGCCATGCCGGCGGCGATCCCTATAAGGCCCAACACAACCGAGCCGGCGACATGCCCAATTCCGCAGGCAAGGGTCACCATGGCGGTTTTTGTGGTCGACCAGTCCCGAGCCTTGGACATCGCGATGAAGGGCAGGTAGTGGTCCGGTCCCAGCAGGGTGTGGACCAAGCCAATCGTGCCGGCCGTCGTCAGCAGATATACCATTTGGGGTGACATTATTTCAGATAAGTTCCGTACTTTGCCGTAAAAGACCGCTAGTTTGTCAATGCAGCCTTCATTGCCGCAATATGCGCCGGAGTAGTTCCGCAGCATCCGCCGATTATATTCGCTCCGGTGTCGACCAGCTGGCGCGTCAGGTCGGCCATCGCTTCGGGGGTCTGCCTGAAGACTGTCTGACCGTCGACGAGTTCGGGCAGTCCGGCGTTGGCATGTATAAGTATAGGCACGTCAGTGTGTTTTCTGAACTCCTGCGTAATTTCTATCATCTGCCGGATGCCGTTGCCGCAGTTGGCTCCTATTATATCGGCTTCGGCCTGGGGCAGCTCTTCGGCGACCTGTTGCGGGTCAACGCCCATCATTGTCTTATAACCGCTGGGGGTCGGGTCGAAGGTGAAAGTGGCGATTATGTCTATGTCGGCGTGAAGCTTTCTCGCCGCCTGGACGGCGCAGATCGCCTCGTCGATCGCGGTCATGGTCTCAGCGCAGAACCCATGCACGCCGGCCTCCATCAGGGCTCCGAACTGCTGGGAGAACACCTTCCCCATTTCCTCGGGCGTTGCTGCGCCGAGCGGCTGGAGGAATTCGCCGGTTGGGCCTACCGAACCGGCTATTAACGCATCGGGAGCGCCCAGCAGTGAATTGCGGGCTCCGGCAAGATTGAATTCTCCGGCGCGGTCGGCATATCCCATTTTGGCCAGCTTTATCGACGATCCGCCGAACGTGTTGGTCAGGATTAGATCGCTTCCGGCCTGGGCGTATTCGGCGGCGACCGCCTGCACGTCTCCGGCATGGGACACATTCCACTCTTCGGGGCAGTCATTGGGCGTAAGTCCCCTGGCCTGGAGCATCGTTCCCCATGCTCCGTCAGAGATAAGCACCTTCTTTTCGGCCAGTAAGTCCAGGATCGCGCCCACAGTTGTCATTTCCTTCTGATGTTGGATTTTGCCTCAGCGTTAATGATAACGACCCGGCGGTCTATTTCCAAAGCGTAAATAAGAACGTGAGGCTCGCCGCGGCCTGCAGGGCGCCTGTTGTCAGGATGGGTCTTCGGGCGACAGGGGGGGCGTCGGCGCGTGGCCGTTGGGCGGTAGTATCGCCGTAAAGACGGTTCCCTTGCCCAATTTGCTTTCAACGGACAGGGCTATGCCGTGCTCCAGGGCGATCTGCTGGACGATCGCCAGCCCCAGGCCCGACGATCCGCGGTTGTGCTGGACCGCGTCTGTCGTGCGGTAATACTCTTCGAAGATGTGAGGGAGCTTTTCGGGCGGTATTCCAATCCCTTCGTCGCCGATGGTCACTTGCGGGCGTTTGTCGGGCCCGGTTTTGCATGTCACACGCACTGTTCCGCCTTCATGGGAGTAGTTGACCGCGTTGGAGACCAGGTTCAGAAAGAACATCTCGAGATGGTCGGCCACGCATCGGGTCATCGCCGGCTGGATGTCGGTTTGGATCGTGACATCTCTATGACCGGCAGCGGCGGAGACCTGTTCTATGCACGATTGCAGCGGTTTTGCGGCGTTGATTATTTCAGTATCGGCCGGCGGGGCTACGACTGATCTGAGATTCGCAAGCTTCAACATATCCTGCACTTGTGACGACAGGCCAAGGCACCTGTGGGCTATCCTGTTCAATACGCCTACGGCCTGGTCGGGCAGGTCGCCGCAGTACCCATCGATAAGGACCCGGGCGTTGGCGTAGATCGCCGAGCAGGGAGTCTTCAGTTCGTGTGCGGTGTGCAGCATGTGTTTTGTGCGTCCCTCACGGGCTGCGATCAGTCGGATGTTGGTCTCGGCCAGGTCGTGTTGGTTGCGGCGCAGCATGCGGGAAAGGTGCGACGCCAGATACCACACAGCCAGCATGATTCCCCATACCGAACCGATCACCATCAGTATCTCGCTCCTGGAGGCCTGTATGGTGTTGCGTATTGACGTGTCGAGATGGAGATGTGAGTTCGGAAGGATCCCCGCCAACTCCGACAATACGCAAATAAGAAACAACATGCACGCCAACATGGTGACTATAGAGCTCTGGCGAGTGCTGAAGAATATGCACGACAGGACGATATGGAAGAGATACGCGTTGGCGATGTGCGTTTCGAGGCTTCCGGCGAAATGTATGACTCCCGTGAGCACCAGAAGGTCCACGACAATCTGTGTCCAGAGGTTGATGTGGATTACGCGAGGCTCCGGTGAATCGCCGATCAGGCGGATGTGGATCATGTAGGCGACATTGCACACTACGAGTATGCCAGCGCATACGAACGCCCAGATTGCGTTGGTTTTCATGCCTAGTGCGGTCGACGGGGCTTCCAGCAGAGTAAGAGCGCCGAATCCCGCCAGAATCGCGATTATCAGCCAACGCAGGCGGCAGAACCACAGAGTGTTGGCCGCAAGAGCCGCCTCAGAGACCGAGGTCGGCCCGCTACTTTGAGGATGCTCAGAGTCTTTGCCGCCCAACGGGGTCAGCGGCAGTTCGTATCGAGTCGGTTCTGTCTGGATATCCTCAGGCATAACAAGCGGTTTGCTGTCAAGATTCACGGGAGTTGTACTTCCGTAATATACCCCGAATTAGAGAATAATACGAGCAATCTTCCAAGTACGTCGCAGAAAAGCGCAGAATCGCTCGATTCGCAGACGGGCGGATTATCGATAATCGCCGGTGATCTAGAATTCGTCGTAAAAGATCTCTTCTTCTTCCAGACCCTTGGCCTGGAGGACTCGCGTCACCGCGTCGATCATCGGGGGCGGTCCGCACAGGAACGCCTGACGCTTTCTTCCGTCGGCTTCGATCATCTTGTCGAGAGACAAGTGGATAAAGCCCGTTTCGCCATCCCATTTGTCTTCGGGCTGGGGTTCCGACAATCCGTAAACCACATGGAAGTTCGGATGCTGCTTGGCCATCTCCTCGTACATCTCGAGGTAGAAGATGTCGTCCTTTGCCCTGCATCCGAAGAACAGCCAGCACGTTCGGTCCGGCTGGGTCTTGTACATCGAGTTTATGAGGTTTTTCATCGGCGCCATACCGGCTCCGCCGCCGACGCAGATCAGTTCGGTTTCGGGATCTTCGTCGAAGATGAATTCACCGTATGGGCCGGTGAACTCGACCGGATCTCCGACTTCAAGATTGTGCAGGTACGTCGACCCGATGCCGCCGGGTATCAGGCGAACGACCAGTTCGACTTCGTTGGTCTCGTAGACAGCAGAGCTTATCGAATACGCCCTGAACACCGGCCCGTCAGGCGAGGGCGCCTGGATCTGGACGTACTGTCCCGGGCGGGAGAATATCTCCGCAGGCTCGATTAGGCTGAAGCGTATCTCCTTGATATTGCTCGTCATCGGCGTGGTGCTCTTGACGGTGGCGTTGAAGAGCTTGACGTTCAGCAGGTCCTCGGGGATCTTGACCTTGATGTCTTCGCGGATCTTGACCTGGCAGGCCAGGCGTACGCCGTCGCGCCTTTCGGCCCTGGCGATATAGGGCGTTTCGGTCGGCAGGATCGGTCCGCCGCCGTCGAGGACCTTGATCTTGCAGAATCCGCAAGTGCCCTGTCCGCCGCACGCCGACGGGATGAATATCTTAGACTCAATGAGCCCTGACAGCAGCGACTGTCCGCCGTCGATCTCGAGTGACTTCTCGCCGGCGTTGACGTCGATTACGCATATCCCGTAATTGACCAGTACGCTCTCGGCCACGGTAAGCAGCACCGCAAGCCCGACCACCAGCAGAACCAGAACCAGTATTGACCAGATAAATATCATGAATGCTATCCGTCAGATTTTGACCATTCCTGCGAAACCCATAAAGATCATAGCCATGATCCCTGTGATTATCATTACAATCGCCACGCCCTGGAATGGGCGGGGGACGTCACTATAAGTCATCTTCTGCCTGAGACCGGCGATCAGGACAATCGCCAGCATCCAGCCTAATCCGCCGCCAAACCCGAACGCCAGGGACTGCATGAAATCATACTTCCTGGTGATCATCAGCAACGAGGCGCCGAGGATCGCGCAGTTAACGGTGATAAGCGGAAGGAAGATACCCAGTGCGTGGTACAGCTTGGGGCTGAACCGTTCGACGAACATCTCGACGAACTGCACGAACGCGGCGATTACCGCAATGGCGATAATAAACCAGAGATGTTCTATGCCCAGGGGCACAAGGGCGTAGGTGTATATGCACCAGTTAATCGCGGCGGTGCAGATCATTACGAAGACCACCGCGGTTCCCAGTCCCAACGCCGTGCCCACCTGGCGTGAACAGGCCAGGAACGAGCACATGCCCAGGAAGTTGGTCAGCAGTATGTTGCTGGTCCTTGGTTGTTG
>PVBE011248110.1_pt1 | contig 17708 bp, 18 predicted proteins | sample 1631181 | NCBI WGS metagenome assembly PVBE01 (sample SAMN08397723, study PRJNA350692) | Marine metagenome, whole genome shotgun sequencing project. | isolation source: water | place: Pacific Ocean | collected 2012-04 | reverse complement strand
TTTGCGGCATAAATGCATCGACAATCGTAATCAGACAAACGCTTAAAAAAATCCAGGCGGAAAGAGTAAGCCGTTCAGGGTTCAACGTTGATATCCATATTAAGTATTGAAGACAGGGTCGTCATAAGTTTCTATAGTAGCCGCTGGATTGCAAGCATGATCGAAACCTATGGTTGAAGGAGTTCCAAATGGCGAAAATTACCGGTGGATGTCTGTGTGGCGGAATTCGCTACGAAATTGAAGGTGACCCGTTCCGCATTGCCAATTGCCATTGCGATGATTGCCGCAAAGCAACCGGCTCGGCCTACGCAACCAATTTATTTTATCAGGAAGATCAGATCACCTTGCTGCAAGGCAGCCCTAAACGCTTCGATCATATCGCTGATAGCGGTAATTCAATGTTTAAGGAGTTCTGCGATAATTGCGGCGCTCAGGTCTTCGGCGGCGGCTCAATGCGTCCCGGTGTTAAAAGCGTTAAAGTCGGCAGCATTGATTATGCCAACTTTGTTAAGCCGCAAGTTAACCTCTATCTCTCGCATGCCCTAGATTGTACGCTAATCGACGAAGAACTCGACTGTTTCGACGCCATGCCGCCACCGGCGTAATTAAATCTCTTCTCCCGAAATAGCACGGCGGATATCGGCATTGGCTTTCGCCAGGGTTTCACCCCACCGCCCCGACGTCGCACCGCCATCAATAATGAGATCCTGGGCAGTGATAAAGCTCGCTTCATCGCTGCACAAAAACAGCACCGCATTGGCGATATCGTCCGGCGTGCCGGCACGTGAGATTGGTTGCCGGCCGGCGAAGACTTTTTCGACCCGCGCTGCAACTTCATCGGCCTCTTGATCGCTCATACCCCGGCTTTTGCCGAAGATGCCGGTGGCAATACCGCCCGGCGATACCGTGTTCACCCGGATACTAGCTTCAGCAACTTCGATGGCGACACTGCGAGTCAGACTGATTACGCCGGCTTTCATGGCGCTATAGAAGTGCGATGAAAAACCGCCCAAGGTAGCGGCCACACTGGCATTAGCGACGATACTGCCACCACCATTTTTACGCATCTGGATACTCACATGTTTGTAGCAGAAGAAGACATTTTTGAGCAGAATGTCGACGGCGTCGTTAAACTCTTCTACTTCAATATCAGCAATTTTTTGCAGTACTCCACCGGTACCGGCATTGCAGAAAAAAGCATCAATAGCGCCAAAGCGGTCAACTGAGGCCTTAACAAGATTGGCGATTTCTTCTTCCTGGATGACATCGGTTTTGACAAACAGAGTGTTATCGCCGAGCCGTTGCTGAATAGCGGCGCCCTCGTCTTCACGCCGGGCAGCCAGCACGACAGAAGCACCTTCCTCAACAAACATTTCTGCTGTCCGCAAACCGATCCCGCTGGTCGCTCCCGTAATAACAGCTACTTTTCCGTCAAGCCGCCCCATACTACTTCCCCAATCCCTATTAGAAATCAATTCAATCCGGAATGTGCCCGAGACGGGCAGATCGGTCAATATTGAGGTGGCGGTTTACCTGGTAGAATAACTTGAACCCCATCCGCTAAATTAAGCAACTGGTCTTTTAACTGCTCCACCGTACGGGTGAACGCATCAATACTCTCCCATTGCTTAGCAATGTCGTTGCTCAAATCCAGAATGATACCTTCCTGATGCACCACATGGGCTTCCAGCTCACTCACCCGCGACGCTGAGTTCTAACGGCTGATGAAAGAATTTCTCTAAAATATATTATGGTTGCTGAAATTGACTGCGGGAGCGACGAAAGTGGCCTCACGAGCATCTTCCACGTCCCGATTGAAGGCAACTAAGTCACTCTGGCGGTGACTTTAAAAGACCCAATATTGAGGGCCTTAAAATAATAGCTTAGTCGTTAGCGACTAAGTTTTCAGCAGATGATTTTCCGTTTTGGCCCTCGACAACTTCGTAATCGACTTTCTGACCTTCACGTAGCGTCGCCATGCCGGCGCGTTCAACAGCAGAGATGTGAACAAAGACATCCTTGCCGCCATCTTCTGGTTCAATAAAACCATAGCCTTTAGTTGGGTTGAACCATTTAACAGTACCTGTAGACATAGTATTTACCTTATAAAAAAAACGACGTGCGTTTGTGACGCATTCGGGCGTCGATTGAAAGCTTTTTATTACAATTATTTATAGTCTTTTGTGAAAGATTAGTGATCTGTCGATAATTGGCTGTTTCACCTTGCCTCATAGCATACTAATATCAACGGGTATCGCAATGTCTTATATAAGAGTATAATTTGCGTTTCTAATACGGTGATAACCAGTAAAAGCAGGTTGGTATGGCACAAAAAGCAGCGGTATCTGCCGCAAATTCAAATAAGGCAACGAAGACCAAAAAAAGTCAGACGCTTTATCAAAAGGTCGACAATATCATTCGTCAACGCCTGATTGACAACGTCTGGAAACCGGGTGACGCGCTGCCGAGCGAAATGCAACTGGCCGACGAACTTGATGTCAGCCAGGGCACGGTGCGTAAAGCCCTCAATGATATGGTAACCGAGAACCTATTATTCCGCCGTCAGGGCCTCGGCACATTTGTCTCCGAGCACACCGAGCGCCGGGCGCTGTTTCTCTATTTCAGCATTGTCGGCAATGACGGCTCGAGACTACTGCCGGAAAGTAATATTCTTTCTTGTGAAGAGAAAATACCGACACCTGAGGAAGCCGAAAAACTTCAATTGAATCAAGGTGATATGATTGTGCAGTTTAGGCGTATTCGGTTTTTTAATAATGTACCAATTATCGTCGAAACCATCTCATTACCGCTTGAACATTTTCCCGGTTTCGGCACTGATGTCGAGCCACCCAATAATCTTTTCCGGTTCTATCAATCAGCTTATGGCGTCACCGTCGCTAAGGCCGAAGAGCATTTGAAAGCGGTTAGGGCGTCCGCCGAAGAGACTGACCTGCTCGGCATTGCTGATGGTGCGCCCTTGCTGGAAATTGACCGTATTGCCAAAATGCTTGATAGCCGGCCGGTCGAGTGGCGGGTCAGTCATTGCGATACTAGTAATTACCGCTACGTTGCTGAGCGCGGGTAGGAGATATTTTTACTAACTCTTCTCCATCATATTTAGTTGGTCATTCCCGCGAAAGCGGGAACCCAGAAGGCTACATTCCAGACCTATGCAAAAAATAACTAGATTCCGGATCAAGTCCGGGGTGACGCCTAGATTGGAGTGAAAGGAGAAAATTGAATGAGCAAGAAAATCGGCTATATCGGCCTCGGTGTCTTGGGCTCCGCTATGGTGCCAAATTTAATTAAGAGCGGTTTTGAGGTTATCGGCTATGATGTCCGCCCAGAAGTCCTGGAAGAACTTGGTAAACTGGGCATGACTGTAGCATGTTCACCTAAGGATACGGCGGAACGCTCGGATGTCGTTATTACCTGTCTGCCAACCATCAAGGTACTGCTGGATGTTTTCGGCGGCGATGACGGAATTGATAAAGCCGACAAAGCTGATCAAATTGTTATCGAAACCAGCACTTTCCCGGTCGATGCCAAGGAAAAAGCCAAGGCCTTCATGGAGGCGGCAGGCAAGCGCATGCTCGACTGTCCGGTCAGCGGCAATCGTATCCTGGCTGTCAAAAAACAACTGACGGCATTTGGCAGCGGCGATGAGGCTGCCTATCGTGAGGTTGAAGATATCATCCAAGGCTTTGCCAGCCGGACATTTTATATCGGCGAATTTGGCAGCGGAATGAAGATGAAGTTCTGCGCCAATATTCTCAATCTCGTCCATAACAGCGTTGCTGCAGAGGTAATGGTGCTCGGCATGAAATCCGGCCTCGATCCGGCAATGATCCATAGCGTCATCAGTGGTTCGGGCTCAAGCTCATCAATGTTTGAAACCAGGGGCGCAATGATGGCCAACAATAATTATGATCACGAAGGTATGAATTTCTCAATACCGATCAAGGATTCCCGTTTTATCTCCGATCATGCTCATCAAATGCGCGTACCGACCCCGATCTATCACGTCGCCTTGCAAAGCTATTATGCTGCCGTCGCGCAAGGTCATTTCGATGAAGATGCGGCGGCTGTCTGTGCGGCGATGGAACGCGCCGCCAATTTCGAACGGCCAAAAAACGAGAAAAAGAATAATGAGTTTTAGACCAAAAAAAATAGGTGTCATTGGCCTCGGTAATATGGGCCGGGGGATTGCCAAAAATATGATCAAGGCAGGCAATGATGTCTTTGTTTGGGATATAAAGGAGCCCACCCGCAAGTCTTATACAAAGTCCGCAACCATCGTTGAGCCACAGGAAATGTCACAGAAATGCGCCATGATCATCTTTGTCGTACCGGGTTCACCCGAGATCGACGCGATGATGAAAGGCAAAAACAGCATGCTCGCCGAGCCCAAACGCGGGCTGGTGCTTTATGATTTCACCACCTCTGATCCGGTTTACACCAAAAAGCTGGCCCGCCGGGCGGTCAAGAAAGGCGTCGCCTATATGGATGCTGGCATGACCGGCGGCGGCGCGCAAGGGGCGGAAAAAGGCACCATGACGCTGATGATCGGCGGTGATAAGCGCGTTTTTAAACGCACCTCACCGATGCTGGCACCGGTTGCTAAGAAGCTCATTTATCTGGGCGAGAGCGGCACCGGTCACACCATGAAGGTGGTCCATAATATGATTACCCATGCCAACTTTTTCGCCCTCAGCGAGGCGGCACATTTGGGACGGCGCGCCGGCATTGATTTGGCAGATCTGATCGAGGTGTTTAACAACGGCAACGCGCGGAGTTTTATCTCCGAGCGCCGCTTTCCGGATCACATCTTATCCGGGACCTGGGATGGCCGCTCACGGGTTTACAATCTCAACAAAGATGTCGGCATGGCCATCGCGCTCGCTGACAAACTCGGTGCAACAGTCAATATCGGCCGCGACACCTATGCCTATATCCAGGAAGCCGTCAAGCAAGGCCGCGCCGAAGATGACTTCACCCGGCTTTATCCGGATCTTGAAAAATTGGATCGGAAAAAGAAGAAAAAGCGGAAACAGAAATAACTTCCAACTGTTCAACTGCACCCGGTACCGGGGTCACAGCTATTCTCAACTAAGCGCCAGATCGACCAGCTCATCGCCGATGATTGTGCGTTGTTCGTCGATAATCGGCGTGACGATATCGATGAATTTCTGCCACTCAGCACCGGTTAGATGAATAATCTCATTCTCTGCCGGATCAAATTTTTTTAGCTGCTCGATATCTTCTTTAATTGCCAAGGCGCGTTGAATGTTAGTCGCCTCCAGCGCGGCCGCATCAACCGCCTCCCGCACGTCATCCGGCCAGCCCTCATACAGCGTCAGGTTCACATAAAGCCCGCAGACACTCGATATGTGGCCGGTGAGCGTGATATAGCGGTGATATTTATGAACATTGAAATGGTAAATATTGGTTAGCGGATTATCGTGTCCATCAAACTCACTGATTTCAATCTCGGTGATAAAATCTTTGATATTTTGGGCGGCGGGATCAAAGCCCAAGCGGCGATAGATGTGGCCATGGAACTCGCTGGGCAGTGTCCGCGTGCGAATGCCTTCACAGTCCTTGGGCTTGCGGATCGGCCGCACACGGTTGGTAAAATGGCGGAAACTATTGTCCCAGAAATGCAGAATTTTTATATCTGGATGAACCCCTTCAATAGCAGCGCGCACCCGATTACCGAGCTCGCCATCTAGCTTGGCATAGGCTTGATCACGATCATTAAACGTGAACGTTAGATCGAGCACGCTGACTAGCGGCACATCAGACGAAAAATAATTGGTCGAAATGTAACAGAACTTCAGTTCACCACTTTCCGTCAGCGTAATGAGATCGCCCGTGCAGTAACCAAACTTGGTAATATCATTATCAAGAACGTAATTGAAGTCATCTCCCAGCCGCGCTTTGAGTGCATCCCCCAGCGCTGCACCGGACCGCGTGTGGATTGAGGTCGGATTTTGATAGCCGCCAAACCTAAAGGATAGATCAGTTATACCCTCTTTTCTCGAGTTGTTTTTTGTAGACTACACGCCCAAAAAAAGAAAATGGCACCTCCGTTGCCGAAGGTGCCATTAATTTTTTAATTTAAAAGCAGATGATTATTTTTTCATCAGGCCTTTAATCATGTCCTTGTAAGCAGCACTTTGCGCTGGGCGCTGTTTTTCATAAGCAACGCCATCCACATAATCGGTGATTTCACCAATAGCTTTGATTAGTTTTTTGTAGGTTTTGTCTTTTTGCACTTTAAGCAAAGCACCCCGGAGCTTGGCGAGACGATCAGCCGGAATTTTGCGCGGCGCCATGATAACGCGATGCATCAAGCCGATGTCGGATGTGTAGCCAAGATCTTTAAAGGTCGGCACGCCTTTGAAAGCGGTTTTCGTACCGGCGCTGATGAGCACCCGGACTTTACCTTTTTGACCCAAGATCGTTGATTTAAACTGCATGGTGAAATCAGCTTCGCGAGCCAAGAAACCACGCATTGAAGGTCCACCGCCTTTATAGGGCACCATAACGATGCTTTTGGCGATACCGGCTTCGGTGAAAAGCTGCAATGCCGGAGCATGGGTTGCACCCCAGTTACCGGAATGAGCAAATTTCAATTTGCCTGGATTTTTTTTCGCGAACGCCACCAACTGACCCCAGGTTTTATATGGGCTGTTGCCATGAACGATGACGGAGAAGTTGCCAGAGTTCAGCTTACCAACAGTGATAAAATCTTTGTCGGTATTGTATGGTAATTTTTTCACGTGTTTTTGTAGCTGATCAAAATAGTTGTGCGTAAACAGCAGCGTATATCCGTCTGGCTTGGATTTGGCGACGTTAGCGGTACCAACTTGGCCGGAAGCACCCGGCATCAATTTTACGATGATGGCATTGCCTAGATAGGTTGGAATAACACTGGTGAAAACACGAGCGTTCCGGTCGTGAGATCCACCAGCACCCACTGGTAGCACGAGCGTAATCGGTTTTTCTGGATATTCGGCTTTAACGTCGTCTATCGACAGACCTAAAGCAAGAACTGCCCCCAGAAGAAGTTTGGTTAGATTGCGTATCCGCATTTTCTTTCCTCTCTATAGTAGGTTTAAATTATTGCCCAAAAAACCTATCAGCTTAAAGGGCGTTTTCAATCCCCGTATTCACTCTTATATAAGACATCAGGGGTAAAGCCTTCGTCAAGACCTAATACCTCTAAATTCCATTGATTTTATAAGTTTTGTTCGGTATTAGAACTTTCTCTATTTTCTCATTCTTCGGTCCCAAATTGTTTTCTCAATCGTGCCGAACGCCGCCACATCAAGAAGGTTGCGATCGGTGTAATAGCAAAAATAACCCCGGTGATAGGTCGTTCCAGCAGCATGTAGCTGAGCAGATGACCACTTGACAGCGTTACACTTTGGCCAAATGAATATTCGAGCGTCGGGCCTAAAATAAAGCCCATCGCCATCGGCGTGACATCAAAATGAAGTTTTTTGGCAATGTAGCCGAACGCACCAAAGAATACTAAAACACCCAGATCAAACGGCTGCCCGCGAAATATCCAGGTGCCGGCAAAGGCAAAGACCAGAGTCAACGGCAGCAAGAACGATTTTCGGATGGTTACAACTTTGGCAAAAAACGGGATGCAGATATAACCGATACCCAGGAATAAAACATTAGCGATCACCATGGCGACCAGTATGGCAAAGACCAGCGGTGCTTGTTCTTCCATCAACTGCGGACCGGGCCGCATACCTTGGGCGATAAATGCGCCAACCAGAATAACCGTAAGATTATCGCCTGGTATACCAAGGGTCAGCAACGGTACAAGTGTCGGCCCGTTCACCGCATTGTTAGCGGTTTCGGCGGCAGCGACGCCTTCAATTTCGCCTTCACCAAAGGTTTCTGGATGAGTCGAGGCCGATTTCGCTGCTGCATACCCCATAAAGGCCGCAACCACTTGGCCGACACCTGGAATCATACCGATGGAGGTGCCGATCATGGTCGAGCGCGCAATCGTCCGGCCGCAGCTTTTAAACTCACCCCAGGTTAGGCGATCACCTCTAATCTGCAAATCTTCGGCTTTGATAAAGGCTGTGGCCTTTTTCTCAATATTGGAAAAAATTTCGGGCAGAGCAAACACACCGATTAGCATCGGCAGTAATGGAATACCAGATTCGATCTGCGGAATGCCAAACGAGAAACGGGAAAGCGCACCAATGGGATCCTGGCCAATCATGCCAAAGAACAGACCAACCACCAGCATCAACAGGCCTTTGACAAAAACACCGGAAGACGTCGCCGAAATCACGATCAACGCCAGCAACAGGATCGCCGCCAGTTCCGGAGGACCCAACAACAACGCCACCGCCGCAATCGGTCCGATCAACGCAATGGTAATGATATCACTCGAAAAATCACCGGTAACCGACGAAAACAGTGCAATCTCCAACGCTTTCCGGGCTTGGCCTTTTTTGGTCAGCGCCGGCCCGTCAAAGGTCGTTGCTACGGCGGCACCAGTGCCCGGCATCGAAACCAGAATTGCTGGGATAGAGCCGCCAAAGATGCCGCCTTTATAAACACCGATCAAAAATGGAATTCCCAGCAGCGGATGAAGGAAAAATGAAATCGGCAACAGGATCGCCATCGCCATCAACGTGGTAAAACCGGGCAGTGCACCAACGAACATACCCAAAAATAATCCACCCGACATATAGATCATCGTATCCAATCGGAGTGCGAGGCCGATACCTTCTAAAAACGCTTCAAACATTTAGTTTCTGTGCTCCGAATTCAGTATCGATCACGAGTTAAATCAATGACCAATTGGTCAGCGGATAAATATCAATCGGGAAAGGTGGCAATTCGACCAGCAGTAAACGCCGGAACGTGACAAATATCAGCATCGGCAAAAAGATGCTGATCAGCACTCCAATAACGAAATTACGGTTACCGAAATAAGTCGACATGGCAAAAATCATAATGGCGCTACCCAAAACAAAACCGAGATTAACCATCATCGGCACATAAATCGCCATCATCACCAAGGTTATAGAGACGTTGGCAAGAGCTTCTTTATCAAGATTCTTAAGCTCGTTGATTTGCTCAATCGAAAAGCTTTTATAAAAAAACCACCCTCCGAGCACCAGCATGCAGGCGGCGACTATTTGCGGGAATAACTCGGGCGGCAGGTTGAACTGTCCGAAAGACAATTGGATCAGTGGCTTATCTATCTGCGAAGGAATTATCAGTAATAGAATGACGGCAAGCGCAATGAAAATAGCTGCAGCAACCGTGTTAAAATTAAATTTTTTTTCTGCTACTTGTTCCATAAATCTTGAATCAGTTTTAATTAGCTTGGAATTCGAATTGACGATATATCATTAGAGTTCAACGGCAAATTTACCGGTTCATTCCGTTCGACTGACAAATCCGCCGCCATATAAACCTCCATCACCTGACGAGCTTGCGTCGGCGTCACCATAACCGGGCGATCAAAAGCGACGGCTTCGAGGAAATGAACACCCTCATTATGCATTGGTCCGGCGAAGACATGTTCGACTTGCTCTCCGGGCATGGACGACATCGGCAAGCGAATGCCATTCTCCATTGTGTTTAAAATCACGTCTCGATGCGTGTCGTCAATGGTCAGCATGCCTTCGGTGCCGCTGAACTCAATCCAGGTACCGGAAAAGTTGGGATGTCCGGGAGGTGACGACCAGCCCGCTCCAACGGTAATAACAACGCCATTATCAAGCGTCACCATCACCCACTGGGCATCTTCCAGACCAGTGATGTCTTGCATCGCACCATAAGCCGATTGCGAATAAACCCGGATCGGTTTGGCCGGCTCCAGACACCAGAGCAGAAAATCCAGATCATGGGTCGCTTCCATCGCCGCCGGCGAAAGCTTGATCCGTCCGCCGATCTTAGTGCCAAGACTGCGCGTAATATGGCGGCTAACGACAGCCGCAACCGGTTTGCCGAGCGTGCCGTCATTGAGACTCTTTTTTACATAGGCAAATTTCGGGTTGAAGCGCTGGGAATAGCCAATAGTGAATTTAACACTTTTTTCGTCAGCCAGATCGACCAACTCATCAGCTTCCGCCAAGGTCAGCGACAGCGGCTTTTCGAGAAACACGTGCTTGCCGGAATTTAGGCAATCTTTGGCGATCGGATAATGAATGTCTTCTGGAGTAGCTGAAATAAAATAAGCATCAATATCGTCGTTTCGCAGAAGTTCCTTATAATCGGTCGTCGCTAATACCGGATTGGCCAGTTCTTTGACTTCTGCTAATCGTTCAGGCTTAATTTCAGCAATATGAAGTTCATTAACCAGCGCACTGCCTGCACAGGTATTGGCACGAATACCGCCGCACCAGCCGGTCCCTATGACACCTACATTAATTTGTTTCATTGAGTTCCACCACGATTGCTCTTGGTTTTTTTTAAGTCTTATATAAGAGTGCGCAACCTATAGTCTTTGATCGAACGCTGTCAAGAACCGAGTCTTAATATAAAATCAAAATTACCTATTATCATTAATATTAGGGTCGATCAGCCGTATTTTAGCGGTTATAGATGATGAAACGGGAACTAACGGTTAGGTCACAATAAATATGAAAAACAAAAAAGTAGCGCTTTTGATATTTGTGGCGCTAGCTGCCATCCAGCCAATCGGCGCGATTAAGCTTTTTGGGAATGCCTGGGCTCAAAATTCTTCGGCTCACACGATCACAATCAGTCATCGCAAAGTTCAGGGCAAGAAAACTCTGCGCGTCACTCAAGGTGATCAGATCGAACTTAAATGGACGACCGATGAGAAGGTGAAACTGCATTTGCATGGTTATGATATTGAGCAAACAGCGGTGCCGGGAAAAACGCTGACCATAAAATTCAAGGCGAAAGCGACGGGCAGATTTCCCGTGACCTCCCATGGCTTCGGTGGCGGGAAGGGACATAGCCATGGCTCCGGCGCGTTGTTCTACATCGAAGTCTATCCGAAGTAATAAATTTCATCTATGACAAACGATTATATTTTAGCACCCCCCCCGCCTTACTCCTCCCCCACTAAGAGGAAGGAAATTTTAGCGTCTGAAAAAACGCCCCCTCTCCTCCGGAAAGAGGGGATTAGGGGGAGGAGGACCTCTTTACAACTATATTTCGTTCCGGTCATAAGTCTGTTTACTCTCACCCCCCTGCCCGCCGTGGCGCATGCGTTTGGCCAGCGCTATGATCTGCCGTTACCGCTCTGGATGTTTATTTGGGGTGGTGCCGCGGTAGTTTTTTTGTCCTTTATCGTTATGGCTTTTTTTGTCCACCATAATCCTCCGCCAGGTATCTACCCGCGTTATAATCTGCTCAAAAATCCGTTGGGGCGCTTGCTCGCTCATCCAATGGCTATTGGCTTGGTTCGGCTGGTTTTTACTGGTCTCTTTGTGCTCATCATTGCGACCGGTTTTTGGGGTCATCAAAGCCCACTTAAAAACCTCACCATCGTTATGGTCTGGGTCATCGCCTGGGTCGGGCTGGCTTTTATTTGTGCGCTGCTCGGTAATTTCTGGGCGCTGATCAACCCATGGAACGCCCTATTCATCTATGCTGAGAAAGCGAAACATAAATTGTTTGGTGGTGCGCTAACTCGCAACGTATCCTATCCTGCCAAATTGGGTTATTGGCCAGCTTTTATATTTTTTCTCGCCTTTGCCTGGCTGGAGATTAATTGGCCAGGTGCCAGTTCCCCCAGTAAGGTCGCGACGGCGCTCACAATTTATAGCGTGATTACCTTCATTGGCATGTTGATCTACGGTCGCGAGACCTGGCTTAAATATGGCGAATGTTTTTCGGTGGTTTATGAGCTGTTTGCCCGCTTTGCCATTACAGAAATCAGAGTACTTGATGAGGTTAAACCTGATCAAATTGAGTGGAACCTCCGCCCGCCTGGGATTGGCCTGAGAAATGGTGTGAGAATTGGATCAAGATCCGGCGAACAACCTTCTTTTACTCTGATGTTTTTTGTCCTGCTGCTGCTCTCAACGGTGACTTATGACGGCTTTACCGAAACCGGAGAATTTAAGCAGGTCGCACTCAAATACTACTATTTTATTCAAGATGTTACGGGCGGCAGCCTTGGCTCTGCTGGTATTTCTTTGGTCGATACCTCCGGGCTGATTTCTTTTCCAGTGATGTTTGTCGGTGTCTATATGCTTTTTATCTGGCAGATTGCGCTTGTCGGCGATGATCTCAGAAGTTTCAAAAAACTGGCGCCGCTTCTCGTTCTATCAATTGTACCGATCTCCATTGCATATCATTTATCGCATTATGTTTCGCTTTTGGCGATTGAGGGGCAATTGGTCATCAGGCAGCTGTCCGATCCGTTCGGCTATGGCTGGGATTTGTTTGGCACCGCCAACTACAAAACTGACATTACGCTGATCAATGCCAAGTTTGTTTGGTTCTTTTCAGTTGTTTTGATTGTCATCGGCCACATTGTCGCGGTCTATATTGCACATGCCGAAGCCCTTACCTATTACGGCGATCGCAAACGCGCCTTGGTCAGTCAAATTCCAATGATCGTGCTGATGGTCGGCTATACCATGTTAAGTCTCTGGATCATTGCCCAACCGATTGTCAGCTAATACATCCCAAATAACTTATGCGTCAGCGGGCATGAAAAAGGACTGGCAAGAACGGAAATCCGGTGTTATTCAGCCTACCATAATCTTATATAAGACTAACAAGAATTGTTCATTTAAGGGGTAAAGGAAAGTATTATGTCAAATCCAACCATTGCTGTTGCTGATTCAGTATTTCCGAATCTCGATCTCGCCAAAGAAGCGCTCACACGCGTAAATGCCGGTGAATTTCAGATGTCTGAAGATGGTTCGGCCAGCAGTATTTTAGCCGTTGCCGCCTATGCAGACGCGTTGTTTGTCACCTACAGCCAAATCAATGCCGAAGTTATTGCTGGTCTGAACAATTGCAAAGTAATCGGCCGCTTTGGTATCGGTGTCGATAACATCGATTTGGTCGCGGCAGGCGAAAAAGGCATCACGGTTTGCTATGCGCCGGTTTACTGCCTGGATGAGGTTTCCGATCACGCCATGGCCTTGCTGCTGGCTTGCGCGCGCAAAATCCCGTTCGCCAATAAGCGCGCATCCGAAGGCCGCTGGGAAATGCCGGCCGTCGTGCCGATTGGCCGTTTCCGTGGCAAAACCATCGGGCTCATTGGGCTCGGCAATATTCCACAGCAAATTGTTGGTAAAGCGCAAGCTTTTGGTATCAATGTCATCGCCTCTGACCCCTACTGCCCGGAAGATGTCTTCTCACGCCTCAATGTTGAAAAAGTCGAGCTTGATGATCTGCTGGGCCGCTCTGATTATGTGTCGGTTCATGCGCCACTGACACCCGAAACAGAAAACATGTTCAATATGGACGCGTTTAAAAAAATGAAAAACACCGCCTATTTGATTAATACGGCGCGTGGTCCACTGGTTGAAATTAATGATCTCGCCGCCGCCTTGGATGCTGGCGAAATTGCCGGTGCCGGCCTGGATGTGCTACCGGAAGAACCGCCAGCAGCCGACAATCCTTTGCTTGGCCGAGATGATGTCGTACTGACACCGCATACTGGATTTTATTCCGAAGACGCGCTGTTGGACTTGCAGACAACGGTTGCAACCGATGTCGCCTCGGTACTTGCTGGTGAAGAGCCGAAATATCCGATAACGGCAAAATAGCTCAACGCGCTAATCATAGAATTCCTCGGCGGTTTTAAACGTCGAGGATTGCGCAAGATCATGGCCGCAGACGACCGCTGCCCCGGATTTCCCGATCCGTTTGATCTCGGTGAAAGACTTCGTCAATAAATCTGGGTTCCAGGTATTTGTTGGCAGTATTTCCCAATCCAAATTCTCTCTTAGCGGCACCGCATCGGAAGTCAGCAAATAGGCGCCACTATTGGGCAGACTGGCGAACAACCCGGTAAGCCCCGGTGTATGCCCGGGTAACGGCAACAGCACGATGCGCCCGTCAGCGAAGATATCAATTTCGCCAGTGACTTCAATGATCGGCATCGGATGATCCCAGTCGGCTTTAAAGTATCCCCGACCTTCCCGGGCTGGATCTCTTGCTATCGCCAGTTCATCAGCATGAACGTAGATCTTCGTCTTGGAAAAAAACTCATTGCAGCCGCAGTGGTCACTATGCAAATGAGAGTTAACTACGATATCTATATCTTCCGGCGTCAGATTAACCCGGCGCAGCTCACTGACGATATTATCGTCAACTCCCATGACCGGAACCACGGATTGTGCCATATCTCCCCATCTCTTTTCAGGGTTCCCGGCGACACTTGGATGGCACCCGGTATCGAACAGCACATTGCCTTGAGGGTGGCGAAACAGAAAACAGGAAACCGGCAGGGTTATGATTTCGTCCGGCGCTGCCTCAGGCAGATAGATTTGTTTTTTCAGCTGCAAGCGGCCACCGGAAAGAATATGCATCTTCACGTGAAGGTTTCCCTCATTGGGTTAGAGAACAAAAAAAGGTACCAGGTACCTTTATTATCGTTTCAACTTGATGGCTTTAAAGCCTTCAGTCGTCGCGGGGACGGATTGTTCGATTGGGAAACGTTCGGCAGACGAGCCGCCGACATAACCGTCCAACCTGGGCTCCCTTTCTAAGAACTTGACGAAATCATCCGGTGTTTCGATGCCGCCGCCGTGGCAGGTAAAAATCAGATCACTGTGCTTGGCCTGCAGCGCATCGATGACATTGGCCGTGCGCTCGATTGAGTCTTCTTCGCTCATGATGGTCGAGGAACCGATGGTGCCGCCGGACGAATTACCATAATGCACGATGATATTATCAACGCCGACTTCCGCCATGGCGAGGGCTTCATTGGGGGTCGTGCAAAACGCTTTGGTGAAGAGACCGATGGAAGATGCATAACCAAGAATATCTACTTCCAACGCGTAGCCCATACCGGTTTCTTCCAGGTCACTCCTAAACTTGCCATCGATCAGCGCCACGGTCGGGCAGTTCATCACCCCATCAAATCCGGCTTCAGCCAATTGATCGACAAAGCGGTGCATATCGCGGGTCGGGTCCGGACACAAAATACCGGCAATCACTGGTGCTTCTTTAACAACGCTCAAAAGAGCTCGCTCGCCGATTTCCATGGTGATCGCATTGGCATCCCCAATCGGCAGATAGCCCGCCATTGAACTCATACCCTGCATCCGGAAGTAAGCCAGTATATGAGTGGTAATCAAATCAGCTCCGCCCCGCGCTGCCATCTTGGCAGTGATACCGGTGCCGCAGAGCGCATTATAAATTGCCCGTCCGGCATCCCGTTCGTCGCGCAGGCGCCCATTAATCTCGTCCTTCGAAAATTTAGCCATTGAACTCCCCCTATCTCATCCTGCGAACCACCATCCAAATATTTGGGTAATTGTGATTTACTTTCTGCTCTTGCATAGGATAATTGCAATAGAAGAACAATAAATTAGATGGTTGGGGAAAGGCAATGGCCAAGCAATCGAAGAATACCACAAACAACGAATATAACATACCAGAAACCATGAAAGCCTGGGTGCTCGGTGATCCTCATGAAATGAAGATGATCGAAAAACCGGTGCCGGAACCGGGTCCGGCAGAAGTGCTGGTCAAAGTCGGCGCCATTGCGGTCTGTCATACCGACATCGAAGTGCTGCATCACGGTATGCCGGCGATGGTCGAAGGCGAGCTGCCGTTCAATAAAGATTTCGTTATGGGTCATGAATATATGGGCACCGTCGTCAAAGCGGGTCCGGGTGTCGATGAGTGGTCGCCCGGAGACCGCGTCACGGTTGAGGTTCATGCCGGCTGTGGGCGTTGCCAAAAATGCCGGGAGGGCATGTATACTTCCTGCCACAATTACAGCTATCGCTCGAAGGGTCATCGCGCCAATGGCTTTACCACTGATGGTGGATTTGCCGAATATGTGATCAATAATATTAATACACTGGTAGCCGTGCCGGATCATTTGAGCGATGAAGTTGCCACCCTCACCGTTACCGCTGGCACCGCGATGTATGGCTTGGATGTGCTGGGCGGACTGATTGCCGGACAAAGCGTTGTCGTTGCTGGCGCTGGTCCCATTGGTCTGATGTTTATTGCCGTTGCCAAAACTTTAGGCGCTGCGCCGGTGATCATGTCGGAGCCCCGCGAAGACCGCCGGGAAATGGCCAAGAACTTAGGCGCTGATATTCTGATCGATCCATTGGCGGAAAATGTCGTCGAAAAAGTCAGAAGCCTGACCAATAACAAAGGTGCCGATTTTACTGTTGAGGCCTCGGGGGTTCCCAATGTCCTTAATCAGGTAATCCACATGACCAATCGCGGCGGCCGGGTGTGCTTGGCCGCTTTCACCAATGATTTGGTGCCCACAGATATTGCCTATGTTGTGAGTAACAACATCTACATGTTTGGTATTCGCGGCGAAGGCAATTCCGCGGTCAAACGCACCGCCAGCCTGCTTGAGCAAAAGCGCTTTAACCCGGCACCCATTCACACCCATACTTTCCCGCTGGCAGAAGCCGACATAGCGATGAGTTATGCCGAAAATCAAACTGATGGTGCGATAAAAGTCGTCGTCAAAATGGACTAGAGTGAGAAAAAGCCCGTATGACATCACCTATTATCTCAACAGAATGGCTGACCGACCGCCTGCTGGAACCGAGCATCAAAGTAATCGAAGTCTCAGCCAAAAAGAGCGAGGAAGCCGATTATGCCGAAAGTCATATCCCTGGCGCTATTAATTTCTGGTGGAAGGACCTCTGCTGGCACGAAACCGATCGGCAATTTGTCACCCCCGAACAATTGGCTCAACGCTTAGGCGAAGTCGGCATCAGCGATGAAGATCGTTTGGTGCTTTATGGTGAGCCGGTGCAATACGGCACTTATGCTTTTTGGGCTTTAACCATGGCGGGCCATCCTAATCTCCTAGTGTTGGATGGCGGGCGTACCAAATGGCTGGCGGAAGACCAGCCGATAACCAGCAGCGTGCCGGAAACTGAGCCTGTCGACTATGAAGTCCAAGCGCCCAAAGATTGGATGCGGCTTGGCCGTGATAATATCCGAGACAATCTTGGTAAAGGTGGGCGGTTGCTTTTGGACATGCGCAGCCCAGAAGAATATTCCGGTGAGCGAGTAATGGAATTTGGCCAGTTTGATCACGGTGCCGAACGCGGTGGCCGCATTCCAGGTGCTCGGCATCTGTTCTTCAAAGAGCTGATCAATGAGGATGATACGTTTAAGTCGGCCGATGAGTTGAAGGCCAAATTAGACGCAGCCGGCGTAGACCTGGACAAAGTCGATGAGATTGTCTGCTATTGCCGCCTGTCGCACCGGGCCACCCTCGCCTGGACCGCAATGACTTTTATCCTCGGCTATGAGGGCGTCAAAATCTATGACGGTTCGTGGACAGAATGGGGCTCAATCGTCGGCTTTCCGGTGGAAAAATAGGACCATTTAACAAGGATAATACCTTGTTTCCGGCTAATTCGTCCCCAAATAGTAATACTACGAATGATAAAACATCCATCTATTCATTTTTCAGGTATTGGGACATAGATAAATCTGACACTGCGACTGGTACTTTTGCAGGAGTATTAAAATTTCAAGCATATGAACCAGCCAATACAACTACT
>PVBE010098667.1_pt1 | contig 17711 bp, 14 predicted proteins | sample 1631181 | NCBI WGS metagenome assembly PVBE01 (sample SAMN08397723, study PRJNA350692) | Marine metagenome, whole genome shotgun sequencing project. | isolation source: water | place: Pacific Ocean | collected 2012-04 | reverse complement strand
GTCGCCGTCATTGCCGTACCACTCGTCGATGATCTGCTGCATCGGCACGTTGCGTAGCAGCGGGATTCCCGCCTGACGGTAGGCCGGGAATATCCAGTCCTCATCGCGCAGCGCGGCAGCGGTGCCGATGTGGCTCGCCTCCTGACCACTGCAGGGAACGTAAAACCCTATCCGCCCTTGGCGTTGCAGGTTGAGTGCCCGCTCCTCCATGACTCTCGTGCGCACAATCGTCGCGTAGAGCTTGAGCAACTCCTCCTTCGAGAGGCTCGGGTCGCGCGAGCGAGACACCTTGCCGGTGGCATCGATGACGCTCAGCACAGGCGAACTGCCGCGTGTTCCCGAAGAGTTGGCCTTCGTGCTGCGGTCTGTCTTGCGATCGTTCGTAGTCACGTCCTCGACCTTCTTCCGGCTGCCATCAGAACGGGGTCAAACAGAAACAGCACCTAACCTCGACTCGCGCCAGAACTCAGCAGCCCGGTAGGAGCTGCGCACCATGGGGCCAGCGACGACGCAGGCGAACCCGCAGGCGAGCGCCCGTTGCCGGTAGGCATCGAAGCGAGCAGGTGTGAGGTATTCCTTTACCGGCAGGTGGAACATGCTCGGGCGCAGGTATTGCCCGAGCGTCAAAATCTCGACCCCCGCTTCGCGGAGGTCTGCGAACACCTGGTCCAACTCGCGCTCGGTTTCACCGAGGCCAAGCATCAGCGACGACTTGGTGACCAGACCCGCCCGCATGGAGCGCGCCGTTCGCAGAACGTCGAGGGATTGATCGTAGGTCGCTCGGCGATCCCGGACTCGCGGCGTCAGGCTGCGCACGGTCTCCAGGTTGTGACCAAAGACGTCTAGACCAGACTCGACGAGGGTCCGGACCGCGGCATGGTCCCCCTGAAAGTCGGGTGTCAGGCACTCGACCAGGATTCCGTCCACCCGGGCCCTGGTTTCCCGGACGCAAGCCGCGAAGTGAGCCGCGCCGCCATCGGGCAGGTCGTCCCGATCGACCGAGGTGAGGACGACGTATTTCAGCTCCATCAACTCGCAGGCCTCACCAACCTTGACGGGCTCCTCGGCATCGACGACCCCTGACGGATCACCCGTGTTGACGGCACAGAAGCGGCAACCGCGGGTGCAAACGTCCCCAAGCACCATCATGGTGGCAGTGCCCCCGGCCCAGCACTCGCCGAGGTTGGGGCAACGAGCCTCCTCGCAGACCGTGTGCAGGCCACGTTCTCCCAGCAAGCCCGAGATACGCGCGAAGCTCTCACCCCCCGGCAACTGCATGCGTAGCCACGACGGCTTGCGGCCTGCCTTGACGGTGCCGTAGCGGCCATTCGAGCTGGGTGTTTGGATATCGGGGGAAGTCATCGAGGCGGTTGACGCGGCATCGAGGCTGTGTAGCCATCGATGACATCGGCGCGACGGATAGGCGAAGGTTAGGACGCTCCCCCGCTCAGTCAACGCCGGGGTTGGGCCACTACATACTATAGCGTATCCCATGTTGACATCCCCTATAGTATGTCATACCCTTGTGATCGTGCCGAGGCCGCTGCGAGAAGAGCTCCGTCCGGAGCTGGAAGAGATGGCAGCCATCGATTTCGCCCATGTCGGTTTCCGCGGTGCCTCCCTCGACGAACTCGCTGCGCGGGCTGGGGTGACCAAGGGCGCCGTCTACTTCCACTTCCGCAGCAAGCTTGACCTGTTCGTGCGAGCGTTGGATCGGCTCGAACAACTGCGGGAGGTCGCCTGCCCTGACCCCTCGCCAGAGAACCCGCCCATCCAGCAGCTGCGTGGCTTCCTGGTGGCACGCCTGGACTTCCACGCCCGTCACCCAGAACTGCGGCGGCTCCATTGGATTCTGGACACGGAGCTGGCCGACGAGCCGATCACGGCCAGCCGTGATGGGATCCGGGCCGAGCACCGGTCGCTGCGGGCCCGGATCCGTCAACTGTTGCAGAGCGCGGCACGGCGCGGCGATGTCGATCTCACCGACCCCGCCGAGGAGGCCTTCCGCCTCGCCGCCTGCTTCGAGGGCTCGCTCGAGCAGCAATCCGCAGCTCCGGAGGACACCCTGCCGTTCTGGGACCCCGAGCGCATGGTGGACGGTTGGCTGGCACCGTTCCAGCGACGCAGCCGTCGCCGCCCGGACCCACGCCCGGCGCCTCGCGTGGAGCAGCCCGACGAGGACTTCCGTCCGGCCTTCTGAGGGCAGTCTCCCTCGGACTGTCTGCCTCTAACTGGGTGTTCTGATTGGGCTTAGCGCGCGTTGCGAATGAAGCCGTTGAACCCGAAAGGCTTTGGCACGAAGCCCTCGCCCTTGAGGAAGACCTTCATGGCACCGCGCACGACCCGGACCCGCTTGGGGATGTTGGGCTTCAAGCGGACAACGAGCTTCCAGAGGCGGTGAGCCGCAATCGGCTCCGGCAGGCCCTTGAGGGTGATCATGTTGGGCGGTGCGCCGTTCGCGAGCTTCGGCGGAGCGACCACCTGGACCTCGAGGAACTCCCTCGGCACGGAGCACTGGCCGATCTCCACGCGCTCGATCTCGAGGTCGCCTTTGGCAGCGGTGGGCAACAGGTGGACCGTGCGCTCCTGGGACTTGTTGCGTGGGAAGTTGCTGAAGCTGAAGAAGCGGGGCGACAGCTTAACCTTCTCGCGGACCTCGGCGCGGACCTCGAGCTGGAAGTTCTGTGACTTGTCATCGGTGAGGAACACCACGATCCCGCCCATGGCGCCCTCTTCGAGACCGGGGCCATAGGTGCCCTTGATCAGGTAGGAGATCCCCGTTTCGTCCGTCTTCCGCTCCATCGAGGTGACCGCCAAACCGTTGGGAAGCGGCGGCGCTGGCTTGGTCACCTCCCATTCCTTGCGAACAATGCAGCGCACCATGCACGACCACTGGCGCTGCTCCTTCGGACCCATCTGGCCCAGATTGACCACGGCGGGCTGGACGTCGTAGGCGGCGATGATGTTGGCCTCGCAGGTCAGCGTCAGCGACGGCATCGCCGGGTCCGTCGTGTCGACCCGTACATCGCCGACGCGCGGGCCAGGGCCGCCGGAAATGTCGAACTGCATGAAGAGTCTGCCCTTGCTGCCGGCCGGAACCACGATCGGTTCCTTCAGCATCTGGGACACGTCGTCCTTGTTCTTGAGCGGGACCTCCTTGGCGCCGAGCATCAGCTTGAGCTTCTGGCACTTACAGGAAGGGACGACCGCAGTGATCTTCCAGTCCTTGTCCGTCTTGTTCTCGAACCCGTAGATCCCGTCGAGATGCCGCGAACCAGCCTTCTCATGGAAGCCCCCGAACTTGATCTGGATCTTCTCGAACCAAGAACCCTGGGGGATCGCCCGAACCGGGACGGTGTCCGTACCATCGGCTGGCTTCACCCCACCCTGGCCGGACTTGTCGCCAGCGGGGGGTGCTCCGGCCTGAGCCATCGCTGTGGCGGGAAGCGCTGCCAAGAGCGCGAGAAGAGCTAGATGTGCGGGATTGAACATGGCTGACGTAGGTGGAATCGGTTGCTGGCGGCGGAGTATTGTAACGGCCCAAGCCCCCCTGTGCTCCCGGCGACGTGGCGACTCGCCAGCAACGCTGATGGCATGGGACCCTCGGCAAGCGGCCAGCTGTGAGTAGCGTGCTGTTCTTGCCGCTCGCCCTCGAGGCTGAGTTGCAGCGACGAGTGGCCACCCCGCCATACCCGGCAGCCGGTCGCCAACTGCCGCGAATCCTGGCCGAACGTGTCGCGGACGCGGGCGACCCATGGACAGCGCGGCTTTGTCTCTTGTCTCCACCGTTACAGCAGCACGAGGCGCGTCAGCATGTTCGACGTCTCTACCGGGAACTTGATGTTCTTCGGGTTGAAGGCAGCGACCTGAAAGTAAATCGTCGCATTCCTGAAACAGGTAGGCATGACCCAGCGCAAGCTTGCCTGGCCGTTCTTGGTCGTCACGAACAGGTGGAACAACAGGAGCTGGGTGAAGTTCGCGCCCAGGCCGAGGTCGATGACACCGTATCAGAGCCTCAAAGGACGGGCCTCGGGCGAGCCAGGAGCCGTTTAAGCGCGAACTCTCCGCGGAATCGGGCGGCTTTCCCGGTTTCCAAGGACTCGCACCCATATACGGTAGACAGTGAACAGGGAGCGGAACCTCCCGTCTTGCCGGAAGTGTCTCTCCGAACCACAAGGGGTCGAGCAACGAATGAGCCTAGGTCTGAAGCTCTATTACATGCGCACGCGGGCGAAGAAGGTCACCCAGACACAGATGGCCAAGGACCTGGAGATTCGCCAGGCCACGATCTCGAACATCGAGCAGGGGATCTCACAACCTAGCCTCCCCTTGCTGAAGACCTTGTGTCGCTACTTTGACGTCACGCCGACCTACCTCCTGGACGAGGAGGGACCGGTCCGGCCGGGACCGGCCGAACGCTGGACCAATCGGCATGGCCTGATCAGCAGTGGACATTATGTCGAGGTCCCCGCCAACACCGTGCACAAGCTGACGCCAAACACATGCCTCGTTGCACTGCTGCCGAGCACGCCGATCTACGACGAGGAGGCGATGCAGCAGCGGGTGAACGGGACGACCGAGGATCTCGTCGAGGCCTACCGCATCGAGCAAACGCGGCGGCGCAGCGAGGCCGAGCAGTTGCGGCACGAACTCGACAGCGAACGTCGCGCCAGCCGCTTGCGGCGGCGCGGGTTGAAGCACGAGGCTGAGAGCTAGGGAGCAACTCTACGTCGATGTCCACGGGTGCAGCTGCCGGTACATCGCGGGGTGGCTCGTTGGACATGCCGGTTTGGTGGTCCTGGGCCCTAGAGATACAGCTGGACGAGCAACGAGATGATGTAGAGGACAATGCCGAGCAGGATGCCTTGGATGATCTGGCGGACCATGGAGCGGCGGGCCGGACGGGTGGGTTCGACGGTTGTGCTCATTCGGCGTCACCACCTGCCTTGCCACCTGCCTCGATCAGTTGTGTGAGCTCCTCTTCTGTGATGACCCGGAGGCCGAGTTTGGCGGCCTTCTCGAGCTTGGCGCCGGCGCCGGTTCCCGCGACGACGTCCGTCACACGGCGCGACATGCCGGAGGCGGTCGCGGCTCCTAGCGCCTCGACACGTTCGCGCGCCTGATCGCGGGTCAGGGTTTCGAGCCCGCCGGTAAAACAGAAGATACGTCCGGCTAGCGGCAATGCTCCACCAGCGTTGTCGTCAGCCTCGACCTTCTCCAGCGCCGACACGACGACGCCTGCCCGATCCAGGGCTTCGAAGAAGTGCGCTGTTGCTGGAAGTTCAAAGAAGTCGCGCACACTCTCCGCGACCTTCGGGCCAACGCCATCCACCTCGAGCAACTGCTCGAGCGTCGCTGCACGAAGCGTGTCAAGCGAGCCGAACGCATCGGCGAGATCCGATGACACCTGCTCGCCCACGTGTCGGATGCCTAGCGCAAAGAGAAACCGTGGTAGCTGCGGTCGCTTGGCGCGATCAATCCCGGCGACAAGGTTGTTGAACGACTGTTCGCCCCAACGCTCGAGGTTGAGGAGCGCCTCACGGCGTTCGGGCAGCGCGAACACATCCTCGACCCGCTTCAGCAACCCGGCCTCGAGTAGCTGATCGACATACTTCTCGCCGAGCCGATCGATATCGAGTGCGCGTCGCGACCCCAGATGCAGGATGCGTTGGCGGATCTGCGCTTCGCAATCGATGTTCGTGCAGTAGAGGAAGGCCCCTTCCTCGTGCACGGGTTCGCCGCAGCGCGGACACGCCTGTGGCGCCTGGAACGGTTGGCTGCCCGCTGACCGTGCATCGACATCGACCCGGACAACTTCCGGGATCACGTCACCGGCACGCTCGATCTCTACGCGATCGTCGACCCGCACATCCCGATCCTCGAGCCACCCAAAGTTGTGCAAGGTGGCTCGCTGCACGGTCACGCCGGCAAGCTCGACTGGTTCGAGCACCGCGACCGGAGTCAGCGCCCCGGTGCGGCCAACGCCAACCGTGATATCCAGCATCTTGGTCCAGGCACGTCGCGGCGCGAACTTGTGCGCGCAGGCCCAACGCGGGGCGCGCGCGGTCCGACCGAGCCGCCGCTGCAGAGCCAGGTCATCGACCTTGGCGACGATCCCATCCATCTCGTAGTCGAGTTCGTCACGCCGTCGTTCGAGGTCGTCGTGGTAGTCGAGGATCGCCGCGCCACCGCGCGCGCGTGTGAGTTGCGGCGACACGGTGAAGCCGAGATCGGCGATCCACTGGCACAGCTCGCCGTACGTGGTCGCGCTTTCGAAGCCGCGCAGATCGCCGATGCCCCAGAAGAAGAAGTCCATGCCGAAGGCTTCGAGGCCGTCTGGCTCATTGCGTTTGAGCGCGCCCGCAACCGCGTTGCGGGCGTTGCGGAACGGCACCTCGTCGGCCGCCTCACGCTCCGCGCGTAGTTCGACAAAACGGCTCCGCGACAGGATCACTTCGCCGCGCACCTCGATCCGCTCCGGCCACAAGCGACCTGGTCCACCGAGCTCTGGTTGAATGCCATGCACGCAGAGCAGGTTGCGAGTGATCTCTTCGCCGGTCTTGCCGTCGCCACGCGTCAGGCCGCGTACGAGGCGCCCACCCTCGTAGAGCAAGTTGGCGCTAACGCCGTCGTACTTGGGCTCGAGCATGTAGTCGATCTCGCCGTCGGGCAGGTCGAGGCCCTTGCGCACGCGTTCATCTAAATCCCGCACTTCATCATTACTCGTCAACGAATCGAGGCTGAGCATCGGCACGAGATGCGCCAGACCGCCATGCACGGGAGCGCCGACGCGCCGCGTTGGCGACCCTCTATCGACCCACTGTGGAAATCTCGCCTCGAGGTCACACAGCTCGCGCACGAGGTCGTCGTACTCGGAATCGCTGACCTCTGGCGCCCCCGCGCCGTGATACAGCTCGTCGTGCCGCCGAATGTCGGCCACCAGGGTCCGCATCCGCTCCCGCGCAGCGTTCTCGTCTGCCTCGCCCCGCACCTTGCTCGGGTCAGCCCCTCGACTCTCGACCATGGGGACCACGATAGTCGCGTCACGCCCCTGTCAGAACGGAACATCAGTGGTTGGTGGCGCATCGCCCGGCTCGCTCGGCTCATGGCCCGGGTCGGGACCCTCCTTGACCGTGCCCTTGACCCTGCCGATGTCCGCTGGCTGGATGCCCTCGAATGGCACGCGGTTGCGGAGAATCGCTTCGCCGGTCGACGGGTTGCGGTAGGCGCCTTCCTCGACCTTCACGAAGGCGAGTCGGCCGACAAGGTCGAGTGGCTGCAGCTCGACTTCGCCCCGGTGCGGCATGCCGAGCGCCGCGAGCACCTGACAGGTCCGCGACAACGCATTGGGAGAGAAGGCAAGCCCATCCCAGGCAGCGAGCCTTCCGGCCTCCGGGCCCTCATGGACGACGTACTTGACGGCCCAACGTGCATGCCCGGTCCGCGTCAAGCCGGGCCGCGCCTCGTCGACTCGACAGAGATAGGTGCCGGCCGGCACCGTTGAGTAGTTGTGCTCGACGACCTGGTCGAGGTTCATCTTCACCCGGTTCGGGTCGATGCGCTGCTCGCTCATTTGCTTCCTCCCTGCTTCTGGTACCGCTGGCCCCACCGTTGTTGGAGGGCAGGAAGAAATCGGTCGAGACGAGAAACGGCGCGCAGAAACTGCAGGCCAACTACGAGAGCGCGTTCGCCAGCAGCGGGATCGAACGATCGTAGCGATACGAGATCGACCGGTGGTCGTCGTCGAACTCCTCGTAGACGTGCGTGATGTCGAGTGAGGAGAGCCGCTTGACGAAGCGGCGCGCACCGAAGTCGAGCCAGTATTCGTCGCGTGTTCCGCAATCGATGAACAGCGCCTTCAGCCCATCGAGCGCCTCACGCGCGGCCGAGTCCTCGAGCATGAGCACTGGATCGTGCGCGAGCCATCTAGCCCAGACATCGTCGATCCGGCTCGCGTCGTCTAGGTCGAAGGGCAGGTCGAAGCCGCACGTTGCCTCGGCATTGGGCGAGTAGCAGGCCGCCATCGCGAGGATGTTCAGCGTGTGCACCTGGGTGGAGGTCTTTTTTTCCCGGGTGTCGAAGGTGCGCAAGAAGTCGGCGACGCCGCCACAGTTGCGCAGAGTGCGGGCCGCGGCCGGAACATCTTGTCCGTAACAGAGCTCGAAGGCCATGTCACCGGAGTGACACGCCGCAGCCGCAAACACCTCAGGGTGACGCATTGCCAGGCGCAGCGCCGCGAAGCCACCACTAGACTTTCCGAGCACACCCCGGTGCCCGGCTCCGCGCGTGCGAAGCTCCTGGTCGATGAGCGGCACAAGCTCCTCAATGACGTAGTCCTCGTAGCGGCCGGTGGCCGACGAGTTCACGTATTGGCTGCCGCCGTATCGGGTGAAGCAGTCCGGCAACACCAGGATCGCCGGCGGCGCGCCCTCGGCAACGAGCCGGTCCATGCGTTGATCGAGCCCTGGCGCCCAAGGGCTGTCGTTGAGCGCCATGCGTCCACGACCCGTGAAACCGGTCAACACCCACAGCACGGGATAGCGCTCGCCGCTGGCCGCGTAGTCGGGCGGCAACCAGACCCAGACGTCACGCTCGATCGGGTCACCGAGCGGATTGTCGGTAAGTGCCTGGCTCGTATACCTGAGCCGCTCGACTTGTCCGCGAGGGGGACTCACTTCTCGTAGAAGCTAGCGGCGCCGGCGCTTCTTGCGCTTCTTCTTCTTCTTCTTCTTGTCGTCGCCCTTGTCCTCAGTCTTTTTGCCCTTCTCGATCGGCACGAATGGAGGCTCGACGATCTTCTTCTTGGTCGGGTCCTCGTACTCTTCCTTGAAGGTCTTCTTGACCCAGACCTTCCACTCTGCCTCGAAGCGGTCGCAATGCGCGCGGTAGAGGTCCTCGAGACCGCGATCGTTCTTGGTCTTCCTGAGCTCCTTGATCTGCGCTCGATCCGCGTCCGTGCCGAAGGTCGCCACCCAAGCGATGCGGAACGACGGGTCGATACCGAGGCGCTTGATGAGGGTGCGCCACTCGGAAGTCCGGACCCTGAACATGTAGTCGATCATGGACCAGCTCATCGCCAGGTCGAGATCGCTGAACTTGTTCACACCGAGGCGCGACAGCTGCCAGAGGCTACGCACCCGCGCCTTCTTGCCGTACTGGTTGGTGGCGACGTCGTAGACCATCGCGATGTAGTCGGCGTCCTCGCCTTTCCTGGCGCGACCGACGTTCTTGTACTTCTGACGCGCGATGAAGTAGATGTTGTTGAGGCCAATCGCGTCGCGCGAGGCCCAAATGCCAAGCCCTTCGTCGAGCCAGGTGAGGAGGTTGCCACGCCCGCGGTCGCCGCCCTCGGCGCGGCCGGTCCTGAGGTTGATCTCGAAACGCGCATTGCCCGACAGAACGCGGAGCCAGTGATGCGCCATCCCGTTGGCGACGGTCGAGGACCAAGCCGTCGGGTTCTTCGAGAGGTTCATCGGCGGGTGCTGGACCATGTTGCCACCGACCGAGTCGGCCATGCGCAGCATCCGTTTGGCCGCGTCACGGGTGATCTGCGCCGGGTACTGCTCGTGCATGAACGCGAGCAGATCCTGGTAGGTCTCCTCGTCGGTGAACCAGCAGACGTGTCTGCCACCATCGGCGCGGAACGGAACCCTCTTCGGGTCGATGGCCGCAATCCAGTTGAGCCGCCGCAGCGTGTACTCGCCGATCTGCACGAGCGTGTCGAGGTCCTTCTGATTGACCATCGCGAAGTACTGGCAGTGGTCGGTGATGGCGCCGCTGTAGGTGGAGGCGTCGACGCCTGCGCTGTCGACGAACTTCTGCTTGAGCTTTTCCGCCGGGCCGCGACTCGCGAGGAGCTGCCCCTTGACCTTTGCTTTCGCCATGGCTTCGCCTGGAAGCTCGATGTCGATGGGGCCGCTGGTGACGGCTTCATCGCCCTTGTCGTTTGCCGCGTTCCTTTGCTTCAACCGGTCACGGGCCTTATCAGCCATCGCGACCGGAACCCAACGATCGCCAACCTTGACTCGGCCCAGCGCGAGATTCGCGTCGGCGTTGTCAGGCTCGAGTTTGACGACCTTGCGAAAGCAGAGACGCGCCTTGGCCGTGAGCTTCTTGCCTTTGGCCCACTCGGCGAGTTCCAGCAAACGATCGACGTCGCCCTTGTCGACTCTCGCCAGTCGGCGTTCGAAGTCGCGTTCGTCGGCCCTGCTTTGCGCCGGCAGAACAGTGAGCAAGAAGATCGAGGTGAGGGCGGCGGCGATCGGGAGGATCTTCACGTTCGTAAGCTCGATAGAGGGTTCGCAGAGAACCGCCGCCTACGCGGCGGCGGCATCAGGGATCCGGTTCTGGCTTTTCGGAAAATTAGCGCGGCAACTTGTCCCTTCCCGCCCGTTGCGAACGCAGATTCCGCCGCACGAGCGAGTGCGGGCCCATTATGCAGGAGAACATTGCGCTCAGAGGTTGCGACGTTGCCCCGTTGCACCACGGCGTTGCAGCGCGACAACGCGGTGACCCCTTGCCATCCCGGCATGGACAGCGCCTGAATCCATAAGTGACTGCACCAAAGTCGGTTGTGACAATCTCCTCTAGTTGGCACGCGGCCTGCGTCTGGTCGGCTGTCCCCGCAGTGGTTCCAAAAAGCATGGCAGAGGAAGGCAAAAGCAACCGACGAGAGGATGGCGAATCCAGCGGTATCAACTCCGCGGAATACAAACATCGCCTCCTCAACAAGCTCAACTGCTTGATCGCCGTCCTGGAGGTCGCAATCGGCAAGATCGAGCGATCCATGCAGTCCGATGACGCCGACCAGGATCGTCTCACCCGCATCAAATCGAACCTCGAGAACACTCTCGCCATCTGTCGGCGCGCCAAGGGCACGCTCGAATCCAAGATCGTCGAGGCCTCCGCCGACGACCCCACCACCTCGCCCCCCAGCGAGAATGCCCTGACCCCCACCCGCGAGAACCTCTCCTTCCGGTGCTACGTCGAACTCAGCTCCATCGATGAGTTCCGGAAGTTCCGTGATCTCCCCGCGATCACCTCCGACGACATCGCCGACACTGACCTCGACGACCTGACCCGCCTGCTCAGCGAAGACGAGTAGCCCCCGAATCCCCTCCCCGACCCCCCGCCCCATCCCTTCCCCCCGGCCACGTCTCCCCCCGACGTGGCCGCGTTCTTGTACGGCGAGCGGTGCAAGGCAATGCCTACGTCCACGCCTACGAACGCAATCTTCGGTGGATCACTTCTTGGCAAGTGCGGTGTCGATGCGACGTAGTGCCTCGGCGACGAGTTTGCCGCCCGACCCAGCACCGCGCCACACGCGTCGTCCGAGCGGATTCGACAGGCGATAGGCCGGGAAGGCCTTGCCCAACGACATCCGTGCAAGATCGGTGACCGCCAGGGGCAACGCCTTGACCGGATTCGCGAGGTCATCGCGGGTCACGATCGTGACGGCGAGTTTGTCGCCGCTCTTCGTGGCGCGGGCACGCAGCGATTCGAGTTGTGCGTCACTCGGGCGCGCGTTTGGGTGCACCAGGACGATCAACTGCCACCGCTCGCCGTCACCGACGGTCAGCTTGCGACCGTCCTTGGCCTGGAACACTCGGTTCAAGGGCTTGGCGGGCGCTGACTTCCGCGCCTCCTTCTTGTCCGAAGCCTGTGCGGTCTCGCCCGTGGCCTTGTCCTTCAAGGCGTCCTTCAAGGCGCGCTCGACCCAACGCTCGATCTTCGCGGCACTGCCGGCGGCAAAGCCGACCTCGCGGTGGTCGAACTTCATGCCGCGCCGAAAGAACAGCATCGTCGGGAAGCCACGGAAGTCAGGCACCTGCGCCTTGATCGCCGCCGTCCCGATCGCCAACGGATAGTCGATGCCTTCCTGCGCCGCGAAGGCTCTGATCTTCTGCACAGCTCGATCGTCGGACACGCGCTCATAGTTGAGACCGACGATCAGCAACCCCTGGTCGTGGTACTTCTCGTACAGCCTGACCAGATGGGGCACGGCAGCGCGACACGGCGGGCACCACGTGCCCCAGAAGTCGACGATCACGACCTTGTCCTTGACCTCGTCCTGGGTGAGTTGCGCTCCGTCCAGCGTTGTCACGTCGAACTTGAACGCATCCAGCTTGCCCTGGGCGGCGACTGGCCCGAACAACAACCCGAGCGCGAGCAAGCAGGTGCATCTCATGTCTCGTCCTTGGGCTCAGTGGCCCCAGCTAGCTCAGTGGCCCCAGCTAGAGGTCCTGCAGGAAGCCCGATGATCCTAGCCGCTTCAGGTAGAGGTGGAAGTTGAGGCGCTCGTCCGCATCGATGGGTCCGCGCCCCCCCACGGGCCCGAGCGCCTTGTCCAGCACCCAGTTGCCCAGGTAGCACTCGCTGGTCAGCTCGCGTCCCTCGAGCATCTGGTCCATCTCGATGATGTCCCGGCGCCGCAGCGTCGATTCTGGCGCAAACAGCCGGCGGTTGGCGATGAACTCCTCCTCGGACCCGCTGACCAGCTGGATCAGCGCGACGACGTCGGCATAGGGGTTGCCCTCGAGTAGCTCGACGAAAACGAGGTGGAGCACGATCAGGAGCTCGTTCTTGGTCAGACCCTGGTCGATGCAGAACTTCTGGATCGGAAACTCCTCGGCGTCGGCGGTCTGCCGCAGCCGCCACTCGATGCGCTTTTCGAGACTGAGGATCCGTCGGCTGACCGCCCGTTGAGCCCGATCCGACCAAGCCCCGCTCAACCGCCACCAACTCTCCGGGCTGAACACGCGTTTGGCCCGGGCACGGTGCATGTTGTGTAGGTGTTTGAGCTCGACCAGGAAGTCCTCCTGGTTCTGGTAGCCACCGAGTTGCTGGCCGCGGACCGTCGGTCGGCAGCCGAGCTCCTCCAGGAACGCGTCGACAACTTCGGCCGCCAGACAGAAGCGACAGTCGAGCAGATCCGCGTCTGCCTCGCCTTCATCCTCGCTCTCGACCAGGATGAGCCCGTTGGAGCGCAGCACCGAGGCCGGGTGCAGCAGTTGCAACCCCCGCAGCAGTTCAAAGCTCGAGTCGAACATCGCTGCCAGCAGCACACGTCCCTCGACGGCGGGTGTCGACGAGCGCAGGTGGCGACGCAGCAGGGTCGCGAGCACCAGAAAGTGCTCGGGCTCGAGCCCTTCGAACAGGCCCTTCAGGGAGCCTCGGAATCGGATGCCGCCGAGGTCCGCGGCCAGACTCCCTAGCTTCTCGCGAGAACGTCGTTTAAGTCGACTCAGCGTCGCCGCGGTCAGACCGGGATCCTGGATCTTCTTGCGGATCGCCCGAATCTCATCGCAGAGATCGAGCAGGCGCTGGAGTTCCCCTTGCTCCGCCATTGCCGTAAGTGCCTGCTTGAAAGAATGTTGGGAGTATTGGTTTCGTTGAGCTACTTCGATTATAGACTGGCGCACCAGCTTGCGAATCGCCGCCCCTTCGATTCGATCAGGGGGGCCAAGGGCCCGCTTTATCCGCGGTAACCCAGGTCATTTCAATGGGTTAGCACATGGGGCGAGGCTTGCATGTCCGAGCGAATCAGGCTCGTCGAACTGCTACGCGTCGCCCTGGAAAAGTCGGGGCGTGATCAGGGTGAACTCGAGGAGCTGATCACCGACGCCGAGCCCGCCGACATTGCCTTCAGTTTCGAGGAGTTCGACCCAGACGAGACCATTCGGTTGCTGAATCGGATGAAGCCAGATGAGGCAGCATCAACACTGGTCGAGATGGGGGAGGAGTACCAGCGCGAGATGATCGCGCGCACCTCCGTCGTGCGCCTGCAGCAGATGGTCGACTCGCTGCCGCCCGACGATGCTGCCGACATCTACTTACAGCTGCCCCAGTCGCACCGGCTCGGCATCCTGGCCAGCATCGACACGGACCTCGCGCGACAGATCCGCAAGCTGTCGGCCTACGCGCACGAGACCGCCGGTTCGATCATGACCACCGAGTTCCTCGCTGTACGCGAGGCCGACGACATGGCCAGGGTGCTGGACGACGCACGCCGCGGCGACAGGGTCGAGACCGACAGGGTGTATGTCATCGACGCGGGTGGCAAGTTGTCTGGACTGCTCTCGTTGCAAGGCGTCCTGCAGGAGGACGACAGCGAACGCCGCGTCGCCGACGTCATGGAAGACAACGTGCTGTCGGTGCACGAGGACGACGACCAGGAGGAGGTGGTCAAGCTGGCCACCACATATGGACTGACCACGGTGCCAGTGGTCGATGACCTGCGTCGCTTGGTCGGTATTGTCACAGCCGACGACCTCGACATCGTGGCCGAGGAAGAAGTCTCGGAAGACATCTTCCGGATGGCGGGCACGATGGCCCGGCACCCGACCAAGTTGCCGGTCCATCGCCGCATTCTAAATCGATTCCCGGCAATGGCGGCAACGGTAGTGATTGGTCTCACGACGGCGCAGATCCTCGCCAGCATGAGCGGCCATGATCCAGTCGCCGAGCCATCGCTGCGCGTCAGTGCGATCCGCTACGTGCTGATCGTTATCGCGCTCGCAGCCAACGTCGGCAACCTCGCCAACGTCGTGGTCGTGCGCGGACTCGCGACAGACGAACTCGAGCACGGTCGGCTGCTGCAGCCGTTCATCGGCGAGGTCCTGGTCGGACTCGGCATCGGCGTGGTGTGCGCCGGGTTGACCTTTGCCGGTATCGCCCTGCTCGAGCCCGTGCACTGGCTCGTGCTCGGCTCCGTGGTTTCGTTGGCGCTGTTGGTTGCGTCGACCTTCGCGGCGTCCTGCGGCTTCCTGCTCCCGCTCTTATGTGAGCGCGTCGGTGTCGACCCTGCGCTCGCCGGCCCACTCGTGATCGCGCTGAGCGACCTCGTCGGCACTTCTCTTTACGTGGTCACGTGCCTGGCGCTGCTGTAATGACCGAGAAGCGGGGGAGCATCGGGGCTGTGCTGCTCGACGTGTTCCCGTCGTGGACGCTGACCCTCTTGGTCGCGTTGTTCGTCCACTGGTTCTTGCGCGAACAGGTGCTCGATGCCTATCCCGTGCCAACGCCGAGCATGGAGCCGACCATCGAGGGAGAAACCCAAGGCGGCGACTATGTTCTGGTCGACAAGACGGCCGACCAACTGCGCAACCCGCGCCGACACGACATGGTCGTTTTCCGCGGGGCCGAAACGAACAAGATCCTGGTCAAGCGGGTACTCGGACTCGGGGGTGAGTTCATCCGCATCCGCAACTATGACATCGAGGTCGGAAGGACGCCGGAGACCATGCAGGCAGTCGTCAAGTTGCCCGCACGCGATCGTGACCTCCTGGTCAGCTACTGGGACAGCGCCGCAGAGCCTTGGGGATCGTTTTGGCGCATCAGCAAACGCTGGAAGCGTCTCGGTTCGACGCTCGCACTCGACGAGCCCGGCACCGGTGAACTGTTCGAGCAAACCGACCACGGCAGGCGCGGGCAGTTCGCCGCATGGGACCTGCACCTGCAACGAACCATCAATACCGGCTACGTCGACGGCTTTGGTCGGCGCCAAGAGCACAACGTGCCGGCATTCGATATCGGTGCAAGCATCGTGGTGTCGGCGCAGCCGGAGACGAAGCTATGGATCGCCCTACGCTACGGCCGGGGCTACTGGGCCCTGCGCTACGACGGTGCAGGCGAAGCGTCGTTCTGGATCGACGGGAAGTCGTCCGGCGATCCACTGGTCGTGCCGGGGCTGGCGCCAGACTCGGCCACCGAGATCGTGTTCGTGTACCTCGACGGCGCATTCCGCGTCGCCGTCGACAACCAAGACATCGGTTCGTTTCGGGTGCCGTTCCACGACCTCCAGTTCAAGAGCGAGATTCGTTCGCCCAACGGGATCGAGTTCGCGGTGCGGGACGGGGCGGCGCGCCTCGAACGACTGGAGATCCTGCACGACTTCCACTACGTCGATCGACCCGGCGGCTACGCGTGTTCGGAGCCGTATGCGATTCCCAAGGACCACTACTTCGTCCTCGGCGACAACAGCCCGAACAGCACTGACTCGCGCAAGTGGGGTGGCATCCCGGCCGAAGACATTGTCGGCAGGCCGCTAGCGATCGGGGCGCCGTGGAAACGGCGTAGGTGGCTGACTCGCTGATCGTTCTGATTAGATCGTTTTGACGCCGTGACCAGAGGATGCTCGATGAATAGCAGAGGCGACATGCGTGTAACAGTGCTCGCCCTCAGCGCCCTCGGCGTTTGTGCGGCTACCTGCCCCGCCCAAAAGCGACCGACCGGCCCCAAACAGCGGCCACTCATCGTCGCTCCGAACCCGACCTACCCGGTCATCCAGCGCGGTGGCAAGAACATCTTCATCGACGGTAGCCTGCACGACTGGCCCAAGACCGCCGCCATCCTGCTCGACACGCCGGGACAGCTATCGGGCACCGCGCACCGACACTGGCGCGGCATGTCCGACCTGGCCGCGCGCGGTGGCATGCTCTGGGACGAGGAGAAGCTCTACCTGTGGTTCCTCATTCAGGACGACTGGGGCCGACCACTGCCGGCAAAGGATGTGCGCGGCGCGGGGCTGACCCCGCCTGGCGACTGCATCGTGCTCTACTTCGATCCACGTCGCGACACGCGCTCCTACGGACCGCACGACGGGCGCAAGGAAGACCGCGAGTTCTGGATCGGCATGTCGGCGCGGGGCCAAGGTGCGACCGTGGTGGTCAGGTGGCAGCGACGCTTCGCCACCGCCGTACGCGCCAAGGACGTGGAGGCGCGCATCCTCTACGACACCAAGGTCAAGCGTTACACGGCCGAGGTCGCGATTCCGTGGCAGTCGATCCTGCCCGCTGGCATGAAACCGAGCAAAGGGCTCGCGATCGACACGCAGATCATCCTCAACGACTATGACTCGCCGACGGATCCGTTCGCGCAGACGCGTATTGGCTGGACCTTCGGCAGCGGGCCCATCATCAACCCCGCGATCTATGGCACGCTGGTGCTCGTCGGCCCGACCTGGAACTCCAAGGAGCCACCCAAGAAACCGAAGCTGCCGGAGAGCAAGGTCCCGTCGCTGCCAGACCACAAGTACTGGATCGACCTACTGACCAGCATCTCGGCAATCCCGGCAACGCCGGGCACCGAATGGCTCGACGGCAAGCGCGGCGAGTTGCTGCGCACGTTGGACAAGCACTTAGCGAAGTATCCTATCTTCGACCACCAGCAACTCTACGCGCTCATGCAGCGCGAGATGGTACGCGAGGCGGCAGGCTACGTCGCTCAAGGCGCGCCGTGGTTCCTGTCCAACGCGATGCGCGAAGTGCTGCGCAACCTGACGATCAAGCACACCGCGAAAACGCCGTCTGTGACCGCGCTCCCGGGCCGCGGCTTCCTCGTGCGTAGCGCGGAGGGGAACATCGCGATCGGTCCTGCGTGCGTGCACGCGCAACGTCTCGCGCCGCACCTCGATGGCCTGATCTACCCGAACAGCTTCGATCCGTTCGATCGCCACGATCCGCTGTCGCTGCGCGTGATGGCGCGCAGCAAGGCGTTGCTGTCGCACATCTCGTTCCACTTGCCCGGCTACGGCCCGTTGCGGTTCGAGGACATCGTGCATCCCGGTCAGGTCGTCAAGGTCGGCAAGATCGTCGCAAAGATGACTGGCACGCGGAACGACGTGGGCAAAGTCACGCCGACGGTGGGGGTGCAGCTAACGTGGCCGTCCGGGTTCACCCTCGTGCATACCTCGCTCGTGACGCTGCCCGACC